>Ga0310696_10001803_pt1 | contig 30067 bp, 27 predicted proteins | sample AusTroGonzalo_MG_4_FD_203885 | JGI IMG/M metagenome (GOLD analysis project Ga0310696, IMG submission 203885) | Bovine rumen microbial communities from tropical cattle in Woodstock, Queensland, Australia - Gonzalo_02 (v2) (version 2) | ecosystem: Host-associated > Mammals > Digestive system >... | reverse complement strand
AAACTGTTTACAACTCAGTATAAATGTTGTATAATTATGAATGTAAGGTAAAGTGTCGGAGACGTAAACCATCGGCCCCTCACCCGCGAAGACAGTAGGCACGAGCTGACCTTATAGATAAATTGTTCAAAAAGGAGAAAAGTTATGATGACAATGAACAGAAAAAACAACAAGAGCAGAAAAACCAAAAGATTTGGTTCATTTAGTCATGGCTTAATTCAGTAAACACGATAATTACGTTAACGTAAGATAGAGTGCCGAGTGGTTAAGCCGCCCGGCATTTTTTCTGGGATTACGTTAGCGCGACGGACAGGGACAACGCAGGAGTGTGCTTTCCCAGAATCATCTGCCCCGATAGCTCAACTGGATAGAGCAACGGTCTTCTAAACCGTAGGTTACAGGTTCGAGTCCTGTTCGGGGCGCCAATGCGCACTCTTAGCCAAGTGGTATGGCAATCGGCTTTTAACCGATGTACCAGAGGTTCGAATCCTCTAGAGTGCACCAATTATACCTCCGTAGCAAAATGGCTACTGCACTCGACTCTTAATCGAGGGATTGTGAGTTCGACCCTCACCGGAGGTACCATATGCGCCGGTAGCTCAGTTGGTAGAGCATACGACTTTTAATCGTAGGGTCAAGGGTCCGAATCCCTTCCGGCGCACCATATCGTATAATATTATAGATGCCTCTTTAGTTAAATGGTATAACGAATCCATGGTAAGGATTAATCGGCGGTCCGATTCCGTCAAGAGGCACCAGCAGAGCCTATGCTTATTTCTAGCTCAACGAGAGCGTTTGACATTTAATCAAAAGGTATAGCTAGGCCATTATCGCCTTTATAGTTAAGTGGTATAACAGGGAACTCGTAATTCTCAATCGGGAGTCCGATTCTCTCTAAAGGCACCAGTAGAACCTATACTTATTTCTATTCGCCTTATAAGCGGGTGGTCGTTGGTTCGAGTCCAACCGTTATAAGCTTAAGCTGCAGCTTAATAATGCTTATGCGTAGCTCAGTGGGGAGAGCACCTTATATAGTTAGGTCAAAAAATTAGACCATATTCTGCAGGATATGGTCTTTTTTAATTGTATAATATAAGGAGGAGTCTTAGTATGAACAAAGAGATTATTGAATTTGGAAAACGTATGGACAGAGCAGAAGATAAAGCTTTATTAGTTGAATATGCAGAAGGCGCTACACAGGTTTTAGACTTAGGTGCGGGAACTGGAAAGATTTCTAGAGATATTGCAGAGAAATATGGCGCTCATTGTGATGCGGTAGATATTCAATTTAAGGATAATTGCCAAAATTCTGACAATGTTACATATTATGGAATGAGTATTGCAAACTTTTTAAAAACATACAAAGATAAAAAATACGATTGTATTATTCTTTCTGCTATTATTCATGAACTTGATGCGTTGACGTTGGATTTTCTAAAAGAATATCTACCAACTATGATGAAAAAGAATTGTAGAATTCTCATTAGAGAACCTTTTTATGAAAGAGGCTTAGGACCAATTAAAGCAGAAGATACTGATATTTTTATTGATTTAGTATCAAAAAGTATTTCTGCTAACAAAGCTCTTAAATATTACTTTGCAACTAAATTAAGCTTGGGCGGCAGTATGTTTAATCATCAAATTCCTTTTAGCTCTGCAATCGATTATGCTAACTTAGCTTTCGTAGTTTCTTATGGAGAACAAAGCTGGGAAAGAGAGAAACACGAATTCAGATATGCCTATAGTTTAGACTGGTGCAAAGACTTCTTTAATTTCACAGACAAAAGATTTGCTAGCAGTATCGCAAGACCTTTTACCGGATTTCAAGTTTATCCGGTATTAGATAGTTCATATAAAGACCATTTTATTGAAGCTGGTATTCCAGGAAAAGCTTTTGATTTACTTCAATATACTGGAATGATTATCGTTATTGACTATTCTAAAGGAGATTAAGATATCAGCATAAAGATAAGGAAAAATAAATCGTATAATAACAATGCTTATGAAATATAACACGATTATTGTTGGCGCAGGTCCTTGTGGCTATATGTGCGCATATGAATTATATAATAAAGATCCAAGTAAGAAGATCCTTTTAATTGATAGAGGTCATGATATCATGCATAGGCATTGTCCTGTTCTTGAGCATAAAATTGACCATTGTCCAAAGAACCCACAAGGTCATAATGAATGCTACCCAGCATGCTCTATCACCAATGGATTTGGTGGCGCAGGCGCATACTCTGATGGTAAGTTTATTATCTCAACAGAATATGGTGGCTGGCTCGGTGACTATGTTGGTGAAGACAAGTTAATGGAATTAATTGATCAAGTCGATAAAATAAACCTTGCATATGGAGCCACAGAGAACATTACAGACCCATATACGCCAGAAGTTAAGGCTATTGAACAAAAGGCAGTAGCAGCTGGTTTAAAGCTTCTTAGAAGCAAAGTAAGACATCTTGGAACAGAAGAAAATATTAAGATTCTGAAGAGAATTTATGAATATTTAGATAAAAATATTGAGATGCGTTTTAAGACTACTGCCAAAGACTTGATTATTGAAAAAGATGTAGTTAAAGGAATTATCTTAGATTCTGGAGAAGAGCTTTATAGCGATAATGTAGTTCTGTCTGTTGGTCGTGAAGGCTCAAAATGGCTTAATAGCTTATTTGAGAAATATAATATTCCAATGAAGCAAAACCGTGTTGATATTGGCGTTCGTGTTGAATGCCCAAATGTCATTATGGATGAAATCAATAGAAATTTATATGAAGGAAAGTTTATCTTCAGAGCCTCGAATGATTTACTTGTAAGAACGTTCTGTTCGAATCCAGGCGGTCAAGTAGTCGTTGAAAATTATGATGGTGTAGTGAATGTAAATGGTCATGCCTATAAAGACCCAGCACTTCATAGCGATAACACAAATTTCGCATTATTGGTTACCCATCACTTTAGAGAACCTTTCAATAAACCAGACGAATATGCAAAACGAATCTCATCATTGGCTAATCAGCTTGCATGTGGTTCAGTTCTTGTTCAATCTTATGGTGATTTGAAAAAGGGGCGTAGAAGCACAACTAAAAGAATTAAAGAGTGCTTCACAGTTCCCACATTAAAAGAAGCAGTACCAGGTGATTTGAGTCTTTGTCTACCTTATAGAACCTTGCAATGCATTATTGAAATGATTCAGGCGTTAGACCATATTACCCCCGGAATTGCGACAGACCATACATTATTGTATGGTGTAGAAGCTAAATATTATTCTGCCCATCCAGAAATTTCAAATAACCTTGAAGTTATCGGATTGTCTAACCTTTATGTAGGAGGCGACGGTGCTGGAATCACTCGTGGTTTAGCACAAGCTGGTGCAAGCGGAATTCATATTGCTCAAAATATTTTGAAAAAGGAGTAAGATATGCAAGTAAATTTAGTGGAAAAAGGTGGAGTATTAATAGTTGAAGATGCTCTATTCAGAACATTAAAGGCTATTTACACAGGTGATGGCCTTTGACTCGAAGTAGATAAAATTTCTATGGATTTCTGCGCTAGCGACCACCCCGATGACCCGATTATTGCTATTAAAGTATGCTATGGAAGAAGCGTTGAAGGCGGCAGCAATAACTTCTGCAGTGAAGCTGAAATTAGCTGCGATGACAGAGAAGTGGACCTACAATTCTTATGCGGCCGATTCTTCCAACATTTAGATACAGAGGATGTAAAATTTATTAAATAAAACAATGAGTAAATACACTGGAACAAAATCTATTGGCATTAAATTGCCCATTTTAAAGGCTGGAGATAATCTTGCCGAAGAAGTTGTTGGGGCCGTTATAAAAGCCTCTAAAAAGGAGCATTTTAAGCTCCAGGACAGAGATGTAATTGCTATTACAGAGTCTATTGTTGCACGTACCGACGGAAATTATGCTAATATCTCTGATATTGCTACTGATATTAAAGCAAAAGTTGGCGAAAATAAAGTTATTGGCGTAGTGTTTCCAATTCTTTCGAGAAACAGGTTTTCTATTATTTTAAAAGGTATTGCAACAGCCGCTAGAAAAGTTGTATTAGTTCTTTCATTCCCATCTGATGAGGTTGGCAATCACCTTGTCTCTGAAATGGACCTGTATAAACATAATGTGTCTGTGGATGGTACGCTAACTGACGGCGAGTTTAAGAAAATTTTTGGCGAAACAAAACATGAGTTTACCGGTATTGATTATATTCAATATTACAAAGACCTTATTCATGAGTGCGACTGTGGCGTAGAAGTTATTTTATCTAATGATCCAACCGCCGTTTTAAAGAGAACCAAAACAGTTATTGCTGCAGATATTCATACAAGATTCTTAACCAAAGCAAGACTTGAAGAAGCAGGAGCAAAACAAGTAATCTTATTAAGCGATATTCTTTCGACCCCAGATGAAGCCCATAGTTACAATTCTAAGTATGGCGTTCTTGGCTCAAATAAGGTAGATGATTTTGTCATTAAGCTTTTTCCTGAGCGTGGGGAGGAACTTGTTCGTAAGGTCCAAGAAGAAATCTTAAAGAGAACCAAAAAGCATGTCGAAGTCATGGTATATGGCGATGGCGCCTTTAAAGATCCACAAGGAAAGATTTGGGAGTTGGCTGACCCGGTTGTTTCTCCATTCCATACTGATGGATTAACAGGAACGCCGAATGAAATTAAGCTAAAATATTTTGCAGATAATAAGTTTAGAGGTTTGACGGGCAAAGAATTAGAAAAAGCAGTTAAAAAAGAAATTATTAAAAAGGATAAGAATTTGGTAGGGAATATGGCGTCAGAGGGCACTACTCCACGTCAATTAACTGATTTGCTAGGCTCACTTGCAGACCTTACCTCTGGCTCTGGCGACAAAGGCACTCCAGTAGTTCTAATTCAAAACTATTTCAATAATTATTCTCAGGACTAATTAACCTGAATACTTAAATAGAAAACCAGGCAAAAGCCTGGTTTTTATTGTATAATATAAAGATGAGGTAAATGAAAATGATTAAAGATTCACTTGGTGACAGAATGAAAAGATATGAGGCTGTTAGTAAAACAACCTTAGTTAGTAGAATGCCTGTTATTATTAGACTTGATGGTTGTCACTTTCATACCGTAACTCGCGGTTTTAAAAAACCATTTGATGAGGTTATAATTAAAACTATGCAAGATACTATGAAATATTTGTGTGAAAATATTCAAGGCTGTGTTTTAGGCTATACTCAATCTGATGAGATTACTCTTGTCTTGGTTGATTATAAAAAGCTTAATTCTTCTTCTTGGTTTGATAATGAGGTTCAGAAGATGGTTTCTGTTAGCGCAGCTATGGCAACTTATGCTTTTAATAAATTCTTTGCAAAAAATGTAGTAGCCTTTGAAGAAAAAATGAATACAACGAATCTTAATGGTTTAGGCGCTGTTGATGACATGAGGGCCCATGAGGCTTATTTAAAAGTTTTGAATAGCGGTGCATACTTTGATTCTCGCGTTTTCAATCTTCCAAAAGAAGAGGTTACCAATTGTTTATATTGGCGTCAAAAAGATGCTGAAAGAAATTCTGTCAATAGCTTAGCGCAGTCATTATTCAGTCATAAGTCTTTGCAGGGTTTAAATCTTAAAGATACAATCGCTAAAATTGAACATGATAAAGGCATTGTTTGGGGCAATTTGCCAACGACTCAAAAACGTGGTTCTTGTTGCATTAAAGATATTTGGTTAAGACTAGACGACGGCCAATTAGTAAGAGAGCACTCTTATATTGAGTATGAGGGCAAAAAAGGTATATTTTATCAAGATGGTGACGGATTTTATCTGTTTTGGAATTCAGCAGCAGATATTTTAAATTGTGCAGCATCAATTCAAAGTGCTAAATTAAACGTTAAGGAAGAATCTTTTTGGATTATTGATAATGATATTCCAAGATTTATTGAGGAAGGCCGAGACTATATTGAAAAATTAATTTTTATAGGAGAATAATATGTTACAACTTAAATTTACGAATGAAGACGGTACTATTACTATTTTAAATTATGACTACATCAAAAAAATGACTCTTTTAGACAGGTCAGGAGAAGACCGTCCATATAAGATTATTTTATTGAATACTGATGGTAATGAGTTTGTTCTCAGCTATAGCACATATGATGCTCGTGAAACTGTTTTGTCTTATATTGAGACTCGTAGTGGTACGCTTAACGTAGATGAGCCACTTTTAACAGCTGAATAATTTTTTTGAAAATTTTTGAAAAAAGATATGCTAAAATTATAACACGGCCTGAAAAATAATATTTCATACCGTATAATAATAAGACGAGTTAAGCGACTCGTCAAATAGTTCACCTGTGTCGGGGTCCAGTAACGGATAACGAGCGCGAGCCCACCTATTCGGTGCGTATGGTCGAAGGAGCGACTCGACCTTAAAAAATAAAGCATACACCGTGACTAAGTAGTGGGAGAAGAGTAGGATACAAATAGCAGCGTGCCCGCAGAAGAAACTATTACTTATTGTTCTTTGAAACTGATCGCCTTCATGGCGTCCTCCTTGTCCTAAGCATGACGTTAAACTGCAAATAATTTTTAGGAGGCTGCTTATGAAGTATTACGTGTTAGATGGCCAACTTCGTGGCCACGCTATCAGGGAACGCATCTTCTTCTCAAGAGCCGCTGCCGAAAAGGCATTGGAAAAAATCCTCTATGGTGAGGACCTCCAAGTTCAAGATGACAGGTTTCCTTCTAAGCACACCGAGGAATTCGTGTGTGATCAATATACTAGATTCTTTGTTCGCAGAGTAGCCTAGTGTATCTGGTCAAGGCACAAACTAATTGACCCTCTCTTATGAGCTGGGGAAATGTACGGTCCGAAATCGTGGACCAATGCAGAGACTAGCGATCAAAGTTAGTTCTTGTCTTGACGCTTGATAGTTTCACGTTCGCGTGTTTCTATATATCAACATGTTGAAGCCGACAAGCCATACGACTGGACGTGAGCTTGTCCTTGAAAAGGCACAACGGGGTTTGGCGAGATGTCCACAACCAGTTATCAAAATCGCTTGGGCAAAAATAAACATGAGCCCATTAAAGTCGAGGGCACGACTTAAAATAACGAGTTTAGCCGAGTTTATAGTCGAGTATGAAGACTGATAAATTCACAAGAGCTTAAAAAGCACCTGCACCATTATGAACTTCCGAGAAAGCAGAAGGTGAGGCTGACGAAAAGTCTAAGCGTCTATAAATAAAGTTTATTGGCAGCTTTATGAAACATAGAGTGCTCACATCGAATGTTTCGCATAGCAATGTGCTTAACTGGTGGGTAGGAGTTAAAGTTGTCAACCTATGTGAGAAAAACAACTGCTTCATTGGCTAATTTAGTCCGTATGAAGATTACCTGGCCGGCCCAATGGTTAGTTTGAGGTGCAACTCCTCAACTGGTCCCAAAACACCCATGCAGCAGTAACCAGGGTGAATACTAAGACGTCAAAACGTGAAAGAACCTGCTGTCCGAGGATAACTAGTAACGCGAAGGAGTTCGACCTCGGTTATCAAAAATGAATCCTTAGAGACGAGAGTCTAAAAAGTGCAGACGGTATAGCGATTATCCGTCCATAAATATTCAATTGCATCAGTTCCACGCGACCCGCCGTACTGAATGTTGTTCAATTAAATCCTTGTGGTTTAATTGAGTCAGTGGACTGCCTCAGCCTATATAACGTTAGTTGAAGTTAAACTTCTTAATATATAGGTAATTAACCTTTGATTGTATTAGAGGGTAGAGAGATGGATAAAGCGAGGGGAACTCCAGCTATGACAAGGGGACAATTACAGCCACGCAATCTGGCGAAGTCTTAAAGAGCCTTGGCGAAGAACTCGTTAGTTCATATGGGGACATATGATCTGGCTGCAAGGAGGGTTGAGCCTCCACGTCTGTTAATCGAAAAAGCCGGGATTCGCTACCTTGACGTTAAATAACATCGATTACGTTACCATATCGGACAAATGGCACAGAGCGCAGGAGTTATACGTCGATAGCCCTTTAGAGCGTTTGGGGAATCGGGTAAGATACTAGCCATGGAAATGCGCGGCAGTGGCGAAAACGTATGTCCCGTGAGAATTGTGGAAATTAAAGTAGAACATTTATCTATCGTTCATTGATCTTAATTTTCTGGAATAAATTCTCAATGCTAGCTGTGGAGCATTTAAATATAAAACACAGCATTTTTTATTGTATAATATTAGGGAATGGAGAGATGGCCGAGCGGTCGATGGCGGTAGTCTTGAAAACTATTGTACGGCAACGTACCTAGGGTTCGAATCCCTATCTCTCCGCCATCCTTTAACTTCGTATCCTGGCGTTAAACCAGGATATTTTTTATTGTATAATATATTGAGGTGTATTTTTATGAAACAGCTAACCAAACAAGAAATCAAATACGTTAAGGAAACAGGATTCACTCCCACTGTTTATCAATGCGCACAGTATTATTTGACCAAATTAACTGATGAGCAACTTGATCTTAATTCCCCAACCTACAAGGAAGATAGAGAAAAGTATGAGACAAAGTGGTTTGCAGAAGCAGAAAAACTCGCAAAAGAAAAATATAGTGTAGATCTGCAAGCTTTTTTGGATAAAAACATTGGAAGTTCTTTAAATGATTATGATGGTATTTCATTGGAATACGTCGCTACTTATCTATTTTATTGCTTCTTTACCAAAGAGGAATTAGAAAAGCTTACTGATGAGGAGGCGACTAGATTCTTGAAGGATTATCGTTATTATAGCGGATTCCGAAAATGGGATGGCGGAAACCTCCAATATGTTCAAGAAGCAATCGAAGTTTACGAAGGAAACAGGTTCTTCTATTTGCAAGATGACGGAAATGTTTGGAATACTGAACGCTCTAATATTAAAGATAATCCGTATTTCTTAGAAAGAACCATTCTTGTAAAACCTATTTTAGATTAATTTAACTCAAATTAACTCGGTAAGGCCAAAAGCCTATTTAAGAAACCAAAAGTTTAAAGGAGAAAAATAATGAGTCATTACAGCGGAAAATGTGATTTAGCCGACCACATTTCGATGTTGAAGCATCGAACAAAAGACGGCTCTGACAAAAAAGAAGATTTAGATAAAGCAAGAGTCTTATATTCCGATGAGATGGAATGCTTTAAGATCTTCAAAGAAAGAACCGGTGGAGTTATCCACCAACATAAAGTAATTGAGGTAACGCCTTGGAATTATGATGAAGTCAATAGACTTACAAATGGCCAATTCGAAGCGATTCCTCATACAAAAACAGTTCCCGATAAAAGACAAAAATCTGGTGAACGAACAGATACTTTTTATACTTATAAATATTGGGGCAAAGAGTACAGCTCTTTAAAAGAATTGAATAAGCGAAAAGTTTATATCACAATCGACATTCGTTTTGAAACATTATTGGATATTATTCCTTATTATCCATATATTGTTTCATCTATGTGTTCTTGCGATGGCAAAGATACTGTATTCATTTCAGACGAGAGTTGGGTCGATTCTGAACGAGACAGCCGTTTAAAACATGGCTGGTATTCAGACTATTGGCAAGGCTATAAAAAAGAATTGCAAGACCATTATCGTGATGTTGTTTTACGATATTTCAATCCAACAGGCCGTGAACATGTCGAAGAGGTGGAATTTTTCGATAGTGAAAGATTAAATGCTATTGTTGGAAAAGTCAGCAAGCCGATTGACCCAAATTTTAAAGTAGAGTGGCATTGGGATGGAGAAGTAAAAACTCACTGGACTTCGCCTAAAATTTATGAAGCAAGTGAAGGACTGGTTGAAATTTCTAGACAAGACTTTGAGCATTTTATTGGAAAAAAAGCTAAACTATATTATGTGGAATATAAAGAACCAGAGAGGTATTTATGGTAATTAGCAAAGAAGAATTCGTTAAATATATTGAGTTCATTAAAGAGAAGGAGAGGCAACAAACTAAGCTTGCTGATACTTTTGAAGAGCTTTGCCCTGGTTTTTATTGCGATACTTTGGTTTATTGTGATTATGAGAATAAGTTACTAGATCTTTTAATAGCTATGTTTGAAGACGATACAGAAATTATCACATATAAGTTATATGAGCTAGATAATTTTACAAAAGAAGAGCAAGAAGAGCAATTTAAAGAAACACCTGAATTGACCACCTGGGAAACTGTTTATGATTATTTAGTCGAAAGGATGGACAAAAAGCATGGTAAAGACTAATTATCAATATTTTAGTAAGGCTGATGTAGAAAACGGCCTACATATTAAGTTTATTCAATTTTTATTGGAGAACTTTGAATCAGAAGAATATCGTGTAGATATTCATGTTTATAACGAAGACTGTTCAGCCATCGTAGTCGAGTGGAATAGACAACTTTGGAATCATATAGATGAAATGGGTAAGTTCGAATTTGTAGAGGGTGATGAACTTGTAATGAAAGAAGTTACATTACCAGACAATTCTTATACTTATGCTACATCGGAGGAAGAGGCCAAAGAGCTTATCGACAACTGGTACAAGAAACATAAAGGGGAGAAATAATAATGAAATATTTTGTAGTAAGCGACATTCATAGCTTTGCTATGGAGCTTATCGAAGCTCTTAATAAAGCTGGATTCCGAAAATCCAATAAAGAGCATGTTCTCATTGTTTGTGGTGACATTTTTGATCGTGGCACAGAAACTATGGAAGTCTATAAATTCTTAAAGTCTATTCCTAAGAAAAGATGTATTTTAATTAAAGGAAACCACGAATCTTTATATTTCGATTTGTTAAAAAAGTCTTTTCCAGATAGCTATGATTTTTCTAATCATACTGTAGATACTTTTTGTCATATTGCAGGATATAGCGCAGAAATAATGGAGCCATCTTATTGGTATAAATTACAAGAACAAAATGTTCATGAGAGAATTAGCCAAACTTGGAAAGAAATAGTCAAAGAAGTAAAAGACTCTCCTGTCACTGCTTGGCTTAAATCTGCACAGTGGAAGAATTATTATGAGTTAGATAAATATATTTTCGTTCATAGTTTTATCCCAGTAAAAATTCAAGAAAAATATGCAGCCGTGGAAGCCATGTATGGCACCTATAATCTTAGTGGCAAAGCATTTGAATACTGGGCAGATTGGCGTAATGCGAATGATTATGCCTGGGAAGAAGCTTCTTGGGGAGACCCTATTGATAGATATCTCTGTGAATTATTCAAACCAGAATCTGATAATGGTAAAGTTCTTGTAGTAGGCCATTGGCACACTGGTGATTTTTATTCAAGAATCAGTAATATAAGAAGCTATGACGAGCCTATTCATGAAATTTGGTTTGGCAAAGATTTTATTGGTCTCGATGGTGGAGTATTTAGAGATGCAATTACCAGAAAATATATTCATCCACAAAATGTATTGGTTATTGACTCTGATGATTTTTCAGTTTGTCATGACAAATATGGAGCTGAATTACAACCAGTAAAGTCTGTTCGCAGAATCGAAACAGTAACTATTACTGATGAAAAAGAATAAAAAGAGGTTTACAAGCCTCTTTTTTTATTGTATAATATTATTGTAAGGAGAATGAAAAATGATTAATATTCTTTACGATATTTTCAAACATTGGAGTGCTAAGGGGTCGGTTTATCTTTATTCTGACCCGCATTTTTCAGACCCTGAAAGCTTTGAATTTAGAAAGGAAGGCGGAAAACTTCCAGAAGACGTTGAATATAGTGAAGTCTTAGATTACTATCAAATTAAAAGCATCAATAAATACGTTCATAAAACCGATACTCTTATTTGCTTAGGAGACGTTGGCGATATCGAACAAGTCAAAAAGCTTAAAGCAGGACACAAGGTCTTGATTCTTGGAAATCATGACCACGGTGCTGATTATTACAAAGACGTTTTCGACGAAATCTATTCTGGACCATTGATGATTTCCGATAAGATTATCCTTTCTCATGAGCCTATTATCCCATTGGCTCCTTACTTCGTTAATTTATGTGGCCACGTTCATGGAAAAGCCCATAAGTTCAAAGTTAAGAAAATCCAATATTATAATTTCTGTGCTGAGGCGATTGGCTATAAGCCAGTATCGCTTGGCGACATGATTAGAGATGGATTATTGAGCAAAGTCAAAGACATTCATAGGGTTACGGTTGACGGCGCGATTGTTCGAAAACAACACAGAAGCAAGGCTGACTAATAAGTCAGTCTTTTCTTTTTGCTAAATTAATTAGTTTTTTAATATAAATTTGAGGTGATTATATGTTAATTGATAAAGATATTCAACCTAAATTTAAGCACTCTGCAGTAGGGAATTTCTTATTTTATGTTTGTGCGAAAATGACAAAATTCCTTACAAAAGCTAGATGTTTATATTATATTTTAGCTTGTACTTGAGGCATTTTAATGACTTTTGCTGGGCTATTAATAACATTTGTTATGGGTATTGTAAAGATATTCTATAAGAAAATTGAGTTTGAAAAGTTCTGTTGAATTTATTGTATTAAAGCTGGCCCGGATTACTGAGGTGGCTTTGAAATGGGTTTGATGTTCGTTAGAGACCATGATTCCTGGTATACTCTAAGCGATCATGAATTCGGGCATACTTTTCAAAACTGCTTACTTGGTCCATTAATGCCATTTATAGTTAGTTTACCATCAGCCATAAGATTCTGATATAGAGAACTAAAGTATGAAAGAAAGGGACTTGTTCCGCCAACCGGCTATGATGCAATTTGGTTTGAGGACGCCGCTTCTCAATGTGGAACCTATGCGGCAAACAAAATTAGAAGTAAAATTAATAAATAAATAGAAATAATGTGCTAAATTAAATGATTGGGAGACAAAATTAAAATTTTGTACTAAATATGTTAAATTGGAGGATTAGACTATGCCAGAATGGTTAACAATCGTAATCGCTGTTGTCGGCTTATTAGGTACAGTCCTCGGCGTATTAGGAATTTCAGGATATATCGGAGAAAGAGCTAAATACAAAGCAGGACGTCGCAATAGACAAGAAGAACAAAGAGATCAACAAGTAGTAGAAGCTCAACAACGAGCCCTAGAAGATTCCATTAGAGGAGTTCTTCAAGAAGAAACAAAGCCAATTAAAACAAGCTTAACTGAAATCAAGGGTGAAGTAGAAGCGATTAAACATGACTTAGCTGACAATACCGTCGGCACAGTTACGATTCTAAGAGACAGAATGAAAGCGATCTTAGATGAGTGCAGAGCGGCAGGATTTGCCACTACAAGCACTAAGGCTAACTGAATGGAGTTATATAATACATATAAAGGATTAGGCGGAAATCATTTCAAGGAATATGTAAATGCTTGGAAACAAGAACTAGAGGACTTACCAATAGTCAAGCCTGCTGGACATCGTGGCAGACCAGTCACAGTAAGACCTCCTCTTGATATGTTTGCCGGACAATCTCCACTTGAAATCGCAACTAAAACAAAAACTAAAAAAGGTGATGATAGTGGTGAAGATAAATAAATACAAGGAGAAAGGACAATAGTTTATGGATTGGATTACAACTGCAAATGGACTAATTGCATTAATTACTGCATTAGTCGGACTAATTGGAACTGGTGTAGGCGCGTTCTTCACGATTAAATCCTACATTAAGGCCGCAAAAGAAAAATCAGCAAAAGAAATTTGGAGCATGATTACAATTGCTGCTGATGCTGCAATGAAAACCGCAGAAGAGAGCGGCAAGAGCGGCGTAGACAAAAAGCAAATGGTCATTGATATGGTCAAGGCAAGTTTGGCAGCAAATGGGCTTGAGATTAGTGCTTTCATTGATCAGCTAAGTGCCTACATTGATGACTGCATCAAGTTCGCAAATAGTTTAAACAATAAAAAGTAATAATATGGAAGCCCGAGATAACTAATATTATCGGGCTTTTATTAAATTGGAGGCGTAGAATATGCATAATATAGCAAATAATAGAATTATAACCCTAACTGCTGGCGATTCTTTTATCGCGCCTTTATATCTTTTTTCAGAAGAATCAAAATATTATGTCGATAAAAATGATACTATTTATTTCGTAATAATGGAACCTAATCAAGATTTCAACGATGCAATTGTTAGAAAAGTTTACACCATGGCTGATACAGATGTTAGTGGAAATTTGATTATTCAATTGGACCCAGAAGATACAGAAAATCTTAGACCTGGTATTTATTATTATGAAATAAAGATGCGCATCATGAGGGGCAATAAGGAGTACATAGATACTGTTAGCCCTAAGAGAAAACTCTACATCATATAGGAGGACCGGAAATGAACTATATAAGGGGAGACATTAACATACTTTCCGATATTGCTAACTTAAAGCGTTTCGGTTACTACTATTCAGCCAGCTTAGATGAAATTCCAAGTGATGTTCTTGATATGCATCCTACTAAAATTACATCTAAATATATTACTGATGGAATCACTGTGGCATACACTACAAAAGTCCCTAATAGGGTAATTGGTCAATACTGTGTATTCGCTTTTCCAAAGAGCTGCGGCAGTTTAACCCATATTTATTGTGGTGACTTAAATATCGATTTATTAGACGTTCCAGAACAAGAGGAAACATGAAAACATATTGATATTTTAGTAAATAAGATTCCATATGAACTTTGGTATCAAGACCATACGACAAAAGATATAAATCTAGCGTATAAATTCGTATTTGATTTAGGAGGACGTAAGTAATATGATTCAATTTCCAAATGGATTTAAGATTACTTCACAAGAGCCTGTTGATATAAGATTAGTCTTATCTAAGGCTGAAATGAAAACCGCTGAAATAGACTATAGCATGCCTGAGGCATATTTTTGTCTTTGTTCAGACGATTATCGTATTTATTCATTCAATATCAATAACGATGATGACCAAACTGAAAACGGCACTGGTCGTTTTAGAATTTCTGAAAAAGCTTTACAAGAAGCATTTGATGCAGAAGTCGCACGTTCTATTGCAGAGGATGCAAGATTAAATAAAAAGATTGATGATGAAATAACTCGTGCATACAACAAAGAAATTTATTTAGAGGCATTAATCAATGCTATTGATGAAGGAGCTATGCATAAAGGTACGGCTCTTAGTCCATCTAATGAAACCGTTTATGGCACAAAGACTTGGAAGTCAGACCAAAATTTCCACGGTGATTTAATTTTAAATAATACAGATATTACAGGTATTGATGGATTAACAGCAGCATCTGTCACTGCTATTAACACAGAGATTAATAACGCATTAAAAGTAATCGCTCAAAAAGCAAGTGAAGATAATCAATTTGCCTTAAAAATTACAGATGAGGGTGAAATTTTAAGCGAAAATTATGAGAACACCACATCTGCTCCATCTGCAACAGACAGTGCAACCTTCTCTTATGTAGATAATATCGCTACAAATAAGGCTGGTAAAATTGTTTCTAACACGAGTAAAACAGTTACCGTGTCTGAAGGTTCTGCACAAGGTCAATTTAAGTTAAATAATGTCGCAATCGACATAAATAACCTAGGCACTAATGATAAACCAACATTTAATGGAATTGATTCTACAAATGATGTAGAAATCAATACAAAATTAAAAACAAATACAATCAAAGATTTAACAGGTGCCGAAAATTTGGTTTCTGTTGATAAGACAAATCATATAATTAATATCGGCGATGCAACTAATGATATTCATATTAAAAATGATTTAGTTGTAGATGAAACAACGATATTAAAGAAAAATGTAACAATTGGTGCAAATAATGGCACTGTTACCGTAAATGCTGCTAATGGAGCAATTACCGCTTCTGACATCAAGGTTGGTGGAGACAATAAAATTCAACTTTATTTAAACAATAACGAAGCTGAAATTTATAACTCTGGTAAATTTACAGATGGAACAAATAATTTTGATATTGCAGAGGTAAGAAGTCACTTAAATTCAGTAAGCGATACCCCAGTTGAAAACGGAACTAACCAATTCACCACTGGTGGTGCTTATACCTTACAACAAAATTTACAACAACAAATCAATACTATTGAAGCAAGATCCGATGTCGTGGATGTCGTTGCCTGCTATAATTATAATAATGTTACACCAAAACCAGACTCTGATATTGTTCACTATGATACTACTTCTGGCAAGATTTCAAATAATGACGTCGTTAAGGTTTTAATTGATGAAACTCACAGTGATGCTGTTGCTTATTATCGTTGGGTAATTACAAGTGGTACTGGTGCATGAAATTATGTCGGTTCTGTCGAAGCTTATTATACAAAAGCGCAAACTGATGACATTAGATTAGCATTACAGGCACAGATTGATGAAGATGTCGAAGTCATTCCTTATCAAACTACTACAGCTATTACAGAAGCCCAATATAATAAAGCAGCATTAGGAAAAGCAGTTATAGTTAAAATAGAGTCTTCTGGAACTCGCCCAGCTGTTTATGTTTTTAGCCTTAACATGACTGAAAATTCTGGAAATACATTAGTATTTAATAGTGACTGGAAATTTGGCGGTTATGGCGGTGCGGATTATGAATATAAAACACTCACGCAATATTATTTTAGAATTTCTAAAAGCACTCTTAAAATGGGCAGCATTATGTCTCAAGCAGTCTCAATGTGAAGTGCTGGCGCAAGTGCAAATGTTTTTGATGCCACAACAGAGGTTCCAGATAACCGTAAGTTAGTAAGAGCTTTAAACTTAAAGAAAACACAAGATATGATGGCAGATGTATATGATGCAACTGCAACATATGCTTATGGTGACTATTGTATATATCAAAATGATTTCTATAAGTGCACTACAGCAATTACTACAGCCGAAGCTTGGAATTCTGGACATTGGACAAAGATTACTTTAAGTGCCGCCAGCCTTGAAGATGACTTTGAAGTAGCTACTGTTCAATATGGTAGTACTTTAACTGCTGCACAAATTGAAAAATTAAAACATAATAAGCTATTAATTAAATATGGCACTAATATATTAGTGTCAAAAGATTTTGATGCAAATAATAATTATTTGGCATTAGAATCAATCAGCTTTTCTGCAGCAAATGGCACAAATGTGCCAAAATATCTCACAAAAAGTACTGCAAATGTGGGTATTTATTTAGATACCGGTATAGTTACAGTTGGTGGAACTAGCACTGACCTTGCTATTAGTAATAATAATGATAATTTCTTTGCAACAACAATAGAACCTGCTACTTTAGGCAAAAAACTTGTTCGTGAGCAAAATCTTAGAAAGACTCAAGATATGTTTGATGCTAACTATAACGCAGCAAGTACATATGCAGTTGGCGATTATGCAGTTTATCAAAACAACTTATATAAATGCATATCTAATATTCCAACTGCAGAAGAATGGAATGAGAACCACTGAACCGTAACCACGATTGGGGCCGAATTCAAGAATACCGCAACTACTGCAGACATAAACGCATTATTTGGAATACCAGTTCAAGGATAGAAAAATAAAGGAGAAATATTATGCCAAATAACGAAAAAAAATTAATAACCTTAGGTAATCTTTCTACCTTTAGAGATAACATTTTAGAAAACTTAGCGCCTGCTTATGATAATACCACTACTTATAATGTTGGCGATTTTTGCTCCTATTTAGGCAAATTATGGAAATGCACTACTGTAGTTTCTACAGCTGAAGATTTTGATGTGGCTAAGTGGACTGAAACAACTCAAGCAGCAGAAGATTTTGAAATTTTAGACCTTATTACTGCCTCTGGTATTATTTCAACTGGTACTGCTCATTTTAATGGTACGCTTTTACCAGACTACTTAATAAAAATTATTACAGCGCCACAAAGATTTGTTCTTAAGTCAGATACTTATATTGGAGTATTTTATTATCTTCGTGATGATGTAAACAATATTTATTATACCGCAACATATTTATTTGCTAATAAAATTATTTCTACTCGCCAAATTAGTATTAATAAAACAACTGGTTTTTGGCAAGTTACAGAAGAGCAATTTATTAATCTAGATACTAAGCAAAATACACTTACTTGGAATCCAGATGTTACCGGGAAAACGACTACTGAACTTGGCGGTATCAAAGATGGCAATAGTTATTATGATGTTTTAACTAAAAATAAAGTTGTTGAACAATTAAATTCATTACCAATTGCTTCAGCAACTTCTTCAGATTTTGTACAAATTAATAATAAACTATATAGAAAAAAGCTTATTTCTAATTTAAATAATACCACTTGGTCTATTGCAGCGGGTTGACAAGCTACTTATTGCTATGGTAAATTCTCTGTTAGCTATACTGCTACATCAGATGGTACGACTTATGATGGAACAGTTGCAAACAGTAGATTTGATATTGGCTATTCAGCTGGTGGGCCTACTGGCAATTCTGTTAATTTCAAACAAGGCAGTCTTGCACAATCAATTAATAATAACAAGGCTTTTACAATTACCTTTACGGATGCTTCAGAAGAAAGCGGTAATTTAGTCGAATGGCTTAAATTATACGGTACATTAACTACAGGTGAAATTACTTATAATTATATTTATGAAGAACTTGACCCGGAAGTTGAGATTATAGAGCACCAGACAAGTACTCCTCTTACAGACGCACAAGTTGTTAAAGCAAAAAAAGGAAAGCTTGCTATTTATTCTGTCGCAGGCGCAAGAACATTTAATTATTATGGCCAACATGAAAATGAAATAGAATTTAGATGAATGAATGTATTAACCGAGGGGGGAACAAATGTTCCTTATAAGGTTACTCATGCGATTTGAAAAATTTCTCTAAATCTTAATACAAAATTATTAACTAATTTTTCAAAAGATAATGACTATTCTATAGATGACAAGTCTGGTAACTTTTTTGGCAATAATATTGAACCAACAGCTTCTGGCACTAGAATTGCTCGTGAACAAAACTTAAGAAAAACTCAAGACATGCTTGCTGATACATATAATTCAGCAGCAACATATAATATTGGAGACTATGTAATTTATCAAAATGAATTATATAGATGCAAGGCTAATATTGCTATAGCAGAAGCTTGGGATAGTACACATTGGACTAAAATGCAAGCATCTGATACTCCAGATAGCCGTTTTGGCACTGTAACCTTAACAAGTACGTCAGATGGTACCTTTACAGATGAGCAGTGGGCAGAAATAGAAAAAGATTTTTGCATTATCTATGTTGATGACAAGCCAACATCCACCTCGCCGAAGAGCTCTGTTTTTGGAACTTATTTAAAAGCTAGAACCGCCAATGTTTCTAATGAAACTGATTTTAAATATTACTTTATTTGTGCAGCCCGTAATTTTAATCCTAATTCTTATACATATTATTATTCCGGTGCTTGTCCAGAAGTGTTACTTGTAAAAGCAAATAAAACATACACTTTTTGAGAAAACCAAAATTGGCTTAACCATACAAAGATTCTTATGACAAATACCGTTACTACCGGCTATGTTCACAGTGGTGTAATAGTAAGTGGCGATACAGTATCCGGTGATCTTAAAAGCACTTTAGACGCAAAAGCACCTGTATATGTAAATAACATTGCATATAAGTTTTCTTATGCTCAAGATAATAGCTTATATTATTACTACTCTATAATTAATAATGAAATTAAAACATTAATTTACAACAGAAATAATACAACTGTAACCTTAAGCTCTGAAACAGTTGACAAACCTGTTCATTTCATTAAGTTAGATTCTACTACTTTAACTGAAGCTTTAAGGAGTGAAATCCTTTCTGATGATTACCAAGTTATCTTAGAATATAATAATGAATATTTTTATGAGGGCTCAAAGACTGTTGAAAATAGCTTAGTAGTAAGCAAGAATTTTTATAAACCATCCTATCCATCTATAAATAGTGGAACTCCTGGTTATGACCGCGATGTTTATATATATTCAAAGTATATTTATATTTCTATGACTTCGCTTACTTTTAGCGTGACTAATAATGGATTGTCTGCAATTTTACGAGGGAAAAATGTTTCCACTAAAGAAATAAACTCAAAGACTGATAGTTCAACTAATGCTTTACAAGGCAAAGCTCTTATTGCTGACGGCTCTGGAAATGTTTCCTGGGAAAATCCAAATTTAGGATACCAAGACTCAGCTGCAAGAGCTACAGGTGATGTATTAAGTGGAATAACATTAACAACTATTACAAATAAGTTACCTATTACGATTAATGGTATAACTTTTGCTTATAGTAAAATTGAGTCTTATACAGAAAATTCAACAGATTATAATAAAATATATTATTATTCTATTAAAGACGATAAAGTAAATACATTCTATGTTGATACTCAAGATAATAAGATACATTTCAAAGATTATAGTCAATTTGAAATAGTTGAAATAAATGACTCTGCTTCTTCTGGTACTTTTACTGATGAACAATATAGCAAGATTATTAGTGATAATTGTATAATTAAATCTGGTGGTACTTGTTATTATAAAAGAGACAATTCTAGATATGTTTCTAGCTCAATTGTTCAAGGTACTTCAATGAGTTACGGTTATTTTTCGGTATATGCAATAACTATTAATGGAAATACGAAAGTTTGGACCAGAGACCCTGAAACACACGCTATTTTTGGTAGAAATACTATTGATAATTCTACTAGTAACTATGCTCCAAGTCTTACTGTTGTGCAAAACTATCTTAAAGAGGGTTATAAATATACAACAGCAGTAGATACGACAATTACTACGACTTTAAGCTCTAGCACAGACTTACATAAGTATCTAAATGCTAAATTACCTGTAACTATAAATGGCTTATATTACAGATATTTGGCATCAAATACCGATACAAATTCACAAATAACCGTAAAATATACAGCTTTAGATGAAACAGTATTATATTTATTATATTATAATACTTCTACTTATGAGCTTTCATTCTCTGCCGTAAATCTAAATTCAATCGATTATACAAAACAAGTATTGACAGGTCATGCGGCTGGAACGCTAGACGCAACAGCTTGGGCTAATTTAAAGACTAGTCACTATGCTACAATTGCAAATCCTTCTTTAAGCGGATTAGATGCATCAAAGCCTTTCGTTGATATAAAGCTTTCAATTAATTCTATAGATCAATATGTAAAATTGACTAAAAATACAACAAACAAATATTCAGGATTATTCTTTATTGAAGAATCTAATTCAACATATGAATTAACTGTTTATTATAATGGCACTGATATTAAATTAAGATGTGCTCAAGTAATGTAAAGGAGATAAAGACTTATGCCTATTACTGATTTAACAAATACAACTTGGCTATTTAAGGATACAATAACAGAATTTGCGTATCAGGGTAATGCTTTTAATATTAATTTTACATCGAATAATTATAGTTTTACCGGCTTAGAGGTATGAGATAGCGGTGGTGACTATGGTTTCGAATACCATGGTGGAGAAGTCACTGTTGACTATAATAATGTAGATGGTTGGGGTCAATGGTATGATGATTTTAGGGAAATAACCATTACTGGTGGAACTGACGTTTCGAATGAAACGTTAATTGAATTCCTTGAATTAAATGCAACACAACAAGTATTAATAGTTGATTCCTCTTTTAAAACCGAATCACAAATTTCAGATCAGATTATCGATGAATGTGAAGTTTTAGTCGAAGCCAATCCAGAAGTTCCTGCAGGCGTTACTCCTACGGCCTTCTCCGGAATCAAAGTCGGTCATGATTATTATAAAATTCCTGAAGCTGGGGCAGTCAGTTGGGGTGATTTACAAGGAACTCTTTCAAACCAAGCTGACTTAGCCACAGCTTTAGGCGACAAAGTAGATAAGATTACAGGCAAAGGATTATCTACTAATGACTACACAGATACTGAAAAACAAAAATTAGCAGGAATTGCCACTGGTGCTGAAGTTAACGTTCAATCAGACTGAAATCAAACAATAGATACGGCTGATGATTATATTAAAAATAAACCAACTTTAGGAACTGCTGCAGCCTGCAATACCGGAACTTCCTCAGGAAATGTCCCAGTATTAGACAGTAATGGAAAATTGGTAGAATCAGTAATTCCAGCGGTTGCTATTACTGATACCTATGAAGCTGCAAATGAAGCTGCAATGCTTGCATTAACTGCGCAAAAGGGCGATATTTGTATCAGAAGTGACTTAAATAAGTCATTTGTACTTTCTGCAGCAGATGCTTCTATATTGGCGAACTGGAAAGAATTAAAGACTCCTACCGATGCCGTTTTAAGCGTTAATGGAAATACCGGCGCTGTCACGGTAAGTTGTTCAAGCATTGGCGCAGCAACAGATGATCATACTCATGGAAACATCACTAATGACGGTAAATTAGGAACAGCTTCTAAAATTGTTGTTACAGATAATAGTAAAAATATTACAACTGGCTCAATTGATCCAGCTGATATTGTTTTAACCAATGATTCTCGCTTAAGTGATGCGAGAACACCTGCCTCACACAGCCACGGTGATGTTACAAATGATGGCAAAATCACGTCTACCGCTGTAACAGAGGCTTCTGGCATTGTCGTAGTAAATAGCAACGGCGAACTAAAGAAAATGACTGACGCCGCTTCTGCTAGAACATTAATAGGTGCTGGCACCTCTAGCTTATCTCTTGGTAATACTTCTTCTACAGCTGCAGCTGGCGATCATACACATACCGCTAGTATTGCATCTGGTGGAAGCTCTGCTACTGAGTTAGCTGCAAATACTACATATACGTTAACCGCTGGCGGTGATACCGTCGTATTTAAGACTCCTGTAGATACAGGCGATACACATTATACAGATAAATTAACCATTCAGGCAAACGGAACGGACGTCACTGAATATACACAAGATTCAGCTAAAACCTTAAATATTAAAGGTGCTAATGCTGCGTCTGTTTCTAAGACTGCCACTGGAGAAATTACCATTTCTGCTACTGATACGAATCAAAAAGTTACTGCAAAATCAGAGGGCAGCAATGTTAATTTTGGCGATAATGCCACAGTTGAAATCAAGGCCGGAAGCAATATCACTGTCACACCAAATACCTCTGATAATACTATTACTATTGCAGGTACTGCTGATACTGGCGCTACCTCAATTGAAACAACAGGCAACGGCAATGCTGTTACTTCAGCAAGTTATAATTCAAATACGAGAACGATTACCTTAACAAAAGGTACGACTTTCCCAACTGCCGATACAAATCAAACCATTAAGACAAAAGACGGCAATAATCAAGATGTTACGTTTGGCAGTAATGCCGCAGTCGAACTTGTGGCTGGCACTAACGTAACCCTTACGCCAGATAGCACAAATAATAAGATCACTATTGCTGCCGCAGGTGGTGGAAGTGTACCTGATTTAGATGAAACTACTTTTGTATTTAAAAACAATATGCGTCTAGGAAGGCCTCTTGGAAAATACACTGATGCAAGCCCAAATAACATAAAAACCCTTTTAACAGCGGGGCAGACTTTTAAAGCAGTTTGAGAAGATATTTTTCTGGATGCTTTGCCTATAACAGCAACTTCTCCAACATTTAAGTCATCTTCTATATCTTGAACTGGTAATACCGATACTTTTGGCGGAAAGTGCAAACCTACACTAACTGTGCATGTAGATAATAATAGAGGTTCTTATCAATATTCAGGTGCAGCAGCAACATCTGCCGAGCTTACTTGAAAGACCCAAGGCAGCTCAGGCAAATTTTGCAAATTGCAGGTTTATAGTGACTCCTCAAGAAACACTATTTTAGGAACATATTATGCTGGAACATCAGACACAGCCAGCGACTTTGCTTTTAATTCTTTTGAGACCTATGATGTCGGTGCAACACAAACTTTATATTTCACATTGACGGCAGAATATAATGATAGCCAGGTAACCCCTGTAGATAATACAGGAGCAACACATCCTGAAAAGAAAATTACCGGTGCAGTAATAACACAAAATGGTTCTGTAGAGATTAAAGCTTCTAGTAAGATAAAATTTAACGCTCCATATCTAACTATAGGTAATACAGGAAATCTTACAGAATATGCAAGTGCGACGATTGCAGCGACTGCAATGTCTTTTACACCTGTTATACATCAAGCTACTTTCACTGATGCGGATGGTAATCCAATATCTGGTATTACGGTGACAGGTTATACAAATCCTAGCTCAATATACGGCGTACTAAATGGTGTATCGTTTACAGGTAAAACTTCAAATACTCCAATATATGTTTATAGCACAGCTCAAACAGTACCAACTTCTACTGTTACACACAATATTACTTGTAATATTGATTATCCAGATTTATCACTGGTCAGTATTACTTCAGCTAACGGTGAACCAATAGCTGTTAATTCAACTAATATCATCAATTATCCTCAAAGTGCCGGTTCTACTGACGCCAGCAGCGAAATAAAGCTTATAGGCAAAACAACATACTCAGATTTATATACCCCACCTACAGTTACGTTGGGTACTGTGTCTTTTACCTATAGTCCTTCAGACAGTAATGAATATGGTACTCTAGCAACAGCAAGTGCCTCTTTAGCTTATGGTAAAGGAAAATTCAAATATAATTCTTCAGGAACGGCATCTTCCTCTGACGCAGGTGAAACATTTAGCTTACCTACAGTTACTTATTCTCCTTCGCAAACGACTTTTAAAGGTAGTGGTCAAACGATTACCGCTTCGGCAACTTATACCAGCAGTAATTGAGGCACTTCCGGCGTAGCGGCAAATTGCTATACTCCTTCTGGTCGTAATTGTCCAGATGCAAGAACTGCATATATAACTGCCGTTAGCAGCTTGTCGGAAACTTTAACGAATTCCGCTACACCTGCTTCTGGTACAAAATATGTTTATTATGCCGTTACAAATGATACTAACACGCCTTCTTCTTGGACACGCTACGGTAGTGGCCAGACAGGTGTAGTAGATCTATCAATTAATTCGAACGCAGGACAATATATTTGGATAGCCAGTACAGAGAATAAAACCAGCATATATGAGTTTAATGAAGTTAGTGGTCAATATAATACCGATCCAATACCTACAACAAAAACAACTAATCAAACTATTACGAATAGTCAAAATGTACAAGCAGGCGGATACAATATATACCGTACTACCAATTCCAGAGCTGGAAGTGGTACAAGTAAATTCAAATTAGCATAATAAAGGAGATATATAATATGGCACTAAACGCAGCAAATGAAATAGTTAACAATGCAAGCGGAATCGTAGTTGATGGCGCAGCTGTAAGAGGCGGTTATTTTGTCATAGATGATTTGGCAAATATTCCTTCTTATGCAAATGTAACTGGTGCACTTTGCTATTGCACTGGAACAAGCAAATTCTACCAATATTCTGGTTCACCACTTACTTGGAAGGAAATTACGATTGGCGGTGGCGGTGGCGGAGGAACCACAGATTATACAGATTTAACCAATAAACCGTCATTAGATGGTATTACGCTATCGGGCGATGTTTCTGTACTTACTGCATTAGGTGAGGCCTATGGCGATATGCAGTCAGGCCTCCCAGATACAATGTTTGGATTTTCTTCTGGCGGCTCGCCTATACTAGTTTCTAGTATCCCGGGTTCATCGGTAGACTGGGCCACTACATCTACAAAAGGGGTTATGCAGGTAGGCACAGGACTTTCTGTAAATAGTGGAACAGTTAGTTTAGATTCAAATTATGTTCCAAGTGGAACTTCTGCATTAAATATTAATGGCACGGCTACGAGTACAAAGCTACAATTAAAAAACATTGTTTTAGACAGTACAACATATTTTCCTGCATTACATAAAATAGTCGTTTCAGCAGGTTTAGGTAATGGTTCTGGCCCAACAAATCTACCATCTATAGCAGAGCTTAGTGCTGAATATGATTATTTAATGATTACATTTTCTCATGAGAGCAATGCAGTTGACAGACGAACTACTATAATTCCAGTCACTGCGTTTGCGGGCAACTGAATGATTCAAGCTGCTGGACAAGTATGACTTTATGTAACAGACGGTTACCCAAACTGGGATGGTGGTAACAGTGGCCAAACACAAGCATATATTTATGGCATGTGAGGAATACCAAAAGACGTCCCAGATGCTAGAATACCTGAACAAAATTAATATAAATATTAATATTGTATAATATAAAGTAAGGAGATCTATTATGGTAATTTATTTAGCGGTTAACCCTACTACACATATTATTACTGGATATTCCCTTGAACCTTTACCAAGAAATAGCATTGAATATGCAATGGATAATCCAGAAAGCATAAAAATTGGAATAGACACCTTTGAAAATAACCAAGTAGTGTCACAACCGATTCCTGAGGAAATTTTAAGAATAAGAAGAATAGATTTCCTCAAAAAATGTCTAAATGACACCGATTATATGGCAATTAAACATGCAGATGGCGCACTAACTGACGAGGAATATGAAGTGATGCGTTTACAAAGACAGGCTTGGAGAGACGAAATCAACGAATTAGAACAAGGAGAATAGGCATATGTCATCAAAGAAATTTGCAACCATAAATGGCAATGCCCTAGCTGCCATTAATAATAAAAGAGTAAATAGTATTAATGGTACTGATATCCAAGCTATTACTGTACCAATTGAGGATTTTTCTGTCGATGGACTTGAGGGTACAATAGTAAAAGGAACAAGTAAAGGCTTAACTAGTAGAACTGAACTAATTCCGTCTTATTGTACCTTATTTGGCTTTGATCTTACTACTTCAAATGCAAGTGTTGTGTCAGTGAATAATACTAATCTGACTATTACGGCGGAAGAGGTCGGCTCTGCGGATGTTACGGTAACATCAAAGTATAATCCGAATGTTTCTCATACTTATCATATAACCGTTTCTAACAGCACGATAACTTATACAATTACGCTTGATACCAATAATTTACAGTTAGATTTAAATGGCACAGTTATTGGCTTGGTTGAGGCTACGGTTTCACCTAATGCAACAGTAGAGTGGGCGATTGATGACCCTGGTGTAGCAACCATTACAACAAACGGAAATGAGGTGACGGTAACAGCCGTTGATGTTGGTACGACAACGCTTACAGCCTCTTGTGGTGGCCAAAGCGCAACATGTTCTGTTACTGTTGTGGATTCAACACCACAGCCATATATTGAATCCGTATCGGTTTCTCCAACAACTAAAACCTTGTATTTAAATGGTAGCCCAGCTACTGCTACATTAACTGCGACCGTAGATAATCGCAATGGAGCACAGGATACTGTTGGTTGGAGTTCTTCACCTGATAATATATGTACCATTGCTGCAAATGGCAAATCAGCAACAATAACGGCTGTAGCCACTGGCTCGACAACTATTACTGTTACTTCTACTGTAGATAATACTAAATCCGCTACATGTAGCGTTACTGTAACAAATCCAACAGTTTCAAGTGTTTCTGTATCTCCATCTTCTAAAACATTAGATTTGAATGGAACGACTACGGTATCTCTCAGTGCAACGGTTAGCGGTACTGGCGGGCCTAGCCAAAGTGTAACCTGGAGTTCATCAGATACTAGTATTGCGACTGTTAACTCCTCAAGTGGCTATGTTACTGCTAAGGCTATCGGTACCTGTACTATTTATGCAACGTCTTCTGCTGATAATAATAAGAAAGGTTCTTGTTATATTACCGTAACTGACTCCAGCGGCAGCGATCCGGGTGGAGGCGGCGGTGGAGAAACCTGTTTATTGCACGATACTGAGGTATTATTGGCAAATGGCACAACAAAAAAGATTCAAAATGTCGACTATAATGATTTAGTTATGACATACAATCCATATTTGGACTCATTTATTGCTGAATACCCAACGATTATCACAGAAAGTACCGATGGGTGTACTTCTCTTGTTAAAAGAATTACTCTTGAAAATGGTGAGCATTTAGATATTTGTTGGGCGCATGAGTGTTTGATTAAACAAGATGATATTTATTTATTTAAATCTTTGTCTGCAGCAGTACCAGATAATGAACTTATTGGCCTAGATATTGTATGTTATGATAAAGATACAAATAGTATTTCAACTAGCAAAATAGTCTCTTGTGAATTACTTCTTGGGGAACTTTTTGCCAAAGCTTATAATGTCTTTGTCCCATTGCATGGTACTATTATTACAAATAGTGTCATTTCCGGTGGAGATATGTTCTTAACTAAAAATGTTAGGCCAATAGTTGATATGTTTTATATAAACCAAAATAGAATGGTATGTAATAAGACTAATGTAGATACTTTGGTTAATGCAATTATCGAAAGTGATGACGAAGAGGGCTACATAAGGGCAAAAAGCTTATTTGGAAATGATATGTCTAAACATGTTTATTTTACAACAATTTTTCAATATGTAAAAGCAGCAGAAAGACTTGGGCTATCATTATTTGATTTTCCGGAAAAAGAATTGATTGGGACTAGAGAGTCATTTTCAAGAATACTTAGCTGTATTAAACCAGTGCCAGCCACCCATAAAGTAAAAATAGATGAAAATATTTATACTGTAGATGAGGGTGAATTATTCACATTTCCAGAAGGACATACAAAATATTTAGATTTATCTAGCTGTAGAGTATATCTTCCTGGCGAACAAAAGAAATTTTATTGCTCAGTTGTGATAATTCCTATTGATGAGGATTAATTTTAATGACAGAATACCAAAAAATATTATTAGATATTCTAATAGAATTAGATAGAATATGTAGAAAAAACGATATTGAATATGCGCTTTCTTACGGAACGACGCTAGGGGTGCTGAATTTTGGCGGATTTATTCCATGAGATGATGATTCTGATGTTTTGATGACAAAAGAAAACTGGGATAAGTTCGTAGAAGCCTGTAAAAAAGACCTTAATGAAAAATATGTCTTAGACTGCATGGAAAACAATATTAAATATGATGCGTTTATTCCAATGAAATTAAGGTATCGAAATAGCCACGTTAAAGAAAGTTTTCAAAGTGAGCATTTTGTATCGCACACTAAAGAACGAGGTATTTTTGTTGATATTCAGATTATTTGCGGTGTTGATGAAAACCACGATAATTATGTAGCTACTCTAAAAAAATTTCTTTGAAGGGTAATTGGTTGTATACCACTAGTCCACTTTAAAAATAAAAAGCTAAAATATAAAATTATTGCTTTTAGGGATAAATACATAAACGATCACAAAGACTCTAAATATTGGAATCAAATTCCTACCTGTGGTGGAGCTTGGTATGCCGAGCGCTTTAAACCCTCTTCTTTTCCAAAAGACTGTATTTTTCCTTTTAAACCTTGCATATTTGAGGGGCACGAGTTTTTTACAGTAAATAAACCAGAAGAATTCTGTATTATAACTTATGGAAAAGACTGTTTGTATCCGGAAAAATATCCAGATGATAAAAAAACTGGACACATAAGGGAGTACGAGATTTATGATTAGAAAAAATACTTTAATTAAAACAAAATCTGGCGAAAAATATATTCAAGATATTGGTCCCGAAGACTTAATTTTATCATATAATATTAGAACTGGCGAGCTTTGCTATAACAAACCACTTTTGAGAACCATTACTCATATAAACGGTAAAGTAGCAATAGTTAACGAAGCTTCTTTATATCTTGCTAAAGTATCTTGTGTACTAGATCATAATTTAAATACAGAAACATTGATTGATGGCGAAGAAACTTTAACAGACCCGGCTGCAACGTCTTTGGTTGTAGTTAAATCAGATATGTCTGCTGAACCAATGTCTGTTTCTTATACTACTTGTGATGATGATTTTTATTCTTTTATGGTAAAAGACACTGATATGTATTTTGCCAACGGCATTTTAATGAGCAATGGGTCCTCTAATCTATTTATTAAGGACCAACAAACTTTCTTATTAGAAGATAAAAATTATGCAAGAAGCGAAACAGTACTTCCAGATTCGAATGTGGATAGATTATTCAGAAGTTTCAAAATGGGTGATGATATAGTTTTAAATTCCCCATATAGATATTTATCTCAAGGACTTAGA
>Ga0310696_10001802_pt1 | contig 30077 bp, 24 predicted proteins | sample AusTroGonzalo_MG_4_FD_203885 | JGI IMG/M metagenome (GOLD analysis project Ga0310696, IMG submission 203885) | Bovine rumen microbial communities from tropical cattle in Woodstock, Queensland, Australia - Gonzalo_02 (v2) (version 2) | ecosystem: Host-associated > Mammals > Digestive system >... | reverse complement strand
CTATACTATCCTTGTCTGGAGGCTGAACCGGGAGGTTGACCCCGTCCCGAAACGCCTATGCAACTGTTGAGCCTTTAGACGAAACGCGGCGGAGGGCTGAGCTGTCCCTGAGAGTTAGACCTCTGGGCCCCGAAGAGCCTCACCGCCGCAGGCCCGCCGAGGAAGGCCTTTCTCGGCGGGCCGTTCTGTCCGGACACTTGTCCGGCCGAACAGTCGTGTAGTTTACCAAATTTCCGTTAGACAAGACCCCACGCACTGGTGCTGAAACGCGGCGGTTCGGCCGGAAAACGCGTCGGGCTGGAAGCAGGCGAATCGTTTGTGCGGCGGGGCGGTGAAGAAGAGTGTGGGAAAAAGTGTGGGAAAGATTTTGAAGTTGCTTGGCGAGTTCCCGGAAATAACGCGTGAAAGTTTGGCGGCGGAAGTGGGCTTGTCGGTAAGAGGCGTTGAAAAGAATCTCGCGCACTCAAGTCTGCGGGCAAGATTCGCAGAATCGGCGGCCGGAAGGGTGGGGCGTCGGTCGGGTAAAGCATTATTATAATATCCAGTTGGGCAAAATGCTGACGCCAGAGCAAGAGGCGCCGACGCAATCATTAGAGCGTTATTATTGTGCCGGCGATGTTCATTTCGGTTTTGTAAATGGGACTGACCTTAAGGAGATGTGGTTTGACAGAGGCGAAAAAATTACATACGAGGTTGAGATAGGGGATTTGCTCGTTGTCGAAGGGGGTGCTGGAGCTGGTGGCGCGGCAATTGTTCGCAAACAAAATGTGCGTGCTTTTATTCAAAATTCTATCATGCGCTTGCGTGCGGAGCGCGAGGCTGATAATGGATTTTTGAGCTATTGGATGGAATCTCTTACCAGAGGGGGATATGTCGATCTTGTTTGCAACAAGGCAACCATTCCACATTTTACAAAGCAGAAATTAGGGGCTGTACCGTTGCCATTGCCTCCGCTTGACGAGCAAGGTCACATCGCGGCATTTCTCGACAAACGATGTGTGGTGGTCGATGCCAAGATTGCGGAGCGACGGAGGCAGTTGGAGAAGCTGGGCGAGTATCGTTCATCGGTGATTTACGAATATGTGACTGGCAAGAGGGAAGCTGCGGTTGACGAATCGTCAAATGAATGATATAATTTATGACGATTTCTAAACCATGAGAAAACCATGAGATTGCGCGAGGATATTGCTGAAATACTTGCTCGGCAGGGGGGTATGATTTTGACACGGCAAGTCACGGAATGTGGCCTGTCTCTTACGATGCTTTCACGTTACGCGAAGGAGGGACTCCTTTTGCGGGAGGAAACCGGCGTCTACACGACACCCGACGGGCTCGTCGATCCGATGTTGCTGATGAATCTGCGTGTGAAACAGGGGGTTTTATCTCACGGAACGGCACTTTATCTCAACGGGCTGACAGACAGGACGCCGATTGACCTTGACGTAACGATCCCGAAGACGGTCAGCGTTACACCATCATTGCGCAAGGCGGCGCGTTGGTTTTACGTTCCCGAAGACGTTGCTCAAATGGGGGTAGTGATGAAACGCACGCCGTTTGGGAATGATGTCCGCTCGTGTGATGCCGAACGGACGATTTGCGACATCATCCGCAATCGCCGACGCATTGGTGATGAGATTGCGCTTGACGGGATGCGCCAGTATGCAGCACTCAAGACGAAGAACCTTGCGCGGCTGGGAGACTATTCGTCACGGTTGGGCATCACGGACGAGGTGATGAAGACGTTGGAGGTGGTGCTGTGAACGCACGTGAGGCGATGGCATTCAAGGCCATGCTGAAACGCATCGCCACGGAGGAGAACGTCCCTGCCCAGGTCGTCCTTCAGAATTACATGTTTGAACGCTTCATGGCCCGGCTGGTCAAGTTGCCGCTCCGCAAGAACCTGATTCTCAAGGGCGGACTTCTCGTTTCGCATCTACTCGGGCTGTCGAGGCGGACGACGATGGATATGGATGTCACCTTGCGCAATGCCGAGTTTTCCGAGGCGACGATCCGGGAGTGGATGGAGCGCATTCTTTCCGTTGATGTCGGGGATGGCGTCGGTTGGGCGCTGAGAGGCATCGCCCCGATTCGGGAAGATGACATTTACGGCGGGTACCGTGTCAAGATGACGGCTTCGCTTGGCGCGATCACGGTGCCGATTTCGATGGACGTTTCAACAGGAGATGCGATTGCCCCGGCGGCAAAGGAGTATTACCTCAAAAGTCATTTTGTGCAGAATTCCGTCTTCAGGATGTGGGGCTATGCGGTTGAGACCATTCTGGCGGAAAAAGTTGAAACCATACTTGTGCGGGGTGTCCTTACGACACGTCCGCGCGATTTCTATGACGTTGTCCTGCTGACGCAGCACTGTTCCGTCGATTTGTCGGTTTTCCACAAGGCGCTCAGAGCGACCGCACGCCATCGCGGAACGGAAGGCGTCCTGGCCGATGCCGGAGAACGGATGGAAACGATTGCCTCGGACAAGGGGCTTGTTGAGCAGTGGAATCGTTACGTCAATTCCAATTCGTATGTGGAGGGTGTGGCGTTTGCCGAAGCCTGTGCCGTGGTCTCCAAATTGCTCAAGGGTGATTTGACTGACAAGGACGTCCAATCATGACGAACGGGATTCGGAAGGTCTGGGGCAACTTCATCGACGAGAAGGATTATCAGCATTTCTTCGTTGACCGGCTGGTCGAGGACAATGGGTTTGTCCGTCGCGAGAACAAGCACGTCGATCAGGCGACGGCGATGGATGTCGGGATGCTGATAGAGTTTTTGGAGGATACGCAGCCCAAGGCAATGGTGGCCCTTGCCAAAACTTACGGCGCGAAGCGGGATGCGATCATCGCGGCGAAGGTGAATCAGCTCTTGACGCAGAAGGCGGGCGGCGGATTGCTTGCGGCGTTCAAGCACGAAGTGACGATTGGCACGACGAAGCTCAAGTTGCTGTATCGTCCGTGTACGATTTGCCATGGTTGCGCAATTGCATGAATGCGGTGTAAATGACATAACTCGCCGCTGTAAAACAACATGAATACAGCAGAAGAGTTGTGCGTTTAAACGACAAACGGAAGTTTATCGGGGAGTGGCGAAAGATGCCGCTTGTCAGTGATATTCGCGGTACCACTTTGCGAAGACGGGGATGCCTTCGCGGATGGTCGTCTTAGGCTCGTAGCCGACCGCTTTGTGCAGCTTGTCGATGCTCGCGTACGTCGCAAGCACGTCGCCAGGCTGCATTGGCAGCATCTCCAGCTTCGGCTTGACGTCAAGAGCGCCGGCAAGAGTCTCGATCACGTCCATCAGGCGTTCGCTTCTGTGGTTGCCGATGTTGAAGACGTCGTATAGGGGCAGGTTGTCCGCCTCTACGACGCGGACGATACCATCTACGATGTCATCGACATACGTAAAGTCGCGCATCATGTTGCCGTTGTTGAACACCTTGAGCGGACGGTCGTGGAGCATCGCGTCCGCGAAGAGCGACAGCGCCATGTCTGGGCGGTACCAGTCGCCATAGACCGTGAAGAACCTCAAGCCTATTGTCTGCATTTTGTAGAGATGCGCGTACGTGTGGGCCATCAGTTCGTTTGCCTTCTTCGTCGCGGCGTAGAGGCTGACCGGCATATCGACCTGGTCGGTCTCCTCGAAGGGCATTTTCGTGTTGCCGCCGTACACGGATGACGAGGACGCAAAAACGAGCTTCGGCATGTTGGGCGCGTGGCGGCAGCACTCCAGGATGTTCAGGAATCCCTCAAGGTTCGTCTTCTGATATACGAACGGATGGTCGATGGAGTAGCGCACGCCAGGCTGCGCGGCGAGATTGAGCACGACGTCCGGACGCTCGCTGTCGAAGGCGCGTTTCATCGCGGCGAGATCGCAGATGTCGATCTCGCGCATGGTGTAGTTGGGCGTGTTGGAAAGGAGCGCTTCCCTGTCGCGCTTGAGCTTGACGCTGTAGTAGTCGCAGAAATTGTCGACGCCGACGACCTCCCACCCGCGTCGTAGAAACTCGCGAGCTGCGTGGAAGCCAATGAAGCCGGCTGAACCAGTTATGAGTATTTTCATTTCTTCAGAATCGCTTTAAGAGCGGAAAGTATATGTGCGCGAAGAACTTTTCGGCGAGTCCGCGGCGCGACGGATTGCGCACGAATGCCTTCACGAAATAGGCGGCCAGTCGGCGCACCGGCGACGCAGACTTGAGAAGCGCGTCGAAGTCGCCGAAGCCGTCCGCAAACAGGATGTCGAGCGTCGCGAGCCTTTCCTCGCGCGGAATCTCGGCAACGAAGCCTTTCCCAAACCACTTGGCGAAGATCGTCGTCGTCCAGCGCCGCGCCCACGCCTTTCCTATGCGGCGGTCGAAGCCAGGCTCGTTCGACTTCGCGGCGTGGAAAGCCAAGAGCGACTTGAGCCTGATTGCGAGATCCTTGTAGAAGTAGCCGGCTCCCTTTGCCTTTGTCTGCACCGAGCCGGTGCGTATGCGATAGAGGTAGAACGGTTCGTGCAGCGGGATTACGCGTTTCGCGAGATACAGCGCACGCGGCGAAAACTCGCTGTCCTGATGGCGCAGACCGTAGATGCACTTGAGGTCGTGCTCTACGAGGAATTCGCGGCGGAACACCGTCAGCTGAAGCATCGGACACGGAAACGAGTGACGGAAGCGCTCTTCCAGAAGGAGAGTCGCCGCAGAGCCTGTCAGCTCGTAGGAGAAGCCCTGCGGATAGTTGTCGCGTATTTCGTCGTTGCGGCCGGTAAGCTCGTTGTGCACTACGATCGCGCACGGATAGAGGTCTGCGCCTGGACGCGCGCGAATCTGCTCCGCCAGACGTGACAGCGATTCCTTCTCGATGGTGTCGTCGCCGTCCAGGAAGATTACGTACTCGCCCGTTGCCATGTCCGTGCCGGTGTTGCGCGAGGCGGAGCATGAGCCGCTGCGCGGCCCCGTGAAGACTTTGAAACGGGAATCCCTGGCTTCGTATTCTCGAACAATCTTTTCCGTGTCGTCCTTCGACGTTTCGACGCCAATCAAGCACTCCCAGCTGCTGAACTTCTGTTCCAGCACGGAGTCAAGGCACGCCCGCACGTACGGTTCGACATCGCAGCACGGGATCACAAGAGAGAAAAATGGTTTTACTTCATCCATTGCTACGATAGTATAGCAAATCGCCATCACATTCGCAATGTGTTGCAATCCGCTTGTCGCCGTCTTCCGCGCGTCGGCGTTGAGCGGAAATGGCGGTTTTGCTATAATATGGCACATAGCAAACACATCATGAGAACGACAATGAAAAAGACAGTTGTATCGGCACTTGTTGCCGCGGTGGTTTCGGTGACGGCGCTTGGCGACTTGATCGTCAAGGACGGCGACACTCTCGCATTTCTGGGCGACTCGATTACGCAGGGCGGCCAGTCCAAGCCTGATGGCTACGTGAATCTCGTATTGCGCTCGCTGGCGCTCGAAGGCATCCAGGTGAAGCCCGTCAAGGCGGGCGTGTCGGGGCACAAGTCCAACAACATGCTCGCGCGGCTGGACCGTGACGTTCTTTCCAAGCGTCCGCAGGTCATGACGCTCTCGTGCGGAGTCAACGACGTCTGGCACAAGGACAGCGGGCGCGGCGTTTCGCTCGAGGACTACAAGAAGAACATCTCTGCGATCTTCGACAAGTGCGCGGCGTCGAACTGCATGGTCGTCGTCTTGACTGCAACGATGTTCGAGAAGCCTGGCATGGAGAAGTTCAAGCACAACATAGACATTGCGGCATACAACGACTGGCTTCGTGCCGAGGCAAAGCGCCGCGGCTATCCTCTCGCCGACCTTAACGACGACATGTGGAAGGCTCATGCCGCCGATCCGTCCGTAAAGCTTACGCGCGACGGCGTGCACATGCTTCCCGCCGGCGACCGCCTCATGGCTCGCGGAGTCCTGCGGGCGCTTGGGATGTCCGAGGCTCGCTTGGCTGCGCTGGAGTGGGAGAAGTGGAAGCCCGTCTGGGTCCTTTGCCGCTTCGACCTTAAGCCGGATGCAGACCGCAACGAGTATCTGTCCAAGACTAAAGGCGTTCTCGACGCCGTCCGTGCCGAGCCGGGCTGCCGGGAATACCGTCTTCTTGGCGACGCCGATACGGACTGGGATAAGCCGCAGCGCTTTGGCGAGCGGACGTTCTGGATGCTCGAGAAGTGGGGCTCCGTTGCCGAACTCAAGGCGCATCTCGAGATGCCGCACATGAAAAAGTTCGGCCCGACGGTGCGTCCGCTGCGCTCTTCCTCGACGTTCCACGTGCTTGAGGACGTCATCCCCTGATCTTCGCGGCTACTTTCCGCGAGAAACTGCAATGCGGAATATGATATAATTTCACGGATGGGATTTGAGGTACTCAAGAAGGACGATCGCACGAATGCGAGGCTCGGGCGCCTGACTACGGCGCACGGCGTCGTGGACACGCCTGTGTTCATGGACGTCGGCACGCTCGGCACGGTCAAGGCCCTGGAGCCGCGAGACCTCGTGGAGCTGAAGACGCAAGTCGTGCTCGGCAACACGTACCACCTTCTTCTTCGGCCTGGTCCCGAAGTCATTTCCGCCGCAGGCGGTCTCCATCGCTTCATGAGATGGGACGGCCCCATTCTCACGGACTCCGGCGGGTTCCAGGTCTTTTCGCTTGCCAAGATGCGCAAGCTCACGGAGGAAGGGTGCCTCTTCAACTCGCACCTTGACGGACATGAGTTCTTCCTTGGACCGAAGGAGTCGATGGAGATGCAGCGCGTTCTAGGCTCCGACATCGCGATGGTTTTCGACGAATGCCTTCCGTATCCGTGCGACAGGGAAAGGGCGGAGAAGTCTGTCGAGCAGACGATCAGGTGGGCGCGGCGCTCCCTTGAAGAGCCGCATGCCGACGGACAGCAGGTTTTTGGAATCGTGCAGGGCGGAGTCTACGACGACTTGCGCCGCCATTGCGCGGAGGCGCTTGTCGATATCGGCTTCGATGGCTACGCTGTCGGCGGCGTTTCCGTAGGCGAGCCGGAAGAGGCGATGTACAAGGCGGTTGAGGCGTCCGTGCCGTTCTTGCCCGAGGACAAGCCGCGCTACGTGATGGGGCTTGGCGTGATGCACCAGATGGCCGAATGTGTCGCTCGCGGCGTAGACATGTTCGACTGTGTGATTCCGACGCGGATCGCCCGGCACGGAACGGCGATAACGCGGCATGGCAACGTCGCGATAAAGGCCGCGAAATGGGCGTTCGACCAGGGACCTGTTGAAGAAGGGTGCGAATGCTACTGCTGCAGGAACTTCAGCCGCTCCTACGTTCGGCACCTCATAAACTGCGGCGAGATACTTGGCTTGCGGCTTCTTACGATACACAACGTGTGGGCGCTCAACCGCTTCATGGCGGAAATGCGCTCTGCAATAGCCGACGGAACTTTTTTCGAATGGAAAGAAAAGACAAGAAAGGAAACAACTGAAAATGAACATTGCGATGTTTTGTGACGCGGCTCCTGCCGCTCAGCCTGCTGGAGGCGGTCTGGGTATGTTTGTCCCGATGCTTCTCATACTGGCGATCTTCTACTTCATGATGATCCGTCCGCAGCAGCGCAAGGAGAAGGAGCGCCGCAAGATGATAGAGGCTCTTCGCGCAGGTGCGAAGGTCGTCTTCGCCGGCGGGCTCATGGGCGTGATCCAGGAGGCGAAGGAGAAGACTTTCAAGGTGGAGATCTGCCCCGGCTGCACGATCGAGATCGATCGCGGTTCGGTGACAGGTGTCGTTCCTGCGGAAGAGCCGAAGAAGTAGAGACGTCCGTCGGATGCTCGCCCGCGGCAAGTTCGGCATCGAGTACAATCCAAAACCGCTTGACGACGATTCGAGTGGCGTTGGATGGATTGTGCTCGTCGTCGTCGCAGTCGCGGCGGTGTCTCTCGCCTGGACGCTCTTTTCGCGCTTTAGGGCGAGGCCCAACGACGACGACATCGTAGAGCCGCCGAAACCGCCAGCCGTCGTAGAGACTCCGAAGACTCCGCCTAAGGCGGAATCCACGCCTGTTGCGCAGCAAGCGCAGACAAACGCGCCGCCAAAGCCGATCGTTCCTCCGGTGGAGACGGGTATGGCGAAGCGTCCCGCGAAGGTGAGGCATCTTCTCATGCGTCTCGAAGAGGCGGACAAGAAATCCGACATCGAGATGGCCGTCACGACCATCGAGCAGCTTCGCTCGCTTCCTGGCGCACCTGCGGCAGACCTCGACAACAAGCTTGCGCGGCGCCTTGGCGAGCTGAACGTGAAACGTCTCTTCGAGCAGCGGAACGCGCAGTGGGTGGCGAAGATCGTCGTAAAGCGCGGCGATTCCACTTCGCGCATAGCTTCCGAACACGGCTCCACGCTCGCGTCGCTCAAGAAGCTGAACGAGGGAACGGACGTGAACCGAGTGCGCATCGGGCAGACTCTGTACGTCATGAACCACCCAAGGTTCAACCTGGTCGTCCACCGCCGCACGCGGACTGCCGACCTGCAGCTCAACGGAAAGTTCTTCAAGCGCTATGACATGACGAGCGAGACTGCTGTCAAGGAAGGCGCGTATGAATGGCGCGGCGTGAACCTGGAGCTAAAGCCCGCCGACAGGACGGAGCTTGACACGCTGCTTCCAAAGTCCGCGTCGGTTCTTGTCTCGGAGATGTGACGATGCGGATTTCAGGTGGAGCTTTCGGTGGCATGGTGCTGAAGACGCCCAAGACGGGCGACATACGACCTACGCAGGATCGCGTCCGCGAGGCCGTGTTCAACATGATTCGCAACGAGGTCGCCGGGTGCGACTTTCTCGACCTTTTCGCTGGATCTGGCGCGGTGGGGCTAGAGGCAATTTCGCGAGGGGCAAAGTCCGCGACTTTCGTAGAGCGCGACCGCCGCCACGCGGCAGTCATCAGGGAAAACATCTCTGAAGCGGAGAGGCGCGGCGTTCCTGCGGAGGCGTGCACGGTAGTTTGCGCGGACGCATACCGCTATCTTGCGTCTTATTCCGGACCTGGCTTCACGGTCGCGTTCGCAGACCCGCCATACGCGCTTGGCGAAGAGAGGGGCTTTGCCGATGCGCTTCGCACGGTCGCGGAGCGCGGCGTTGTTCGCACGGGCGGGCTTTTCATCGCCGAGACGCCGTCGTCGCTGGACGCTTCCGCCGTTTCCGGCTGGGAGCTTCTGCGCGACAGGACTTACGGTCGCACGCGCCTTTGCATCTGGAAACGCGCCTGCGAAGGGGAAGTTGCGAAATGAAAGCGAAGGGTTTGCCGGATGCGCAGTGCGCGGTGTCGCATGATCCGTTCGGGGAGCTTGTTCGGAGAAGGGGTCTTCCTCCAGGGTTGAAGCAGCGTTTCCCAGACCGTGTTCTCGTCATGACGACAGACCGATGCTTCGACCGTTGCGAGCACTGCACGCGCAAGTTCATACTTGGCAGGACGCAGGTCGCAGATACGCCGGAGCGAATCGCGGACTGCGTCGATTATGTGAAGCGACATCCGAAGGTGCGAGACGTTTTGCTCTCTGGAGGAGATGTGCTAACGCTTCCCGATTCTGCGGTCATGCGGCTCGTTGACGCGTTCGCCGCGCTGCCGCAGGTGGATGTCGTGAGGATATGCACGCGAGCGCTTGTATCTTGTCCGTCGCGAATAACCGTTGCGCTTGCGCGGCGACTTGCGAAGTCCGGCAAGGTCTGGGCGAACGTGCACATAAACACTTCGGAGGAAGTGGAGATTGCGCGCGAGGCGGCTGCGCGGCTGGTGGAGCGAGGCGTTCCCGTGTCGTCGCAGACTGTCCTTCTTCGCGGCGTGAACGACACGCCAAGAAAGATGCTTGCGCTTCTGCGCGCACTGTCTGCGGCGAGGATACGCCCCTACTACGTTTTCCAGTGCGATCCTGTCGCGGGGCTCGTCGAGCGCTTCGGCGTTCCGCTTGAGCGCGCGAAGGAGATAGAAAGATACTGTGCAGAGCGCATAGGCGGTCTTTCCTTGCCGCGCTTTGTCGTCGATCTGCCCAACTCCGTCCGCAAGATTCCGCTGGACTTGCTCTCTACTTAAGTTCGCGGATTCTGCGCTCGATTCGCGGCAAGCGCACGGTGAAGGCCGTGCCGTGGCCAACCTCCGATTCCACGTCTATCGTGCCGCCGTGGTCGTTGACGATGCGCCTTGTGATCATGAGGCCAAGCCCCGTGCCGCGCTCCTTTGTCGTGCGGTATGGCTCGAACAGGTGGGCTAGTCGCTCAGGCGGCATTCCCTCGCCGGAGTCGGCGATGCGCACGGAGACGGTGTCGTCGTCGTGCGTAAGCGACATCTCTATCAGGCCGCCGTCGGACATGGCCTCCAGTGCGTTCTTGAGTATGTTGAAAAACGCCTGCACCATCTGCTCTCGGTCAAGCGCGACGGACGGCAGGGACGTCGGAACGTCAAGCGTCACGCGCATTCGCCGTTCCTCAAGCTGCGTGCGAAGCGTTGCCAGGCAGTCTCGCAGCGGATCTGCAAGGGAGCCTGGTCGGAGATTTGGCTTTGACGGTCTCAGCGCCGCGAGGAAGTCCCTGATTATTCCGTCCAGCCGCTTGATCTGGCTTTTGCAGATTTCTATCGACTCCTTGTCGGAAGGGTCGCGCTCCAATAGCTGTATGTTGAGCGCAAGCGCGTTGAGCGGATTGCCGATCTCGTGGGCGACGCCTGCTGCGAGGTCGCACACGGCCTTCGTGGCGCCAGCCCTAAGCTCCTCTTCGGTGCGCGCCTTTTCGGCTGTGATGTCGCGGACGAAGACGATGGTCTCGTCGTCGAATGGGAGCGTCTGGATTTCAAGCACGCGATGCTCTGGATATGTCAGCGATATCTCGCGCTTGGACGCCTTGCCGAGCGGAAGGGAAAGCGTCGGCAGGATGTCTTCCGGAGCCATTCCAAGTAGCTGTTTCGCGGCAGGGTTCGACTGCACGACGGCTCCCTGCGCGTCGAGGCGCACGAGACCTTCCTTCAGCGTGCGGATCAGCGTTTCCGATCGCTCAAGGGCGTCTGCGACGCGCTCGAATTGTTCGCGCAGATGCATGGCGTCGAGTTTTCCGATGTGCTTGCGCACGCCTCTGAAGAAGTCGTTCATGACCTATAGTATATCAAATTTCCCTGCCAAAGTGCGGATTCGGGTTGACTTCAATCGGTAAATAATGGTAGAATATGCGGGTATTGCGGTTAAAGAAGGTATAAATCACCGATGGCGAAAGAAGAAGATCAGGCGATTGAGGTGACTGGAACGGTCACCAAGGTTCTGCCTGCAACGATGTACAAGGTTCAGCTGGAGAATGGGCACGAGGTTCTCGCGCACATTTCCGGCAAGATGCGCAAGTTCTTCATCAAGATCGCGATTGGCGATAAGGTCACTGTTGAGATCTCGCCGTACGATCTTGGCAAGGGCCGCATAACCTTCCGCCACAAGGTCTAGTAATATTGAGGTTTAGGAAATCATTTAACAACACAAGGAGAAAAACATGTCAGGTCACAGCCACTGGGCGACAATCAAGCGCGCGAAAGGCGCGGCGGACGCGAAGAAGGGTAAGATCTTCTCGAAACTCGGCAAGGAAATTACCATTGTCGTCAAGGCGAAGGGGGGCAATCCCGACAACAACCCGACGCTTCGCACTCTCATTGCGAAGGCGAAGGCGGCGCAGATGCCGAATGACAACATTGAACGCGCGATCAAGAAGGGCACGGGCGAGCTTGAGTCCGCCGAAATGGTCGATGCTCAGTACGAGGGCATCAAGGGCGGCACGGCTGTCGTCGTGCGCGTTCTTACCGACAACAAGAACCGCGCGGCGGCCGAAGTCTCGAACGTCTTCAAGAAGAACGGTCTTGAGCTTGCAAAGCCGGGCAGCGCTTCTCGTCTCTTTGACCGCATGGGGCAGATCATGATTCCGGCGGCCGATGGCGTCACGGAAGACAAGGTTATGGAAGTCGCCCTCGAGGCCGGCGCGGAGGATGTCCTTGCCGAGGACGGCGGCTTCACGGTCAAGTGCCAGCCCAACGACTACACGGCCGTGCTTGAGGCTATCAAGGCCGGCGGCATAACGGTTGACGAAGAGTCTTCTAGCGTTGGGCTCGTGCCCAACATGATGAACCCTGTTTCAGACGTTGCGACTGCGAAAGCGGTTAACAAGTTCGTGGAGATGCTTGAAGATCTTGAAGACGTTCAGGATGTCTATACGAACATGGAGACGACTGACGAGGTCGATGCGGCTCTAGAAGCCGAAGGCTGACATACAGTAAATGAAAAGTGCGATCGCCGCTCTAGTCTCGCTCGCAGCCATTGCATCCTTGGCGGCGCCTTGTTGCAGGCCAAGGGTAGTTGTCTGCGGCGGCGGCAGAGGGGGCGGTTGCACGACTACTACGTTCTCGACGCACCAGAGGGCGCGGGAACTTCCGCCGGACATATTGAACCTGCCCGAAAGTTCCATTTCGCGGCAGAAGTACGCCAAGATCTTCGACATCATTCCGAAGACCATTCGCAACTGGCAGGACAAGGACTACAAGGAACGCCGTCGTTTTCTTGACTCGCCGCAATGGGCCAACACGCGGAATGCCTTCGCGGCCAAGCTGAAGACCATGCACGGCAAATTGGATCGCAATCCGGCAGTGTCCGAGGCGGAAGTGATGAAGCTTGTGGACGAGATGGTCGTTTACGGGCGTGGGCTTGTCAAGGGCAACTTCCCCCAGATGCCGACATTCATGGAACTGGCGGATATGTATGGCTTTACGGAAGTCGCGAAGTTTCTGAAGAAGGCGCTGGACGTTGATCGCTACAGGCATACTGGAATGGCTCAGAAGTACCTTGAGACTGACGAGTTCAAGGATTTCGACAAGCTCGCCGAAGTGATAAGTCCTGACGACTGGAAAGAATTCCGAATGCGCTGGCGCCAGCTCAACGCGCTTTACGAAAACAATCCCAAGCGCCAGCAGCATAAGGGCAAGAAGAAATAGCTGGCTGCGTTTTGCAAGCGACTAGACCGGCGAGATATTCGCTAGTCGAATTTCAGTCTTGTGAACTGCGGGGGTCTGTCCCCGTTGCGGGTAAGGCTGGTCAGTGGGAATTGCGGTAGTCGCGCATGGAGATTCCGCAGCGGCGGCGGAATAGGTTGCGCAGCACGCCTGGGTCGCATCCACAGCGCTGCGCAATGTCGGAGATGTGCATGTCGGTATCCCTCAGCCACCGCTTGACCTTTTCGAGCCGCGCATCGACCAGCGCCGACTGGATTGTCGCGCCAGTCACTTCCCTGAAGCGCAGGTCGGCGAGGCGCCACGAGACGTTGAGGTGACGCACGACGTCCGCGACCGTTATTCCCGAAAGGACGTTCTCCGCGATGAATGCGAGGCCGCGCTGCACGAGGGCGCCGCCTTGATATGTCCGCGCAGTGCTTTTCCGTTCATCCACTCCCTGTGCGCCGAATGTGATTTCTCTGCGCTGGGGCGGACGCCCGGAAATCATCATCGCCTGAAGTTCCCTTGCCGCCCGGTAGCCTTCGTCCTCGAAGCGAGGTATGACGCTTGAGAGCTGCGGAACCGTATGCTCGCATATCAGAGGATCGTTTCCAATTCCAAGCACCGCGATATCGTCCGGCACTTTCAGTTTCGCCATGCGGCATGCGTCTAAGAGCACCCGTGCAACGTCGTCGAACGAGGCTAGCACTCCAACAGGGCGCGGAAGGCTCGAAAGCCACGCGGCGACTTCGTCGGCAGGACGGGTGTCTGTATGCTTGAACACGTCAACTTTCATTCCGTGTGCGGCCATTCCAGAGATGAAACGCTCGCCTCTTATTCGGTTCCAGGGTCGAATGCTGTCCGCCTCCGCGTAGGCGTAGCTTCTGCATTTCCCCTGCGTTATGAAATGTCGCACGGCGGCAGAACCAAGTGAACTGTCGTCGTCAAACACGAACTCACATTTTGAGAAGTCTTGTTCCAGCGCCTTGTCCGGGTAGTCGATGAAGACGGTCGGAACCCCAAGTCGTCGGTGCAGCGTTCGCATCTCGTTGTTCTCCGGAACTGCAATCAAGAACCCGTCAACGCCATGCTTGGCGGCTTGTTCTATCCGCTCCGTGGTTGTTTGTTCCGGAGAACGAAGCAGAGCCAGATTCCAGTCGTGGCCTTCGGAAAGGAATCGGTAAAGTCCAGAAATCTTGCGCCGTCCGGCCTCGGACGAAAGGTCGAATGCCGCCATGACGCTGAAAGTCTTGTTCTTCCTTAGTTTCATGATGATAATTATACCAAAAATCTTTGCTAATATGATGCGAAAATCTTGCTAATATGATGTTATTGAATTTGGTATAATATGAACGATGAAAGAGTGTCCAGAAATTACTGAATCCGTTCGAAAACGGGTTCACGACTTTATTGAGAACGAGAAGCAGTTCCAGCTTGGCTTTCTGCCTACCGAGCAGTCGAACCCGATCACGGCGACGCTGGAGGAGGACTTCAAGCGCTCCACGCTTGCGGGCGTGCAGTGCTTGCAGCGCGGCGACAGGCAGATGCCGATTACAATGCGCCATGTCTTCGCCTCGCCGGAATTCAAGAGCCTTGTGGACTCAATGGTCTCCACCCTCACCGCCCCTGTTCCCTCTTCCCCGTTCCCTGTTCCCTCTTCCCCATTCCCCGTTCCCCGCATCATCTTCTCCGGTTGTGGCGCGACAGGTCGTCTTTCGATTCTCCTTGAGTCCATGTGGCGCGACTTCTTCCATCGCCGCGCTGCGGAGTTGACGCAGGAAGAATTGAAGCTTGCCGACCGCATAGCATCCATAATGACCGGAGGCGACTTCGCCCTCATACGTTCCGTCGAGTTCTTCGAGGACTATGCGGAGGGCGGCCGCCGCCAGGCCGCCGCCCTCAACGTCGGCGAGGGCGACACGTTCGTCGCGATCACTGAGGGCGGCGAGACGTCATCCGTGCTTGGCTCTCTCGCATACGCCGCCGAGCATGGCGCAAGATGCTTCCTCGTCTTCAACAATCCCGCAGACCTCCTGCGAAAGCATCTCGACCGCTGCCGCGAGGCGATAGACAACCCGAAGGTGACGGTGATCGACCTCTACTGCGGCTCCATGTCCGTCGCGGGATCGACGCGCATGCAGGCGACAAGCTCCGAGCAGCTTCTCGGTAGCTGCGCACTCGAAGCCGCGCTCTGCCATGTCCTGCCGCGTTTCGCGAAGGAGACGGCGGATGACTACACCATCGCGTTCGAGAAGTTGCTTTCCGGTCTTGAGTCGCCAGAGGGACGCGCCGGGCTCGTCAAGGCGATCGAGCTTGAGAAGGGCGTTTACGAAGCGGGCGGACGCATCACGTATCTCGCCGACAAGTGCATGCTCGACCTCTTTACGGACAACACGGAGCGCGCACCGACGTTTATGATTCCGCCGCTCCGCTCCAGCCGCGAGAATGGCTTCTCGCAGAGCTGGGCGTTCGTGAAGAATCCGCTCCACACCACGGAGGAATGCTGGACGGAGATGATGCGCCGCCATCCGCGCTGCCTAGAGTTTACGTCCGACGATGCCCGTTCCCTCGGCATGCCGCAGTCGTTCATCGACAATCCGCCGCTCATCAAGTATTCCGACCTCCTCACATACATGATCGGCAACGAGCCAGCGCCCGAGCGCATAGAGGGCTTCCCTCGCGCTGTCGCGGTCGTCCTTAACGTGCCTGGCGCGGACGCGGCGTTTGCGGACGCGGCGGCGAAGCTCGCGGCGGACTGGCCCGAGCGCGTGATGTTCCATATCGGGCACACCCCGCTAACGACTAACGACTGCCGACTAACGACTAACGACTACCCACTAACGACTATCCACATCGACTTCCCGATTGCAGACTCGCCGCTTGAGATCTGGAAGCACCTCGCCGTCAAGCTCGCGTTCAACTGCCTCTCGACTGGCACTATGGCCTCGATGGGCCGAATCGCTGGCAACTGGATGAGCTGGGTGTCGATGTCTAACAAGAAGCTGATCGACCGCAACATCCGGCTTGTCGTGGAACTTGGTCGTGTCGATTATAAGACGGCTGCGGAAATTGTCTTCACCGCAGAGGAATGGATTGCCTCGCAGGACTGGACGCACGAGGATGAGCCCTCGCCAGTCCAAGTTGCGCTGAAGTGGATACGTAATGAGAGTCATGATGCATGAAGGGAGGATTGCAAATGAGGCGTGATGTGATTATGGCATTTACGGCGTTTGCGGCAAGTGCGGCGCTCCAATTGCCTGCCGCAGTCATTGCGGTACGCGGGGACGAACCGAACAGTTGCGTTGTCCTCTGCGCACAAGGCGAGAGCGCATCATACGCCGCGTCGGAACTTGTTGACTATGTTGAGAAGTTGACAGACGTACGTCTGCCTATTGTATCGAGCGATCCGGGCAATGTCACGGGAGTTCGTATCGTCTTGGCGACTGACGTTGGGCTTGGAGAAGACGCATTCAGGCTTCGGACAGAGTCGCACGAGATTCGGATCGAGGGCGGGAAAAGGGGAATACTCTATGGCGTTTACGAGGTTCTTGAACGTTTCGGCGGATGCGCATGGTTCTCCAGCTGGTGCGAGACCGTGCCGCGTCTCGACCGCCTTTCCGTGCCCGACGGCCTTGACGAAACCCATCGTCCGGCATTCCCGGTTCGCAAGTCAGGGTGGCGCGACGCTTTCGTGGATATGCCGTTCGCGACGCGGTTGAGGCTCAACAACCAGGCGTACTACCGCGACAATCCGAAGTTCGGCGACACGGCATTCCGCTTTGAAAAGACGATGGGCCCGTCCCATACGTTCTATCGGCTTCTGCCGCCCGACAAATATTTCGACAAGCATCCCGAATGGTTTAGCGAGGTGAACGGACGTCGTCTCAAGGAGAATACGCAGCTGTGCCTTACAAATCCTGAAGTCCTCGCCATCGTCACCTCCAATGTGCTTGAAGCCGCCCGCGGCATGCCGTCGGCAAAATGTTTCGGCGTGAGCCAGATGGATCACTACAATTTCTGCACGTGCAAAAGCTGCCGTGCGCTTGACGATGCCGAAGGCTCGCATTCCGCCACCATGATCGCGTTCGTCAACAAGGTCGCCGAAGCCCTAGAGCGCGAGTTCCCCGGCAAGTCGGTGGAGACGCTTGCCTATCAATATACGCGCAAGCCGCCCAAGACGATTCGTCCAAGGCATAACGTGGTCGTGTGCCTCTGTCCCATGGAAGTTGAAAGCGCACTTCCGATTCCGCTTGGGCGAACGCCGCAGACAAAGGCTTTCCGCGAGGATATGAAAGGGTGGAAGCGTCTTGGCGCGAGGCTCTACATCTGGGACTACGACACAAACTTCACGCACATCATGCTTCCTCATCCGTACTACAGCCAGATGCGCGAGAATCTGCGGTATTATCGCGAAAACGGCACGGAGGTCATGTTTACCTGCGCCAACTACGGCGGATGGCACGGCGAGTTCGCGGAGCTCAAGAACTATCTTTTTGCAAAATGGTGCTGGAATCCGGAACTTCCGATGGAGCCGCTTCTGGAAAAGTTCTTCACTGGATACTACGGTGCCGCCGCGCCGATAGCGCGCAAGTACTTCGACGATCTGATCGCGTACCAGATAAAGGCGGGCAACCCCGTGTTCGGCGTCTATGAGGAAGCCAGCAGGCTGGGCGCGGTCTATCCGCAGGACTTCTTCCGCAAGGCGGCGGCGGAGTGGCAGAGGGCGGAGAAGATGGTGAAGGACGACCCCGTGAGGCTTTACAACGTGCAGACCACGTCGATGTGCACCGACTATGCCGTCTTCATGCGCGAGTGCAGGGACATCTTCTTCGCCCGCGAGGACATGTCGGCCAATGCCGAGGCCCGTGACGCGCTCTTGCGTTTTGCGGCCAAGGTTCGCATTGCGGAGGCTGCCAAGAGGCCTGTCGCGGTCTGCGACGGCTTCCGTCAGAGTGCGCGCAAGCTCGCCGCGATTCTCGCCCGTGCGGACGGCAGCAAGGAGATCATCGGCGATGGAAGATCCGTCGTCATAGAGGAGAAGGACTTCGAGCGAACGGGCTACGATTCCGCGCACGTGGAGCTTGAGGATTCCGGAGCACTCGACGGACGCGCCGTAAGGATATCAAATGAGTTTATCGAATGCTTTACCTACCTCAGCCTGAACCGCGTAGCGTTCCGTCCTGGCCGCAAGTACAGGCTTACGATCCGCTGCAGGGCCGCGACGACCGGCGCGGAAGGCGTCGTGTTCGAACCTCGCATATTCGACCACTCGACACGCAAGGTCATTGCGTGCCAGCTCCTGGATAAGACGAAGATCGGCGCGGAATATGTCGATATCGACGTCGGCGAGTGGATTCCCAGCCATGACCAGTCGCTTGATCTTGCCTGTGGATCGTGGGACAAGTCGCGCTATGCGACAAATCCCACGCACAACGGAATATGGGTTGATCGCGCCGTCATTACCGAAATCACAGGCCAAGACGGGAGGGGGAAATAACATGCGTACAGTGCTGACGACTGCGGCGGCCGCCGCCGCGATTCTGTCCGTTGCGTTCTCCGCGTCGGCGAAGGACGCGCGAATAGCCGGCGACAAGGTGGTTGTCGGCAACATGTATGCGCCGTTCTGCCGTACGGAGGGGCCGGACGTGTCGGAGTGGCCTGCCGACATCGCGAAGATGAAGGAGCTTGGTTACACATGCCTGCACGGGTTCTGCGAATGGAGCCGCATCGAGAAGGCCAAGGGCGTGTACGACTTTTCGCAGATCGACCTTCTTCTCGACCTTTGCGCGAAGAACGGCATCCTCGCCATACTGAACGTGGCGACCCAGAACACGGTGGGCTACCACATGCCTGCGTGGATGGAGAACGAGTACGCCGGACGCGGAATGGTCGATATCGACGACGACGGCGTGGCGCTCAAGAGCATCCACAACGTGCCGTGCCTTGACGATCCGTGGTATCGTGGCCCTGCGGAAAAGTTTCTTAAGGCGCTGGCGCGGCGCTACGGCGGCGACGGGCGCGTCGCAGGCTGGGTGATATGGGGAGAACCGCTTCTCCACGGCGAATCAGGCAAGCCCATCTGCTTCTGCGAGCATACGCAGAAGCGCTTCCGCGAATGGGCGGAGAAGAAGTACGGAACCATCGAACGGCTGAACAGCGCCTGGAGCACAGAAGGCCCCGTCGATTTCTCCGGCTTTGACGCGATCCGTCCGCCTCGCGGCACAAGCGGCCATCGCGGCGGCTACGCTGCGTGGAACGACTGGGCGCGGTTTATGACGGACAATTTTGCGTGCAACATCAAATGGGCCGATTCGCTTCTCAAGGAAGGCGGCGCCACGCAGCCGACGATTGTCGAGATGTTCACGTTCCCGACCGGCGGCGGGATGGTGAACGACGTATGGTCGCTCGGCCGTTCCGCCGACATCGTCGGTTCCAGCTGCTTTCTCCGCCCAGGCGCCAATATTGAGCTGTCGCTGACGGTGGCGGCATCCGTGGCGGCGCGCGAGGGCAAGTCGTTCTTCGTGGTCGAGCAGACCGGCGGCAATCGCGCATACAACTACGACCACCTCACGCCATGCGACGACGAGATTGTGAGCGAGGCCGTCCAGTCGGCCGGGCTGGGCGCGAAGGGCGTCATGTACTGGTGCTGGCGTCCGCGCTTCACCGACTACGAGGCCGGCACCTACGGCATGTGCCGCGCCGACGGGAAGCCGCTGCCTCGTGCAGTCGCGGGCGGGAGAAACGCGGCGGCTGTCGCCGCTCTCGGCGAACGGCTGGCCGATGCCGAGAGGCGTCCGCAGGTTGCGATTCTCCATCCTGACGCCACGTTTGCCTCGGCAGACGGTGTTGAGGAACAGTGCTTCAACGGCGAGACGGGCGCGCTTCGCCTCTTTTTCGATGCCCGTGTAACGCCGCAGATCGTCAGCGCGGAGATGATACGCGACGGTCTCGATGCGTCGCTTCGTGCGCTCGTGCTGCCGTTCGCGTATGCGCTCGACCAATCTACATGCGACGGCATCCGCCGATTTGTGGAGCGCGGCGGGTGCGTGATAGCCGACCACAACCTCGCGTTCAAGCAGTCCGACGGCCGCGTATGGCGGACGCTTCCCGGCGGCGGACTCGACAAGGTCTTCGGTTTCGAGAAGGAGGAGGATCTGTTCATCGACCACAAGTGCCTTTTGCCGAAGGACAACCGGTACGGCATCATCGAGAAGGATTTCATGGACATCGTAACTCCCACGACGGCGGAGGTGCTTGAGCGGGACGGAACCCGTCCGCTGATCCTCCGCAACCGGATTGGAAAGGGCGAGGCGTACGCATTCTCGTTCTGCGCGTTCCCAGAATATGCGAAGAACGGCGGCAACGTGGCGCTGCGCAGGCTGGTCATGAGTTTTCTCGAACCTTATGGGGTAAAGCCTTTCGCGCAGACGAAGGGATACGACGACTCGCCGTATCCGCACATACGCGTAGCGGAGCTGGTGCGCAAGGACGGCTCGAAGGTCCTTACATTCACCAATCCCGGCTGGGAGACGCGCGACGTCGAGGCGACGGTGCCTGGCGCGGCTGCCGTCTCGCCCTTCCTGTGCGGAGACGTTGCCGTGGATGTGGTGGGCGCGACGGCCAGATTCACGCTGAAGCCGTGGCAGTCCATCATGCTGCAGGCGGAGATGAAGGGGTGGAACCCCGATGAGGTTCGCAGACGCTACGCCGCAGAGCTATATGAGCGCATTGTGCCGTTCTGGACCAAGCACTCCATCGACCGCGAATGCGGCGGATACCTCCATTGCCTCGGGCGGGACGGTTCGGTTTACGACACGTTCAAAGACATGTGGATGGAGTGGCGCGAGGTGTACATGTTCGCGGCGCTTGCCAATGCAGGGCACAAGAACGGAGAGTGGATCGATCTGGCGCGGCATGGCTACGACTTCCTTTACGCGAAGGGGCGAATGGAGGACGGCTCGTACTGCACCCGCATGAACCGCGACGGGACGGAGCGGACTTTTGCATCCGACGGCACGGAGGTGTTCACCAGCGGATTTGCGGCCATGGCCTGCGCGGAGCTGTTTCGCGCAACAGGCGAGGAGAAGTACAGCGTTGAAGCGAAGTCTTGCTGGGCTGCCTACCGTCGTCTGGCAGCAAGGCACGAGACGAAGTACCGCCAGCTGGCGCATCGCGTGATAGGTCTCAACGTGATGAACGTGTTCAACGAGGCGTTCGCGGGGGCGTACGCAGACGAGGCGGAGTCGCTCGTCCGCGAGATGAAGCGGTTCGTCGAGCCAGGCACCGGGTTGATGATGGAGCGGACACGCGTGGACTGGTCGTTCGACCTTGATTCGCAGTACGGGCGCTTCGTCAACTCCGGCCACACGGTTGAGGCGATGAGCTTTCTCTTCCGCCACATAGCGCAGTCGGGCAAGACCGAGCACCTTGCATTCGCCCGCGATATCGCGCTAAAGATGTTCGACTTCGGCTGGGACGCCGAGGGCGGCGGAGGATTCGTGTACCGCGATGCTGGCGGACTGCCGGTGGACAAGACGGACTGGATGCTGAAGACGTGGTGGGCGGACTGCGAAGCCGCCACGGCCATGCTGCGCGGCTGGAGCCTCACGGGCGACGTGCGCTTTCTGGAGCGCTTCATGCTCGTGGACGAGTACGACTGGGCGAACTTCCGCGATCCGGACTTCCCCGAATGGTTCGCGTATGCGCCTGTTGACGGGCGTCGCATCCACACCTACAAGGGAAACGTCCGCAAGGGTTTCTTCCATCTCCCGCGCAGGCTGCTTGACTGCGTCGCCGAGCTTGAACAGGTCGGATCTGCATTTGACAAACTAAAGAAAGGAAACGGCAAATGAAAGCCATTATGAAAGACACGATACTCTATGTCAGGAGCATTGCGCTTCTGGCATGCATGTCACTGGTTGTCGGCACTGCTGTGGCCGGAAGCGACCATACGGCGCTTACTGGCGACGGAAGCAACAACGGGATGGCAATACTCCCGAGTGGCTTCAATCTGTCGTCCGCCACATACACTGTAGAGGCGTGGATAAATCCGTCAACGCTACAGAAGGAAAATCCGATCATGGATCAGTTTGTCGGCAACAATACTGCTGGCGACTGGAGTTTTGTGGTCTATTATGGATCAAGCTCAAGCCCCGACAAGGGTAAAATTGCCTTACTCTCGCGTGGGGTAACCACTACGGGCGGAAGCAACTGGCTGCTGTCGGACTCGAAGGTGTTGCCTCTCCAGTGGTCGCATGTTGCAATTGCGGTGGACGGCGAAACGATAAAGATGTACATCAACGGCAAGCTTGATGTGGTTCATACGATTAGTTCAGGATCAACGCTTCCCGTTTCCACTGGTAAATTTCGCATTGGCGTGGAGAACCGCAGCAGCGGCATAAGTTTCAGCGGAAAGATTCTGGACTGCCGCGTATGGAATACTGCGCGGACAGCGGAGGAGATTGTTGCGAACCGTTTCGTCCGCCTTGCGGGAACAGAACAGGGCCTTGTCGCCTACTGGCCGCTTGACGAAGGCGAAGGCGCGAGCGTGGCCAACAAAGTCTCCGGCACGACCGACACGGTCACTGGAGCTGGATTCTCCTGGTCGGACGTGCGTACGCCGTTTGAAACTACCATGACGTCCGACGACCATGCGTTGTCCAACGATGGCGGGGCTAAGGCGCGCATCCTTGCGGACGGATTCAAAATATCAAGCGAGGCGTTTTCGCTTGAATGCTGGCTGTATCCTTTTTCACTGAGCAGTTTCAACGCGCTCTTCGACCAGTTTGCAAGCTCGGCGGCTACGGGAGACCTTCGGCTGGTTGTTGCGACTGCAGGAGAGGGTTCCTATAGGCTTGGGTTTTTCTATCGTGGATTCGGGTCTGACAACTGGACATACGGCGCACGCCAGATTCCGCTGTACAAATGGACGCATCTTGCCGTTTCCTGCGACGGAGACGAGGCGAAGCTCTATGTAGATGGAGTTCTTGACGCGACTGTGGCGCGCACGGCGGAAAGTCGGATGATCCCGGTTTCGTCTGGAGAACTTTCGCTTCTTGGTGTTTACTCGAGCTGGGATTCGATCAATGGACAGGCGTCGGACATGCGCGTGTGGAACAGGGCGATTTCGGCGGACGAAATCGCGTCCAACAGGTTCGTCAGGCTTACAGGCCGCGAGACCGGGCTTGTCGGCTACTGGCCGCTTGGCGAAGCCGAAGGGAACGTCGCCACGAACTGGGCGGCAGAGGCGCGTGTGATGCACGACGGAACGCTCTCGGCGAACATCTGCTTCACCAACAGCGTCACGCCGTTTATGGAACGGTCTGGGGAGGTTGACGACGCATGCGTTCTGGCCGGAGGACGCTTCAATACGCAGATGCGCATCTGGCATCCGGCGTACACGTTGGAGGGCTGGGCCTGGATTAGCGAATATGGCAACAACGTCATCTTTTCGCAGTTCACCTCGGACACCTCTGGCAGCTTGCGAATGACCGTGAACGAATCGGGAAAACTCTCCGGCTACCTCCGCAACTTCATATCGGGCAATTGGGTTTATTCGACGGCGACGGTGCCTCTTAGGACATGGACGCATCTCGCGCTGTCATACGACGGAGCGAGGATGAAGCTGTACATCAACGGAGTGAAAGATTCCGAATTCGAAGGCGGCAGGGTAGTGCCAAACGGGGCTGCGGGCCTTTACGTTGGCGGAACTGCGGACGGCTCGCTCTCGTTCGCAGGGCGCCTTTGCGATGCGCGTGTGTGGGACGTTGCGCGGACGGACGCGGAAATCGCCGCAAGCTACAACTGCCGGCTGACGGGCAAGGAGCCGCATCTCCAGGGCTATTGGCCTCTTGGCCAGTCGTCGGGCGACACTGTTTGCAACATGTCGCGTCAAGGCGTTTCGGATGGCGTTGCGGCAACAGGACTTACTTGGCTTTCCGGCCGCAGAACGCCATTCTACGATGGCGAAGGACTGTTGATCATTCTCAAATAGTGGTGTATGATAGCGTTCCATGAAGAGCGCTTTATACGTATGTGTCTTGGAGTTTGCTGTTGCGGCACTCACCGTCGGCGCGGTGTATGCGTCGGACGGGACGGGTGCCGTTCGCTACTTCTCGAACGAGGGTGATGATTCCGCCGACGGGCTGACGCCGGCCACCGCCTGGCGGACGATCGAGAAGCTCGGTCGCGACCTTCCGGCCGGCGGAGAGGCCCGGCTCCGCAGAGGCGACGTGTTTTTCGGGCGCGTCAACCTGAAGTCCGGGCCGAGCGCCGCATGTCGCACTGTGCTTTCCGCGTACGGCGAAGGCGCGAGGCCTGAGATAAGCGCCTACAAAGTAGCAAGGCCGGATTCTGCGGTCTGGGAGCCCGCCGGTGGGGATGGGCTCTGGCGCATAGACCTTTCAGACCATTCGCGGTTCGGAGGGAACCACATGACCGACGACGGCAACGTCGGGTTCCTGAAGGTGGACGGGCGCATATTCGGGCGCAAGTTCTTCGCGAAGGGTGCTGGCAAGCTTAGCCGACAGTGGGACTTCACTGACGACGGTCGCTGTCTGACGGTGTGGAGCAAGGGGAATCCTGCGCTTGTCGCGAAGGACATCCGCATTGCCCCATGCATGAGCGTGATTCCGTTCGGGAACAACATTGAGGTGCGGGGCATAGCGATTCGCGGCACCGGCTCGCACGGAGCGCACGGCAGCGGCAGGAACGTGCGCTTCTTCGACTGCGTGTTCTCCGAGATAGGGGGCTCGCACCTGAAGGGCCATGGGAACGGCATGTCGCGCTTCGGAAACGGATTGGAGTGCTGGGCGGGGGCCAGCGACGTGCAGGCTGTCCGCTGCGAGTTCTCAGACATATATGACGTCGGCTTCACCATGCAGGGCGACTGGCCTCCGCACTCGTGGAAGGATGTCCACGTCACCGACTGCGTGTTTGCCAGGTGCTCGCAGTGCTATGAACTGTGGACTGTCAAGTGCAGGCCTGGCATAGGAATGGTAAACTGCACCTTCGTGCGGAACCGCTGCGAGGATACGGGGCGCGGCTGGGGATACGATGTGCGCCCCGACAAGGCGAACTCCACGCCGCTTCTCGTGTACGCGATGGAGACCGACACGTGTGACGTCCTCGTCAGCAGCAATAAGTTTGTGAATTCCAGGGGGTTCCTTGTGTTCAAGGCCGGCGGTCTTTCGAAATTGCCAAAGACCTATCGCATTGAGGGCAACACCATAGCGGGACCGGTGGACGCCCCCATCGCCAATCGCATTGGCAAGGAGAAGGCTGCGGACGAGGATGCACGCGAGAAAGCCATTCGTGCGGCAAATAAATTTGTTTCGAATTAACATGGTGGGGTGTATGAACAAGAAACAAAGTTTGCCGTTGTCATTGCTTGCAATCGTCTTCGCCGTGGCGCAGTGTCTCGCCGCAGTCGAAACAGTCTCTCCCGCAGCCGGCGAAACGGTCCAGCTGCTCCCCGACGCTCAGAAGAAAGTGCTGTCGCTTCCAACGCTCGCCGAGAGGCTTGAGCTTTTCGAGAAGGACAAGTCGTCAGGCAAGGTCCTTCGCCACGATCCGTTCTGGCGCAAGTCTAAGCCGCTGGCCCTCAAGTGGCGCGTTACCGGCAAGGAGGTCGGCCCGTGGAAGGTGGAGGTCGGAAAGTTGCCCGACCTTTCCGACGCGAGAGTGTGGTATTTTTCCGATCAGAAGACGGACTCGGCCACTGGGCGCGAAGTCGGCAAGTCGGACACGGGCAAGGAGGTGTCGCGGACCATTCCGATGGCGAATCTTGAGATTGCGCGCGACTACTACTGGCGCGTCACGGCGCGCATCCCCTGCAGTTCACATTGCGGTGCCCGCCACAGGTGCAATGGCGGCAGGCACCTTGTAAAATCGGCCATCGCCTCGTTCCGCACCGAGGACTTCGCCCCGCGCTGGATTGAGATCGAGGGGCGCGTCGGTAACTTTCGCGACTTCGGCGGCAGACGCACTGTGGACGGCCGTCGGGTGAAGCAGGGGATGGCCTACCGCGGGCACGGGTTGAACGACAACAGCCAGACTGGGGACGTTCCAGGGGCGAACCGTCTCATGGTCGAAGACGTCAGGTACCTTACCGGAACACTCGGCATTCGCACTGATCTCGACCTTCGCAGCGACGAAGAGATCGGCGGGATGAAGGAATCGCCGCTTGGGGCGGGAATCTCGTTCATCAAGCATTCGTCGCAGTGCTACAAGTACATTTTCATCGACGTGGGCAAGAAGGCCATGGCGGAGAGCTTCCGCGTGTTCTGCAAGCCCGAGAACTACCCGATATACTTCCACTGCATCGGCGGGGCTGACCGCACAGGAGCCCTCGCGTACGTGCTCAATGGCGTGCTGGGTGTGAGTCGCCAGGAACTTGAGACAGACTGGGAGTCCACCTTCTATCCGAGGATACCCGATGAGAATCCCGATCCGAACTACTGGTGTCGTGAATCGCACTTTAACGCTGGTTTCTCCAAGTATGGCAAGGATGACGATAGCTGGAACAAGCGCATCGAACTGTATCTGCTCGACTGCGGCATCACGAAAGAGGAGATAGAGACGTTCAGGTCGATCATGCTGGAGTAGAGTGACCGACGGAGCCGACAATACAGTACTCCAGCGACTTGCTTTGCAAGCGGCTTCGCCCCCGGGCGTTTCTTTAGCACTGGCTTCCGAAATATTTGATTGCTTGCTGTTGCTGCCTTGTGAAAGGCGAGTATATTGTCAAGAGAATAAGGTCGACCGAGTCGCCATCTGATTCTGCCGAGGGGTTAGGCGAAATATGTGCCGGCGAAGCCGCTTGCGAAGCAAGTCGCTAGAGCACTGTGCCGCCGGCGGCTTCGATCTGGGGTGCTGTTCCGCCCTCATCCCAAAGCCGCGTCGCGCAGCAATCGCCTCTCATCGCCCGCGCCTCCTCCCAACTGCCGCGCCAAGGCCGGACATCCTCTTCCCTCCCCAGCCGCGCCGATACGCCGCAAAGCCCAATATCCATCGCCCGTGCCCATCAAAGGGCTGACAACTGCCGTTTTGCAGCTTTGCCCAAACCATCGTACAACAATGACTTTCAAGATGTAAAACTCACAGGATGCTACGCCATTGATTTTTTTCGTTTCGGTACTTGTTTTAGCATGATTGTGGCAATTTTTGGTATAATACTCGGCATGTTTGAAAGCAAGTACTGAAGGCACCCACTTATGGAAAAGAAGACACATGAATTCAAGGCCGAGATCGCGGAGATGCTCGATCTCGTCGTAAACTCCCTCTACTCAAAGAAGGAGATATTCCTCAGGGAGCTCGTGTCCAACGCGTCGGACGCGATAGACAGGGCGAAGTTCCTCGGTCTCACGGACAAGGCAATCGTCGCGGACAACCCCGAGTGGAAGATACAGATTGCGGCGGACAAATCGGCGCGGACTCTGATGATCTCCGACAACGGCGTTGGCATGGACGCCGCCGACCTCGAAAAGAACCTCGGCACGATTGCGTCCTCCGGAACGAAGCAGTTCCGCGAGATGCTCAAGGAGAAGGGCGGGGAATCTCTGCCTGAGCTTATCGGGCAGTTCGGCGTCGGCTTCTACGCGGCGTTCATGGTTGCGGACAAGGTTACGGTCGAGACAATGAAGCGCGGCACCGATGCCTCCTTCAAGTGGGAGTCCGACATGTCCGGCTCATATACCGTGTCGGACGGCGACCGCGACTTCCCCGGGACGTCCGTGACGCTCCATCTGCGCGAAGACCAGGCGGAGTATCTCGACAGGTGGCGCGTGCAGGAGCTCGTGAAGAAGTACTCCGACTTCATCGCCTACCCGATAACGTTCAGGCAGATCGATCCGCCAAAGGACGAGAAGGAAGAGGACAAGAAGCGCCGCGAGGAGGACGAGGCGAGGCCGCTGAACACAATGGTCGCCCTCTGGAAGCGCGCGAAGAAGGACGTCAAGCAGGACGAGTACGACGAGTTCTACAAGCACCTGACGCACGACTGGGAGGCGCCGTTCGAGACGATTCCATTCTCCGGCGAAGGCGCCGTGGAGTTCAAGGCGCTTCTTTTCCTGCCGAAGAAGGCCACGATGGAGCTTTTCATGCCGCAGCAGAAGCGCGGCCTTTCGCTCTACGTGCGCAATGTCTTCATCGGCGACGACATCGAAATGCTCCTTCCCTCGCACCTGCGCTTCGTGAAGGGCGTCGTCGATTCGTCGGATCTTCCGCTCAACGTCTCACGCGAAATGCTGCAGGACGACGCCGTCATAAAGAAGATCAAGGACGCCGTCTCGGCGAAGATCCTCTCGACCCTCGAGGACATGAAGAAGAAGGACTTGAAGCGCTACGACGAATTCTGGAAAACCTTCGGCACCGTCCTGAAGGAGGGCATCCACACTGATTGGGAACACGCGGACCGGATAAAGAAGCTTGTCAAGTATCCGACGGCACGCAACGACGCGGGGAAGACCGTGTTCCTCGAGGATTATGTCAAGGACATGGCGTCCAGCCAGGCTGACATCTACTACCTCTGCGCCGAACGCGAGGAGGACGCCCGCAGGGCTCCACAGCTTGAGGCGGCAAGGAAGCACGGATGCGACGTCCTGCTTTGGTGCGACCCCGTTGACGAATACCTCACGGAGTCGCTTAGGGACTTCGACGGCAAGAAGTTCGTCGATATCGCGAAGGGAGACGTGAAGTTCGGAAGCGAAGAGGAGCAGAAGGCCGAGAAGGAGGCCGTCGAGAAGTCGGCGGCGGACCTTAAGCCGTTCCTGGACGCCGTCCGCAAGGAGCTTGAGGCGAAGGTTTCCGACGTGCGCGTATCGACGCGCCTCACGGACTCCCCATGCTGCCTGGTCCAGCAGGAGAACGCGCTTCCGCCGTCCATGGTGCGCATGATGCGCGCGATGAAGAACGAAGTCCCGGAGGAGAAGCGCATCCTGGAGATCAACGCTTCGCATCCCCTCATCGAGAAGGTGAAGGGACTGGAAGGAGACGCGCTCAAGGACGCGGTCGTCCTTCTCTACGATTCGGCCCTCATAGCCGAGGGATCGCCGGTCACGGACGGCGCGCGCTTTGCTAAGCTGCTCGCCGGACTGATGATGAAGTAAACACACAAAAGGAGGTTCTCTATGGAACTCTCTATCCTCATAAACAAGTTCAACATCAAGGGGCGTCTCGTCTCGCTCCAGCCATTCGGCAACGGAAACATCAACGATACGTTTCTTGCAATCTACCGCAACACGTTCACCGAGACGCAGGTAATCCTGCAGCGCGTGAACAAGAACGTGTTCCCCGAGCCCGAGGTGATCATGGAGAACATGCACAACCTCACGCGCCACTGCCACGAGAAGCTCGAGGACGATGCGCAGAAGGGGCGCGACGACCGCGTGTGGCAGATGCCGCGCATCATCAAGGCGAAGGACTCAAAGGACTACGTGACCGACGACAAGGGCGAAGTGTGGCGCGTCATAACGCGCATCATGTCCGCCCATGCGTTCGACATCGCGCAGGGACCGGAGCACGCAATGGAGTGCGGCGCGGCGCTCGGCCACTTCCACTACCTCATCAGCGACATGGATCCGAAGGAGATCAAGGATCCGCTCCCCGGCTTTCACATCACGAGTGGCTACCTGAAGAAATACGACCAGACGCTCAAGTCCGCGTCGGCAAAGGAGCTTCTCAAGTCGTCGATGGAGGCAAAGCGCCTCGCGAAGTTCATCGAGGAGCGGCGCAACCTCGCCCTGTGCCTGGAAAAGGCCCAGAAGAAGGGCGAGCTCAAGAAGCGCATGTTCCACGGCGACCCGAAGGTGAACAACATCATGATCGACGACGTGACCGGCAAGGGCACGGCGATGATCGACCTCGACACCGTCTCGCCGGGTCTCATCCACATGGACTTCGGCGACGCGCTCCGTTCCATCTGCAACCCTGCCGGCGAAGAGGAGACGAACCTCGCGAAGGTCGTGTTCGACGAGGATCTCGCGACCGCCTTCTGCAAGGGCTACATGCGCGAGGCGGGCTCGTTCCTGACGGACGCCGACCGCGCCTACCTCTACGACTCGATCAGGCTTCTGCCGTTCGAGCTGGGGCTGCGCTTCTTCCAGGACTACCATGCGGG
>Ga0310696_10001798_pt1 | contig 30148 bp, 34 predicted proteins | sample AusTroGonzalo_MG_4_FD_203885 | JGI IMG/M metagenome (GOLD analysis project Ga0310696, IMG submission 203885) | Bovine rumen microbial communities from tropical cattle in Woodstock, Queensland, Australia - Gonzalo_02 (v2) (version 2) | ecosystem: Host-associated > Mammals > Digestive system >... | reverse complement strand
ATTTTTATCTACCTTGGGCAATTTGATTTCTTCAACACATTCATACTGATATGTATCGAAATGAATTGGTTCCTTTAATAACGACGGCCCGCCCATCTAAATAATCCCTAATTGATTTTTTACATACATATATTTCATACAACCATGACACTTCCCGCATGGCGTATTGGAAGTATGGCAGGAATGTGCATACATTAATAAGCTTTCTGAGATTCCGGACTTTTTTACAAGTTCAACAGTCGTCATGCCAATTGCTGGAGCTGTCACTTTTATTTCCCCCTCCTGCATGGCCACCAGTTCTGACAGTTTATCATAAAACTCCCGTGTCCCATCTGTGTGCTGAGCATCTGTTTTTACCGAACCAACCATTAGCTCACACACATTTAGTTGAATGGCTTTCATCAAAGCCAATGTGACAAGCATCTGATTTCTATATGGCCACCATTCAGTTATGGGCGCCTCCTTTAATGGCGCTTTTCCAATCAAATCACCGCTTCCAAGACTAGAACAGTCAACATTAATAACATGGTGCTCCATACATAAAGTCGCAGCGACTCTTTCTGCGGCAGCAATTTCAGCTTTTGCAGCTTTTTGTCCATAATCAATGGTTATGGCAATCTCTGGCCTCAGCCAATAAGCCAAAGCTATCGAATCCATGCCACCAGACAACAACATAGCTCTTTTATTCTGACGCATACCAACAAGCTTTATATATCGCAGTGGTGAAATCACTTTCAATGTCACAACCCGTGCCAGCCAACATTTTCAGAGACCCTTCCGTCTCATTCTCCACATAGGCAACAACTTTTTTCCCTAATGATACAGCATAGCCAACTTCAAACAATGTACCAGAATCCAACCCATCAATAATGGCAAGAACACAATCGGAATCTTTTAATTTTTCTATATCTTTAGGAGCAACATCGTCCGCTTTCCCCTCTCCAACGTCATGATAAGGAGAAAAAACCTCAACACCCATAGAACGCAGAAGATTTCGGCATTCTGACACAAACAATTTCTCATGCAACGTAAAGAATGGTCCCGCCAAATACACAAGTCCTTGCTTTTGGGGAGAAAAAGCTTCAAAAGACGCACATCTTTGCAGTACATTTGGGATATCTTCAATAAAACCACAATTATCACAATAAACTGCAACTGCCTTACTTGCCTTCATGGCTGCATCTGCCGGAGCACATCCATTAAACCAACAATAAGAAAACACTGTGGTGAAGACATCGCCGCTACCAATCGGCCAGACATGTTTTGTCTTGAATACTGGTATCTGTATCCCGTCATCATCCGCTGAATTATAGGCATATGCACCCTTTGCACCACATTTTATAACAAGGCACTCGCAATTTTCTTTATCAAACAATGTTCTTTTAATCAAAGACAACTCGTTTTCACCCGACAACTTCTTTGCCTCGTTTTCATTCATTACTAAAGCAAGATGTTCAGCCTGTCCACCCTGTTCCTTGAACGAAACCGGATGTTGTGGCGACTGAGGATCATAAACCACATATTCACCTTTGATTTTGGCTGTTGCCTCCAGCATTCCAAAGCCAATAACGAAAGGTCCTTCTGCTTGCAAACAGCATCGATTATGATACTGCCCTTGAATAATTGGCTGTGCTAATGGATGATTATAACAAAAACTTATCGTAGTATCCGACTTTGTTAAACAATGATTCAACTTTTCCGATACCGCATAAGTTTTTAGCATTTTTTCTATCTGCTCATCTCCAACAGTGTAAAAAGAAATCGTGGCTTCCGGGCAAAATGCACGCAATACACGCACCGACCTCCATCCAGAACCATACACACAGTCCCAAATTGGCCAATAGCATAATTCTTTATATACACCGCCGATAACACTTATTTCACGGCAGATATCGTGACCTGGCATACCGCTTCGTCGATCTTTATTATTTCTGCTTGATACTCTGTGTCGTTGTTTATGCAATTCAACAAATCCATCAAATAGCTGCTAAGCACTGTTCCCAAAACCTTGCCATCTTTCATTACAACCACCGGTCCGTCAATACTTTGAGCTACCACTGGCAGTATCTCGCCAACTTTAGTGGTTTTCAACAAGTTAATGTTCACTGAAGCCAAATTAGTTTTAATGATCAGATTCAGACAGTAATCTGAATCTTTTTTCGGCAAGCGTGGCATTTCACCGCCAATATCGAAACTTGAACTTCCTGAAATTCCGGACATAATTATGATATATTTAGATTTAACAATTCTATTGCACGTTTGTTCGACTCTTTCATCTGATTCCACATTATTGAGTCCATCTTTGAGGGCAATGCATTGATCGAATGACAAAAATCCAAAAAACTCTTCTCTATTTTATAGTAGTCCTTCTGCATATTCCACAACGGATTAACGAAACCGGCCAACCTGCCAGCCCGATATATATGAATATCCACTATTGCCACATCCTCACAATTGCCATAGTTTCTGGCAATCCATGATGCAGTTTTAGGTCCAATTCCTTTTACCGAAAGCAGTCTGTTTCTCAACTCACTGCCGCAAAGATGTTCAAGTTCTTCAATGTCATCTCTATGTAGAAAATTAAAAATATACTTTGATTTCTGATGAGGAAAGCGATAATGAACTTCATTGCCATCCAACATAAAAGGAGTGCTTATTGCATTTTCAATTTCCGATAACGTTGCCTTTGAACTTATCAGTCTGAGATTTTTTATTCTGTGAAATGCCAAAAGCCCCAGTTCTGCTTTCAATCCGTATCCTCCGAGCAAACAGGCGACCACTTCTTCCTTAAGATTTACCCCTATCTGAAAACTACTAAAAGAAGAATCGACCAAATGATATTGCACCTCCCAGTACGATTTGGTAAATCGTTTCCCAGCTTCTTGCCAATTAATACCCCGAAGAGTATTGGACAATTTTATGATCTTTTCTCTTTCGTCTATACAAAATGCTGTATTCATATTATTTGATCCCCGCCTACCGGATTATTTCTGAAAACATGGTTTTATTATTATGTTTAACGCCTCATACTTCCCATCCTTGCATCATATGATTGTGGAGACGTTTTCCAAAAACCACCCAACGTTTATAACTCCTCCCCCGCATACTCCATCTTCTTGCCAAATACCGTGCAGAATATCATCTGAATATCTTTGATAAAGGAATAATGGCGGTAATAATAACAATTTCTAGATGAGCACTTCTGTTATACTCTTTCTTTCTTTATCCACTCCCATAGCGTTTTGTTCATTCGTCCCCAATATTGTGAGAAGTTTACTTGCAATACTAGAATTAGATCATTCTCAAACTCACCTTTTGAGATTTTTTCATACACATCTTTAACTTCGTCGTCTGTATAAATAAACCAATTACAATCAAGGAAATTTATATAATCATCATATTGTTTAATTCTATCCTTGATTATTTGTCCGTTGACAACAGATTCGGAATATGTAATATAATAAAACTTTCCCATATTAATTTTTCTTTATTTTTATTTGTATTTGCATATTGTTTTTATGATCATGCCATTTGCCATCCCAAACTATTTCGATTTGATAATGTTTTATTGTAGCATTTGACATATTCAAGCAGCAATCCACAGTCCATGTACCATTTTTTACCGGAACAGTGTTGTTGGCTATTGTAAGTTGAGATGTCTCGTTTCCATTTGGATTGGCCGAACTAACGATCTCTATAATATTAGCTTCCCTATGACCTCCATTTTTGGGTATATAAGTTCTTTCTTGTCCACCTATTGGTATCTTGTTTTGAGTTATATTGATTGAGCGAGGATTCACATCATTTCTCCCCTTAAAAACCATTTTCTCAACTAGAAGTTCACAGTCGAGGGCATTGACATTGCCTTCATTTTTAAATATTATTTGATTGTAAAACTTTGTAACTGTTGGGTCTTTATCACCTTGAGCTTCATTAAAAAACTCTTCCAAGGTATCACTCTTAACCTTAGCAGACACATCAACTTTTTTGAAATTACCAACAATTTCATCTTTAAACAGAGCGACAATAACTGCACATAATGTAAATAGCACTCCAAATATTGATATAAAATTTTCAAGATTCTGCCCTTTATTCACAGGATTATCGTCTAGCGTGTATCCTATTGACATAAATGGCCAAAAACAGCCAAACACATAGCCAACACTTATGGCTATTAGTAGAAAGAGTAAAAAATAACGTATTCTTATCCTCATAATATTTTAATTAAGTTTATATATTTGTTAAAGAAATCTCCAACATTTGTTTTATTAACAAATTGATAATACTAAACTCCTATTTATCTCCATTCATAAATTATCCAAGTCATATCTCCTCCCCCGCATACTCCATCTTCTTGCCCAGCACCGTGCAGAATATCATCTGAATATCCTTGATAAAGGAATAATGGCGGTAATAATAACAATTAAGACGGACCTTATCGGGATATATCACTGTATCGTTATATTCTACTGCAATATCCTGCGGATCACGCGTGTCGCCTTCTTTTTGTTTTTGGGAGACATAGTCGGCTATCATTTCATCTTCCAGCCTGTATTTCAAAGTTGCCGGGCCAGTGATTCCGGGACGTAATTTCAATACATCGCGATCATCACCGACCAACTTGTCAGCATAACCAGGCACATCTGGACGTGGTCCAACGAAACTCATATTACCGACGAGCACATCCCATAATTCTGGTAGTTCATCCAGTTTGTAATGACGCAGTTTTGCGCCAAATGGCGTAATACGACTATCTCCTGCAACCGAAACCGAACTGCCACTATGTTTTACTGTCATTGAGCGGAACTTGTGACATTTGAACAACCTGCCTCCTTTGCCCACACGTTTTTGAACAAAGAATGCTGGTCCACCCGGCATCTTTATTTTGACAAGAATAGCAACAATTATCAATATTGGCCACAGGAGAATCAGTCCAATAAATGACACCACTCTGTCAAATATCCATTTCAATATCATAACGCTAATCTGGAAGTATTTCTAAATACAATTCATTATGCGGCATCTCTTTCACAACTTTTACTTTGCTCGCTGATAACGCCGAGCGGTATGAAGCTACATTATCTTTTGATACGGTTTCAAAAAGTCTCAAACCAATCCCAAACCCAACTTCATTCAGTAGTTTATTCATAGCAGTACCCAAGCCCTCGCCTCGATAAGCCACATCTACCATCCTTCCACGATAGCCAACCCCATGAAAGAAACACCTATTAAAACAATAGCCAGCTATATTACCATTCTCAGTATCCAGCAACATATATCCAAGAAAAGCCCGGTTCCTCTGTAGCCTCTTGATACTTTTCATATCAAATCCATGAGGCTTAAAAAACTCAAAAGCCTCTTCTGGCTGACGAGAGAAGAACTCTACAATCTTATCGGTAGGAACATCTCTCATGGGAGTAACCTCATAACCCGTAGGCAACCCTGAAAAAGAGAATATTTTCAGCTTTTTACCATACCTCAAAGAAAACAGCCAGGCATTGATACACTCCACAAAGTTCCACAACCATCTTAGCTTGTCTCTTAAGAAATGAGCTATTGCGTATAACATAAAAAAAAGCAGCTTTAATAAGAAACTAAAGGGAAATAACTGGCGCTTCCCCCCAATCTGTCTGAAGCTCTGCCTCAATGATATTACAGAACCCCATTCGTTCAATCAATTTGAATAACTTTCGCTTATTCCCTTTTACCCCTAAATTAGTTTTGAAATAGCGAAGATAACGGGCTTTAGTTGTCCCCGTCTCATCAAAATACCTTTCATAATCCTCTTTTGACATAACACCTTCAATGACAGGACACAAATCGCCCAAATGGAAATAGGTCATAGAATAAGGAGCCTTTTCCATCTCCTTTTCAATAAAGCCGTATGGAAAAAAGCGGAAATAGCCGCCTCCAGAATAAGCTATTTGTTTCCCAAAAACTTTGGTGGTTACAATAGGGAACTCATGGACTTCAATCCCATTGTATTTTACCACCGTAGGCTCCATTTTAGCAAATTCAGGAAACCCACCGAAATCTCTTGATGCAGGAAATACTGAGGCATCACAAGTAATGCCATTGGATGCCAAAATCTCGAAAGCCCATTTATTATTACTTCCAATCGAGAAAGCCGGAGCGCGATAGCTCTTCACTTTGTGTCCAATACATTGTTGCAAGGCATCCACTGCCGAATGGGTATCTTCCATTGCTTGCTCAAAAGTCATCTTGTTCAGCCATTGATGTGTATTGGAGTGGCACCCGATTTCATGACCCGCATCGGCAATCTTACGTACAACTTGCGGGAAATCCGTCGCCAATTTGCCCACACAAAAAAAAGTTCCTTTATGACCATGCTCTGACAGATGTTCCAACAACTCTTCTAGCAATCGGTCGTATTCTGCATACTTTGACTGTTTATTTCCAAAATATGCTTTTTCAAGGAACCATTCTTCTATATCAAAAGTTAAAAGGTTCATGATTCTCTTTCTGGTATTTGTTTAACCACTTTAGCAGGACGTCCCGTTGCTATTGTCCAAGCAGGAATATCTGTGTTTACTAATGAATATGCCCCTATAATCGCACCATCACCTATAGACACTCCTGGCATTATTAACGTCTCCATACCTATCATTACGCCTTTCCCAATATGAATCTCACCCAACTTATAAGGCAGTTTCGCAGCATCATCTCCTTTACGATAGCGCAACAAATTACGTTGATGACATAACAAGCGACAACCACCTGTAATATGTGCATGATCGTCTATAAAAATTAAATCGGCATGGCTATAGTCAACTCGCACATGGTCCCCTATAAAAACATCTTTTCCAATATGACAGCCCATTTTTTTCATAATCTTTGGACGTAATTTCCTTGGTGCAAAAGGCTCTAAAATTGCCCAATCCATTTTGTTTTGCAACCATTTTAAGCGTATATTCTTAAAAAATTGCTTAACAACACGCCACAGGCTAACTTGGCCATACTCTTGCTCGGAATAGTTAAATCCCAAAAATTTCAGGCATCTATATGTTAAACTGGTCTTAGCCATTGTAAATAGACTCTAAGAAATCCACAAACTTTGTACTCAAATTCTCTCTGTTGAAATCACGTTCTGCAAGCTTACGTGCATTTGCACCCATCCTCTTACGTTCTTCAGGATGGTCTGCAAGGTATTCCAATCCATTGGCAAAAGCCTCCGGGTTCAACGGCTCCACCGCCACTCCACAATTATTTTCATGAATCATATCCGCAATCCAGCCAGGATAGTTGTTAATCACTGGCAGACCAGAAGATATGAAATCAAAGAACTTGTTGGGCGAGGTTCCATAGTAGAAGAAAGTAGCATTCGTCAAAATCTGCATGCCAATGTCGGCTGAGCATACTATTTTGGTCAATTCTGTTTTGGGAACTGGCTTAAAGAACAGGCAATTATCTAAACCTTCTTTCTCAGCACGTTCCACAAGGGCTTGTTTCATCATACCATTGCCAACAAACACCAACTTGATGTCGTTTCTTCCTTTGTTTTTCAATACTGCTGCTGCATCCAGTACAGCATCAAGTCCATTTGCAACACCATGAGCGCCAGTGAATACGGCCACAGTATCACCTTCATTCACACCATGGAGTTCCAATTTTCCACGTTTCTCGGGAGAGAAAAGATCCAAGTCACATCCATTAGGGATTAGTTTCACTAGCTTATCTTTCTGTGAATGATCTTTGATAGCATCACAGATGCCTGGTGCCAAGCCTATGCACGCATCCGCAGCTCGGTAACAACGGTTGCCAAGGAAAGATAGGCCCCAATCCAAGTACCATGGATACTTCTTACCAACCGCCGCAAAAAGAGTTTTTGTGGAGTCCGGCCAAAAGTCTCGAACTTCAAACACAAACTTCTTTCGCTTGAACCACTTGGCAAATAAGCCAGGAATTCCAGAAGTAAGGGGCGTAGTAGTACAGAATATTAGGTCGTACTTTTCGTGCAGTGCGAAATGAATACTCGTTTTAGCATAACGTAGGAAAGCCTTGGCTCGTGCCATTTTTCCATCATTATTCGAATAAGGAACATGTATCTGTATCACATCTATACTGTCCACTTCACCGCGATAGACATTCTTTTTGCTAGTAGCCGGCAAGTTGAACATCGACTTGTCGCCGCCGGAAACCATTGTCACTTGGTGACCCCGTTGCATCAGTTTCTGAGCGAACTCATACGAACGTGTTCCACCGCCAATCGTGGGTGTTGTAAAGTGTTGATGAAAATAAATTACTTTCATTAATCTGTTATCTTTATTGTTGTTGTTATCTGATTTGAATCGGTATCAAATTCTATTTGTTCGCAGTCGTCTTTAGTTCCATAGTAGGATGAATGCCATTTTGTTTTTTGCATCATTTCCCCATCTGATTGGAACCCTAAATTTTCTTTATCGTTAGTATGCCAAAGCTGTCTCATCATAACTCCTTTGGGTTTATGATTAACCTTATCCACAATCTTCCATTCTGATACATCTTTCGTCTTTGTAATCGTACGCTCAACAGAAATGTCAGCACCCAAATAAGAAAAACAGGCCACTTCGCCTTTAAAACAATAAGCATCTGCAGTTTCTTCAAAAGATGCGCCTATAAACTTGGGCGGATAGAACCACATAAACCGAGGGCCTTTCAGCATCTGATCATTGTCGCCCAGCATTATTGTATTATGCGATTCCGTGCCAGCAAAGTATTTTTTTAGTTCAGGTGTTGTGTTATATTGGAAGGTACCACAATCCATAATAATGTTTTTGCCTTTATACCACACATCTATATGCATCTGATCTGTGCTACCATTGGTCTTGAAAAGCCCGCACCTTATAAACGTCATTGTTTTCTTCTCACGTACTATATAGAACCCGCTCTTTTCAAATTTCACTATACCCTCATGTTTCTCTATTTTCGGAAAAGATTTTCTATAAGTTGGCACTTTGTGACTTACCCACCAGGAATCTTCTATAAACTCACCATACAATGACTCACCTGTCAATAATCCATGAAGCGCATCTAACTGTGGTCTATAGTCTCTGTAATCAGCTGTACTCAGAGGGAAGAAAAGAGCCCCATCATTTGAGCCATAGTTTGGTAACCAACCGTTTGAAGGTTCCTGACACTGGTATAAGAAGTTAACTGATTGATAAGCCTTCTCGTACACCACATCACTATACTTCTCTCCGTTAGCATCAGCAATTGCTATCGCGTAAGTCAACAACTGAATCACCACCCTATGATAGTTCATGGAGTCCTGAAGGTATGTTCCATCAGTTTCTATCTGATAATCAATCTCCTGTTCAAACCAGCGTTTCCCATTTCTCTTCCATTTTCTCGCTCCAGGCATTTCTGGGAACAGCAATCCCATAAGATAAAGTGTCAGCGTTTCTGTTATAGCATGATTGTTTCTGACTGCAATTCTTGAATAGTTAATATTATTATAGACATGGTGTATCTGCCAATAAATGGAAGTAATGATTCTGTTCCACCTTTCTTCTGTCAGTGCCTTACTATGTTTATAGAAATGAAGGGCAAACACCCAGTTGTTTAACCTTATACTTGTTTCCTGACTGCACTTGTAATTAGGACCGCGGTTTAACGGATTCTTATCTATCCAGTCAAGTATCTGGCTGACTACGAATTCAGAATGATCCTCATTAAAATGGTAGTCATACCTGCAGATAGTACAAAGCCATGAAAAACGGGATTTTTCCCATGTAAACTTTATATCGCCAGCTTCTTCCGAAAGACTCTCTATCTTGGTGAAATGCTGGTGAGAATTATATTGGTAGCCTGTTTCTGGATTCGTCACCCAATCATAATCCAAACCCAAAGGTTTCCAAGTCTTGTTGAAAAACAGCACATCTCCTTTAAGATAATGATCCAAGGCCTCCTTTAAGTATGAATCCTTAATTTGGGGGATTTGTAAACTATCTCGATTGTCAAAGAGATAATTATTTGTCTTTTTTTTCCAATCCGCTAATGATGGGATTCGCACTGGTTTTAGAGTCGTTGGGAATCTACGCACCAACAAACCGCTTTTTTGTTCGAATGCAAACCATGCACGAAACAGAATATACTTCAAACTCTTGCTGCGAAGAATATTTATTTTGGTCTTAATACTGCTCACGGTAGTTTTAATAATGATGGCTTATTGCGTTTTTTCAACCTTTTGCAAATCCAAACCACTTTTCTTTCTTCCGAAACCACACAAATAACTAATAACTGGTATTCGTTTGGTTATCTCCACAAGCAACCATATAATGAGCAAACAAGAGAGATAAACTAACAAAAACAACAAAAACGGCTGATGAATATCTAAAACTTTCGCATATAGTATGCGTGAAACAACTAAAGCGTAACCATTAAACATAAAAAATTGCAATGAATTCTTTCCGAGATATTTTAATACGGGATACTTATAATTATTAAGAAACTCAACTAATACTAACACGAATCCTATCATAATACTATCTAACAAAGGAGGTAGTATCCAGCGATAAACAATTGAATTATCATATGCAAACAAGAAGAGTAATATATATATGATTAAACTAGGTACAAGGAACCAAGGACTTTTCAAGATTTTTTTAATATCATCATATCTACCATATGCCAAATACCCAAGAAGGAAATAAACAGAAAAATATGAAACATTTTTTATTTGAAACATTTCACTCTGCACAAAACCACTCTCATATAAAACAATTAAAGCCAAAATTATCATTATTGTTATTGTTTTATTCAGGTATTTCTTAAGCAAAATGACAAAAACAAATATAACAAATAATGTATAAATAAACCAGAAGCTTTTACCATATAATAATACGTTCATTATTGTTTCCATCAGTCCACGTCTTTCATCTCCATTAATAGCAGATGGTGCCACCCAAAACAACGCAATATTGATTATAGATAGAAACAACATAGGAACAAGAAGTCTATCAACCTTGCTAATTAAAGCCTTTCCTATGTTTGTTGTCTTAGAATTAGCAAAAAGAAAGCCGCTAATCATAAAAAACAACTGCATATTAAAACTTTTAATAATAGCAACAGTTGTAGTGCACCATGCGACTGTTGATAAATCAACATATTTTACGGCGAATGAATGTTCTAGAACAACCGTTAGTATTAATATTCCTTTTAAAATGTCTAATTCGTCAAAATGGTTTGTGTGTACTTTTTCTTCTATCACCTTATTATTCATTTTTTATTTTCTGTAAAATATATTGAATTGCATTATCTATTCCATCAACCATGATATCTATAGTACAATTTTGCCAATAATAGTTATATGCATTTAATGACAATATCTTTTGAAAACTCTTATCACTATAAAGACGTTGCATGGCCTCATATATATCATCAACTGTATATGGTACAACCATACTATTATCAGGTTTGCAGTTACTAAACTCAACACTATGTAAACGACCTGTGCAGGTTATTACCGGAACACCACAAGCAAAACTGTGCAACACTCCAAGTCCAACATGACCTGGTGAAACGTATGCTAAAGCATGTGAAAACCATTCACCAAGTTGACCTTGATCATGGACAGGTCCAATAAAACGCACAGAATCGGATATACATTCTTCTTTAGCAATGTTTTTCAACAAACTATCATCGCCCCCACCGACAATCACAAACTCCAATTGCGAATCGTCATTTTTTTTCTTTAATAATGAAAATGCTTTAACAGCCAGTTCTAATCCCTTACGCTCTTGTATACGGCCAACATAAATAAAATATCTGCGCTCTTCATTTGGATGAACAGTTGCAGGATCCACATATTGAGTGTTATTAGCCACAAAAAGTTTATTAGCATCAAACCCATGTTTAAGAAAAACATCACGAGTTGAAGCCTCATAGAAAATCAGGGCTGGAAATTTTTTGAAGAATTTATAGCGTACCCATTCTGCCAACTTATTACCATTCGTCCGTCCCGTCAAATGCCCCCATCTTATAGTTTTTGACCAATAACGAGACCGGTTAAATTGATAATAATCTAACATCCTTAAATTAGATGGGATAATTATAATATCAAAATCATCATAATCATGAACATGGAAACCATCTAACTTAACAAATGGTCCTCTTTTTTTATAAAACAAAACTATATGCTCAAAAAGAAGCGGTATCTTGTATTGTTCAACTTTATTACTCACCGATACCACAGATAAATCATACCCACGCTTAACTAATTCATTATAAGCATAGATGCGATAAGGATATAGTGGCATATCCATCAAAATAACTATTCGTTTAGTCGATTCAGACAAGCTCATGCTATAAAGATTATTAGATACATAATGATATTAGAACTTATAAAACCGATTTTTGTCCAGCTAAATACAACAAAGCATCACGCGTGTAGTATCGCATCAATCCACCTTCAGGAGTAAATGTCAACTCTCCGACATAAGTCTTGTTTCTAAATGAATACAAGTCAACTCTAACATGCACAAAATGCTGGGCAATTGTTGTTGCCACCTGTTTCATTTCTTCAAAATTTGAAGGACATGGAACATCTGTGCTGCCTTCATGTTTTTTTAATAAATTCATTGGTTCCCAGTTTATATCATAATTTTTAAGCTTCACATGACCACCAATTCCTCTATCGACACAACACAATATGGTTTTTATTTCACCATTCCAACAATGAAATTTATAATCTGTTGGTAATTGTCCATTGTCTGTTAGCAATTGCTCAGCAAAGACTTTTTTGGGGATATGATGATAGTGCGTCTGTGTTACGCCTCCAAAATCCGTGTTCATTGCGGTATCAATTATACATTTGGCCTTATTTATGTCAAGACTTTTTTTATCATAACAGATCACATTACCTCCACATCCATGGTTTGTTTTTAAAGCAAACTCATTGGGCAATATGTCAAAACTCACATCATCAAATTTTTCCCACACTCCATACAGTTTTGGTAAAAAACCTTCTCCAAGCCAATCATTAATATATTTCCTCACTTCCACTTTATCAGCATATACACTATACTGATTAATCTCCCCATTAATACATTGACGGCCTATAACTTCTGCTAGGTCTTTGGGATTTTTCAAATTAGGCCATCGTCCATGATTATGTAAATAGGACAAATGATAATATGTGCTAGGAAAGTTATTTCCTATAACTTCAAAAAAAAACTTTGATGCTTTCTTATTCATAATTAATAGTATTTATTCATTAAATAACATACAAATAACTAAGAATTCACATATATATTACAATTCTTATTGTATGATAACCGTTGATATGAATACCCCCAAAAGAAGTATGCAGTAGTCATTGCTGTACCAGGAGAAAATGGCATACTAGGTTCGCCAAATGAAATCACGAATAATGCCAATACCATAGCATATCCAATAACTTGAAATGAATCAGAATATGGTTTGAATAGTTTCTTACATAGTGATAAAAACATCTTTATATATAAAACCAATAGTGGAATTGACAATAGCATTCCATACTCATATAATCGTTTTAACAACCAGTTATGTACTTTTATATTCCAATGGGTGTTATATAAATTGGCGACTAAAGGATCTTCAATAACTATCAGAAGAGCATTAAGATTGATTGCCGTTCTGCCTGCTGTAATATCATCTTCTTTATTAAGAAGAAAACTATAATAAACATAATCGTAAACATAATTTGGCAATATCAAGACTGTAATGACTAATACCATTAATATAAGAATGTACGACGATGATCTCTTTTTTTTATTTTTATGTGAAAAATAATAAACCAGAAAAGCCACCACTATTGCAGATATAGTTGCTAATCTCGCACGAATTGTTAGTAATTCCACCAACGATAGCCCCCCCATAACTAAAGCAACAATTCGTTCAAAACGACTGCCGCTCGAAGAATTAGCTATACCCACAAATAAAACAGTAGAAACAGCTAGCATGGCACCCAATGCATTTTTCCCATTAGTCTCATAGGTTGCCAATATTACAAATCCACCAATATTAACTATTATTTGCAACAATCCCACAAAACAAACCAATGCCCCATAATAAAATAGTAATCGCTTTACTATTTTCTCATCCAAAATCAAACGCCATCCAACAAAAAAAGCCCCCATACAAGTAAATATCGCTTTTAAATCTCCTGTAACACTTTTTTGAGGTGAAATACCGTAGATTAATAACGAGAATATCAAAACTAAAACAACTATATAAACATATTTTAATAATACTTTATTGATAATTGGTATTTCTGCTTTGATACATGAAAGTAATATTAGTAAAAGCAATATGAGCATTATATAAGTTATAAAAGGAGAAACTATAGCCTCACCAGAATTAGCAAGTTCACTTGATACAGAATATACATATGGATGATATGACATCGCACATAATAACATAAAAGCTAACAATAATACAACTTTTATGAAATTCAATAAAGAAAAACCATGCTTCATATTGAACTTATTGTTAATTTACTTTTTCTTTGGCTCTATGTGTCAAAATGTATTCCGAAGCCATCAGGATAAAATAGCCAACACATACGGAAAAAGATATCCAGGCAAAATTATATGCTCCGTTTATTCCGCTTGTATTTGACAATATATTGTATGTAACAATAAGAAGCGTCAAATCCCTAATTGTTCTAATTACAAATAATGTCCAGTTTTTCCCCTCTGATATCATGTTTGAATGAAACACCTTGCTCATACAGTCGAATATAGTTGAAAACATGATGATATTCATAACATCTTTCATACCAACAAAAGTGCTTCCATAAAACGAAGTGATGACACCTGAAAAAACATAGATAAGTACAACAGGTATTAAAGTAGATAACAGATTTACAAGTAGCATAAGTTTAAGTATCTTCTTTTGCTCCTTTAATGTTTCTGACCCAGATAAATATGATAACACAACGTTGAATAGAAATGCCGGGATAAATTGTATAACAGTATTCCATTGGTTAGCTGCAGTATAAATACCAACTTCACCCATATCGCAAAACTTAGCAAGAAACATTAATACTCCCCAATGAGATATTGTGTATGATAACTCTTGCAACGCAACTGGTATAGTAAAACGTAATAAAGTGGAATATTGGTTTTGCTTTATTATATGTCTTATCTTTGATAGTGTGTTTTTATTAATTGAAACAAAATTGAGCAAACATAAGAGAAGTTGTGAAAACAGCAATGCAGACAAAGAACCATTTAAGCCCCAGAAGTATGTAAAAAGCACACCCGTTGCGAGCATGCTTACTCCAGAAACAATATTGTTTATTCCAACAGCTTTAAAATTCTTAGTGCCAGCCAATATTGCACCAGTTGTCGTATTCAATGCCCTGGCAATAATGATAATACCCAAGAAACGGAAAGGCATTGATAATGCAGGTTCTTCAAGATAATTTGCAAGAGGAACCGAGAACGCAATTAGGATTATACATAGAACGAAACTGGAGATTATAGTAATTATAACAGATGAAAATATAGATCCTTTAAGAAGCGGAGCATCATCCTTATACTTTGCTACAAATCGAGTCGCTGTAAAGCCCAGACCAAGTGTCGCAAAAGAAGCAATATGAAACATTGTTGTTTTGACAACACCATATTCTCCATAAACATCCTTTCCCAAAAACCTTGCAATCACTATTCCTGCCAATAACAGCAGGAAGTGTCCCAAACCGTTGCCAAATACTGCCCAAAAAGAATCTTTGAAAATAGAACTTGACAACAATTTATGCTTTATTTGATTATAAGATGTTTGAAACATAAATGTTTTGAGTATTACTTATTATTATTTACTGAATTACTAAGAATAATACTTTCATCCTTAATAAATTTTCCATTTTGGAAATAACCCCAAGACCCACCTCTATACGAATAAAATCTATTATCGAGAGTTTCTTCCTTTTGAATCACACGTCCAGTGCTGACAACAACACAATTATCAGGAATGTCACGTGCCACGACTGCATTAGCTCCTATTCTAACATTGTTTCCAACTTTAACTTTGCCGATAATTTTTGCGCCAGCACCCATCAACACATTATCTCCTATGATAGGACTTCCAAAATGAGAATTTCCAGATAAGGTATTTGAGCCAATAGTAACTTGATGATAAATCACACAATTACGACCAATTATCGCACCATCTGAAATAAAAACTCCAAGTATCCCATGAGGGAAAACAGGAATGTCATTAAGGATTGCTTTATAACCGATATAACTGCCTTTTTTACTTATTCGTATGTTGTAAATGGCCACCAGACTTCTATGGATAATAGAATTGTTATCTTTTCTGTTATACAAATACTTCTTAAAAAGCAAAAGATTATGCCAGATTATAAGTGAAAAAAGATATAAGATTGGAGTGATTATATAAAACAATAAATTCTTTATTAGTTTCATACATTAAATTATTGTGCGTTATGCTCAGGTATTATATATGATACACCCCCTCCAACGGGCAAATATTATGGCAATCCAAAATCACCTTGCCCTTAAGCTTGTCCCAATTCTGCTTGATATGATCGTGTTTAACCATAACCACAACCATATCAACTTCATTCAAGAACTGGTCGAAATCAAGAATCTGGTTCGGCACAATCTCCTTATTTGTAAAGAATGGGTCAAAACTCTTCAGAGGGCGAGCCAGATGACGTTCCTGAATGTCAAGCATTTGAAGTGTTGGACTTTCACGAACATCATCGACGTTTTCTTTATATGTAATGCCATACAAACCAACTCTTCTGTTGTCTGTGATATTATGCTCCTTCATGATCTCATAAATTCTCTCAAGAACAAACACAGGCTGGCTGTCGTTGGTCTTCATAGATTCATCGATAACCTTTGCTAGTTGCGGATAATCGCCAACCAAGAACCATGGGTCAACCGAGATGCAGTGGCCGCCAACACCTGGACCTGGCTGAAGAATGTTGACACGTGGGTGCATATTGCATATACGGATTATCTCATATACATCCATGTTGTCGTGACGGCAGATTCTCGAAAGCTCATTCGCAAAAGCAATATTCACTGCACGATATGTGTTTTCAACCACTTTTGTCATCTCTGCAGTACGAATGTCTGTCACCACTATTTCACCTTGACAGAATGAAGCGTAGTATTTCTTAACCTTCTCGCCAATTTCACGACTGTCGGCACCGATAGTGCGATTGTTGTGAAGCAACTCGTAAACCATGTTGCCAGGGATGATACGCTCTGGAGCATGAACAAGGTTAATATCAACACCAATCTTAAAGCCGTTAGCTTCAATCACAGGACGCACATATTTGTCCATAGTGCCTGGAGAAACTGTCGATTCGACCACCACAGTAGCACCTTTAGGACAAACATTCATCACTTCTTTAACTGCGGCTACAACATAGCAAGCGTCAACTTTTTTTGAAAACTTGTCGTATGGAGTTGGAACTGATACAATATACATATCAGTTTTCTGATATTCGGTCGTAAACTTAATGCCAGCCTTCAAAGCTGCATTGAAAAGCTCATCCAAGCCATCCTCTTTAAATGTGGTCTTACCAGCATTCAAAGTGGCAACAAGTTCCTTGTTATAATCTGTTCCAATGACCTCGACACCATGCGAAGCCATCATAAGTGCTGTCGGCAGTCCAATGTAGCCGAGTCCGATAACGTTTATCATATTATATTTAATTGAAAATTTACAATTGATAGTTGATGATTATTTTAGAGCGTTGACAATACGGCCGCAAGCAAGACCATCACCGTAAGGGTTAACTGCATGGCTCATCATGTCATAATATGCTTTATCTTCTAATAATTTGCTAACTTCGCTTACTATCAAGTCGTGGTCAGTACCAACAAGTTTTACTGTACCGGCATCCAACGCTTCCGGTCTTTCTGTTGTATTTCTCATAACAAGAACAGGCTTACCCAATCCTGGAGCCTCTTCTTGGATCCCACCGCTATCTGTAAGAACAACAGTCGACTTTTCCATCAGATACACAAACTCGAGATATTGTAAAGGTTCGATAAAGAAGAAATTCTTATAAATAGTCAAATCCTCTCCAAACACCTCATGAATCGGTTTGCGGACATTAGGATTCAAATGCATCGGATAAACAAAATCGACCTCAGGATATTTTTCCGATAAATCCTTCATTGCTGTCACCATACTGATGAAACCATCACCGAAATTCTCACGACGGTGGCCCGTAATCAGCACTAACTTTTTGCCACCGTTAAGGCGAGTAACATCATAGCCTGCTTGCTTCAACACATTAATCTGTTCGTTAGCTAGAGCTTTGTCATTTTTAAGCTTATCCACAACCATATGAAGAGCGTCAATCACCGTATTGCCTGTCACATATATCTTACCTTGTGCTTTCTCTTCTTTCAAATTCTTTTCAGAAAGTGGTGTCGGTGAGAAATTATATGTCGCGATTCTTCCTGTAATCTGGCGGTTCATCTCCTCCGGCCAAGGACTATATATGTTATGTGTTCTCAATCCAGCTTCAACATGCCCAACTGGAATCTGCTGATAGAATGCTGCCAAAGCCGCCGCAGTACTCGTTGTTGTGTCACCATGCACCAGCACCACATCAGGCTTGCATTCCTTGAACACATCACGCATACCCGTAAGTACTCGTGCTGTCACATCATATAAATCCTGCCCCTGCTTCATGATATTCAGATCATAATCGGGTCTCACCTCAAAAATCTTCAACACTTGGTCAAGCATCTCACGATGTTGTCCAGTTACACAAACAACCGTCTTAAAATCCTTTGGATATTTCTGAAACTCCTTTACCAGTGGGCACATCTTAATAGCCTCAGGCCGTGTGCCGAAAACGAGCATTATTGTTTTCATTATAGTCTAATTTTGTATTATTTTTCGTCCTATGATATCCATCTTCATTCGAACTTGATTCGAACTTGGTACGAATATGACACCTACTTATATTTATCCAATGCCACTTTCACCACAACCTTCTTCACCATCTCAGGCCCACCTACACACATCTGCGGCATGTGGCCATCTTGAGGGGTTCTTCCTATGCGCCTCAAAGCCAACCTCATTCTTCACCTTAGTTTCATATTCAGAGACTATGGCTTTCACCCGAGGGGTGAGCTGATAGGTGCCCGGGGCGATATCAGGAGATAGCTGGTGCAAGAATTCCAATCCTGCATAGATGTCAGGTGAGAGAGTTTGGTAAAGAAATATGTTGGAGAGGTGGTCGAAGATCATTGTTCTATTATTAGGGGCGCAAATAGACCATAAGGTCATTTTGATGTGACCTCTATCCTTATAAATCCATTACTTAAAGAATCTCAGAAAACGACTTATCTGAAGATTGAGCATTATTAACAGTCACACAATATGTGCCAGTAGTAACCTGAATGTTAGGATTATATCCTGACTCGGATACTTCATTCTGTATATCAAAATAATTATAATTCATGTTTCCAACCTTCAATTATGCGTGTATCTTGTAATCTGCTTTGAGCAGGAATAGGTCCCATCGGTCCCATTCCTCCTCCAAACGTTATTGTTGTTAAATTGCCTGCACTTATATAAACATCTGTTCCATTATAAAGAGACTCTATTAGCCCTCTCCTAAATGTATAATTATAAGGGTTTTGTATGTTCAACAATATTTGTGGATTATACGAGTTTTCAAATTCTAATTCAGAGCTAATATCGTCATATATAGCCTTAATAATATTATATAAATCCATTGTTGGCTTTTCAACATGAAGACCCAAATGCTCAATGGCTTCATTTCTATGAATAGAATAATCATGACTACCAGACTCACTGCACAAAAATTTGATCACTTCATCCTCTTTTTCGTGTGAAAGTTTGTGCCATTTCATCAATTTTCTCGCTAACATTTGTATTTGAGATCTAGTACGATAAACCTGTCCCAATGTCATAGGATGTATCTTTTCAGATAGATTCAATAAAATATCTTTCATGCTTAACGAATCACTTATCCCAAAAGTTTCTTTGGCCATTTCCACATAAGCATTGACAAATTCTACACTAACAGGCAATTTTGCATTTGGATCATTAACGCCAGGCACCATTGGGTTAAATGGCCCGTTTACACTAGGATCAATAGGTCCAAGCGTTGCTTGCTTTGTCATGACAATATTGTCTGAGCCAAGACAAATTAGTGTCCCTGAACTAAAACAATTTGCAGGGATTATTACTTCAAACTTTTTACAAAAACTACGAATCAAATTAACCAAGCTCCATGCTGACAATGTATTTCCGCCATTTGTATACAAATATAAGGTTATCTTGTCAGTATCACCAATTTTGTCCAAATGTTCGGTAAACTTAGGTAATATATCATTAGCAATTTGCGTCTCTAATCCCTGACGAGTACTAGTAATATAAACCAACAGCTTAGATTGTCTTGCTTCTTCAAGTTTTTGATATAACTCTATTCTGTCTTTTCTCATATTCTTAACTCTAGCCTTAAATTATTTAATATGTGCTCACTAATAACTAACCTTCTCGTTCCAAATACCTATATATACTGCTTCGACTTACACATTGTACTGAAATCCTGCAACGACTGTATAAACTCACTGGCATTCAAGAAGTAACTCGGGTATGCTTCCTGAAGTTCCTTCATATCAGATACTGAGACCAAAACCACAGCTGAGTTTGAATCATCAATAGATTTTTCTACTTCTGAATAGTATTGTGTCGCTTCGTCTAATTTATCAGACTTAAAGTGTCGTAGCTGTACAAATTTATCAGAGAACTGAATCAATATAACTGCATATCCTTCATTTAACGTATGTCTATCAGTTATTTTCACTGCACTTACCAACGCTTGAAGCTGATCCAAAAACTTGTACGCTTGATCAAGTTTTGCATAGTTGACACAATAATCCTGCTCTGTATAGTTTGCAAATGATTTAGCAACCGGCATTCCTTCTTTTCTTGAGAAGACAGCACTAGCCAATTTGAAAAATTCCAACCAATGTTCATCTCCCATACTGGCCTTAAGCGGAGACTTGGAAATAAGTTCCCCTGTTTCCACCGCCATGGCCCAGTCGTGCTGCAAACGCGTTCTGATTTGAAGCTCTACTCTCAAACCATCGTAATCAGCATTATCGCTGACATATTTATATGCAAAATGAATACTCCGATAACCGCTCTCTTTTGGACTGTTCACATAATCATAAGGTTCCCTATCGGCAACAAAATGTTCAAATTTCGCTTTTGCGATAATCTGTTGTGCCTTCAAAAGAGAAGGAATATCCTCAAAAACAAATCGAGCACCGCCAATGTCCTGAAGACCACCTAGTCCCATTGTATGATTATGTCTCAATTTTGCGATTATGGATGTCATTCGTTTAAGACGATGAGATGAGAATGCCGCTGTTACACCTGAATCTACGAGTATCTTTGTTACTTCTGCAACCAATTCCTGCAAAGGAATCATATGCAGCTTTCGCCAATCCTCAACAACTAGATTTGCATCGGTAAACACAAATCCTGTGTCAGGTCCAGCTAACAAAGCTTTTCCAGCATTATCTATCTTTTTTCTAGAATACTTCATAAAAGATATTCCTCAACTCTTATGTTAAATTAAAAATAATAACCCAAACAAATACTTGATAACTTTTCTATTCCTGTTCCACCCAAATCAACTTCCCTACATCATAACCTCGGCGTATAGCTTCTGTTAGTATAGTCTCCTTCACCTCATCCGAAATCTTTGGCGTTCTTGCCAAAATCCACAAGTAACTCTCATCACTGCCACCAACTAAAACCCACTGGTAATCTTCATCCAAAAGCATGATACGATAATCGCCATAAAATGGACCGAAGAACGAAACTCTCAAGATTCTTGGGTTATCAGTTAATTTTGCCTTACCTTTGGCCTCACTCGGTTTGCCGTCTTTGATGCCGGTGTTCAACACAGCCACTTTGCCGTCTTCACGTAATGAATACTGTGCTTTACAGAATTGGATTCCTCTTTCAAATTTATGGTCAAAACGGGCTATCTCGTACCATGTTCCGAGATATTTGTCGAGGTTCAAATCGCCTGACACTGAATTGTCAACCTTCGACTGCGCCTTGCAGCCAGTGAAAAAGCAGAGACACATAATTAATAACGTTAAATGGTTTTTCATAATCTTTATATTGTTTGTAATTCTCATTGTATCTTCGCACTTTTAATAATTCTCCGCTTTAATCTCGAAAAATGCCTGCGGATGATCGCAGACGGGGCAAATCTGCGGGGCTTTCTTGCCAATGACGATGTGGCCACAGTTGGCGCACTGCCAGATACGGTCGCCATCACGGGAGAAGACGAGGCCTTCCTTGATATTGTTCAAAAGCTTACGGTAACGCTCCTCGTGCTCCTTCTCAATGGCGGCCACCATCTCAAACTTCTTGGCAATCTGGGTAAAGCCTTCCTCGCGAGCCTCTTTAGCCATGCGGGCGTACATGTCGGTCCACTCGAAGTTTTCACCGTCGGCAGCATCCTTCAGGTTAGCCTCAGTGCTGGGCACTTCGCCATCGTGCAGGTACTTAAACCATATCTTGGCATGTTCTTTCTCATTAGCAGCAGTCTCTTCGAAGATCTTGGCAATTTGCTCATAGCCATCCTTCTTGGCCTTGGAGGCATAATACGTATACTTGTTTCTAGCCATGGATTCGCCAGCGAAGGCCTCCATGAGATTCTTTTCTGTTTTAGATCCTTTGAATTCCATAGTTTATTGTTTTTAATGTTTATATATGCTCCTCTACTCCTCTAAAATGCACATTTAGCTCATGCAAATGCTCCAAAAGCACTCCCAACGGCGTTCCTTCTGTCATTTTCGCAAAAGCATTCACATCCTTGGGGAAACACTTGCCTCCATATCCAAACTTTCCATCCGGACCAGGCACGTAGGTGTGAGTGTCGTTGATGTAGCCAGAGAGCAATAATCCCGTATGCACCTTGCGCCAGTCACCTCCCATCTGCTCGCAGTATTCGCGGCAGGCATTGAAGAAAGTTACTTTGTATGCTCCAAAAACATTGTGCATATACTTGGTAAGCTCAGCCTCCAGAGGGGTCATCACAGTAAATTTCTTGCCCACAAAAATCTTGGTGAGCAACTCATTAGATCCAGTAAACACCATTGGCTGTTTCTGGAAATCCTCGATATATGTGCGTTCAGAAAGGAATTCTGGCATATAGTGAACCTTGTGCCCCGTCTCGCGCGTAAGCATCTCGCTGGATCCCGGAAGGATAGTCGTCCTAACAAACACTGGCACATCAGGAAGTTTTTTTATCAATTCCATCATCAGTGTCAGATCCTGCGTGCCGTCGTCTTCTGTCGGGACATGTATCTGCAGAAATGCAATATCTATCTTGCTCAAGTCATCATTATAACCCTTAGCAGGATCGCTGATGAAGAGCTTGCATTCAGGATTATTGTGCTCCAACCAATCTTTCAATGCTCCGCCCACAAAGCCGCATCCGATAATTCCAACGTTAATCATTGTGTTAAAACTTTATATTAAACTGTTATTTATTATTCTTTAATCTCTTTCATATCTCGATAAATCTCTTTGAGTTGTTTGAAACCATCTGAAAAAGTGTACCTGTCCATTAATGCATCTACCAGCGCCTTGTAACTATCTAGATACTTCATATAAATCAAATGACTCGAGAATCAATAGTTCCACGTAGTTTGCCATTTTTAATAATTTCGGGAATAATATCTGAATACCATACTATTCCCAGTCCAAAAGGTTCTATTTTTAAAGATCCGTCTGGATTTGTCGTCGTGTAATTATACTCTCCTGAATAAACACCCAGGAAAACGTAATGTTTGTACTTGGCGTAAGCAACTTTGCCATTTATTTTGGCGATATCAGTTGGTTTACTTAAAACTAATCCACCTGATGAACCAGGAAAAAGCTTCGAATCAATTAAAAAGAATCTCTTCCCTTTAAATAGTTTGCCCCATGATGATGCTATAATTCCTGATTTGATTATAGGAAATTTATTGTGATCGTCGTAAAACCCACGAGGATATGAACATACTATTATATCAGAAGCCGCCTCCATTTTTAGTGGAGATTCTTGAGGTAAATCCCTGTTTGTAACCTTACATCCAGACAATATGTTAGTATGAGTGCTGTCAAATAATAACGCTTTCAGCAAATCATCAACTCTTATGGCTGCAACATCTATGTCGTTATCATTATGAAGATATGTGCGATTTATCAATTCCTTTTGGTCTAACGTCACGGGAATCCACCTGATCTCATTTTTTACAACTTCTTTAAAGTTGAAAGTAAAAGAATCTGGTACGGTTTCTATTTGTTCTCCTTTATTTGCCCCAGCAATGGTGGGAAAAACAACATGACGATTTGTAATCAACCAAGTCTCTTTTACTTCATACCATCCAAGCTTTTTTTCTTCATTGATTGGTCCTGTTGGTTCACTAGCAATCTCCGAATAAAAGAACCCTGAACCTTGAGACGAATACCCAAACTTTGCTGAACTGCAATTAATTATAGTGGTCATCTCAAGAATCTGATTATCAACAGTTAAGTAATCACACATGTTCTTGGCGTTTTTATAAAACTAGATGCTCTGAGTGTTCAATTTATCCGTCTTATCTATAATACCCCTTATACCACTCCGCAAACTTCCTCTATTTAGTTTAAAGTTTAGAGTTGAGAGTTTAAAGTCAGTTAAAAGTTTCTAGTTTAGAGTTTATAGTAGCTTTTATACCATTGGGCAAATGCTCTTAAACCTTCTCTTAACGTTATCTTGGGGGTGAATCCAAAGTCTCTTTCTAAGGCAGTAGCATCGGCATACGTCACCGGAACGTCACCGGGCTGCATTGGGACAAGCTTCTTATGTGCCTCAAAGTCATAGTCTTTAGGCAAAACTCCAGCCCTAACAAGCTCCTCCTGCAAAATCTGCACGAAATCCAACAGGTTCTCCGGCTGTCCTCCACCTATATTATATATGGCATACGGCGGAATCGGCAGTCCGTCCTCACCCATCTTACGCTCAGGTGCCTTATTCATAACCCTCACCACACCTTCAACAATGTCGTCAACATACGTGAAGTCACGGCGGCAGTTGCCATAGTTGAAAATCTGAATGGTCTCGCCATTCACAAGCTTGTTAGTGAAGCCGAAATACGCCATATCCGGCCTACCAGCAGGGCCATAAACCGTGAAAAACCTCAGTCCTGTAGTCGGGATGTTGTACAATTTACTGTAGCAATGCGCAAAAAGTTCATTGCTCTTTTTGGTAGCCGCATACAAACTCACCGGGTTGTCAACCCTATCATCCACACTGAACGGCACTTTCTTGTTGCCACCGTAAACAGAACTCGAACTGGCATAAACCAAATGCTGTACTGGGTTGTGACGGCAAGCTTCGAGAATGTTGTAAAATCCGATGATATTGCTCTGAATATAAGCGTCAGGGTTCTCGATGCTGTAGCGAACACCGGCCTGGGCTGCGAGATTGACTACGATGTCAAACTTATACTCCTCGAATAACTTATTGATAAGTTCCCGATTGGCAATGGAGCCTTTTACGAATTTGTATTGGATATTCGAGGATTTCTCGGCTTTGCTCGAAATGACAGAAAGCCTGTACTCTTTCAAAGACACATCGTAGTAATTGTTGAGATTGTCAACACCCACGACAGTGCCTTCTTTCATATCCTGAAAGAGACGCTTCACGAGGTTTGAACCGATAAAGCCGGCCGAGCCAGTAACAAGTATGGTGTTCATATTATAATGTCACGTATGTGATGATTAATAACTATGTTTGGTGTATCCGAATTTTGTAAGTCTTAATCATTGGGAGATTAACTGAAATGAAGATATAATGAAAGAAGTTTTTCCTCCGATAAAACTGTATATAATCATTCAGACTATGTAATGCCTCTTCTTCCACGACGCAACATCACATGAGTTTATGATTGGTGTAATCATTTCATTATTTCTCTCGTCTTTCAAAGATGCTTTCAATACGACCAAGGTCGATATTCTTTACTGATGGTATTACAACATGAACACCACCAAGTATTTTTTTCTCAGAAAGTGAGAAGTCAAAATAATCAATCAAATAGTGCAAAATACGTTCAGCGCTACGGTTAAGTCGTGCATTACCAGCACCAATTACCGGTATATATACTACATCATTCCCAGCTACAGTTTCAAGGTGATTAAACAAACCACTTACCACTTTAGAAAGATTTTCGCGCTCTAGACATGCTATGTTGTTACTATCAAATTCCGTAGTAACTACCCAAACATACCTATTGCCACCATCCATAACATCAGCACAATCACCAAGGTTGTATCTCATGTTTTTACCATTTATGCGAGATGCTACCTCGTCGCCCTGAAGCCTTTGACTCTTTATGCTGTTGGCGATTTTTTGGTCAAGTTCTTCAAGACGATTTCTGAACAGTTTGTTGATAAACTGACCATGTACTGACTTGGGGTCAATGATTCCGTCACCCACATGTGTATCAAAATAATTGTTCACAGGAATCACCATCACACCTTTTTGGTCAAAAAGATTGCCTTCTTCAACGGATAACTGGAAATTCTCTGAGATACGAATATCTATTTTTTTCTTGCGTGACACTTGTGCACTAGCATAAATAATGCATACAATAATGATTATTATGAAAACCATCCATGTCAAGCATAGGCAATTATTCCATTGTATGCTGAAAAAAAATGAAATCATCGTCAACAATGAAGCAAATGCACCCACTGCAACCAATAAATGATTTAAAAACCTTTTCATAATCAATCTTCTATAGCTGCACGTACTTTTTGATAATCGTATCTATAATCACCATAGTAGGCATTGTATGATTTCATCTCTTTGTGCGCACCTATATTGCGTAAAATCTCAGGGCACTTTGATTTATTAATAGAAGCAGCATTATATAGAACAACTATCTTCATCTCATTTCTAAAATATGCATTATATGCTAGCCTGCATTCATGATCAATAAAACTTTCAGTACTATAGGTCTTACTAGCTACTGCGCAATAATAGTTCCCCATAAAGGACTGGCGTTTATTAACACAATCATAATAGAAGCAAGATCCCTTTCTAGCGGTTTTAGTACCATTACCTACCACTAGCACGAATGTCTTCGAACGACCCATTCTCTCAGAAAGGTTATTCTTTATGGTACAAGGCATTGATGAATCGTAGCACTGACGATAACCATGAGCATCCACAAAATGAAAACCCCATTTATTGCTTTCATTCCATGTATAAATCTGTCCGATGGCATCAGAATCGCCATCCCATTCACCAGCAATATATGTTCTTGTCCTATAATGCATTTATTTTCAGATTTACTATTGATCAATTCCTTATGATGTCCATATCTCCACATTCACCACCACCTTCTTCACCATCTCTGGCTCACCCACACACAAATGCGGTAGTGATCATTCTATGAGAAGACATCATTAAAATATCTTTATCTATTTTTTCACAGGAGTGGGACGTCCTATCTTTTTTCCTTCATTAATCTTTTCAGGAATAGGCCTGTCCATTACTTTAGGTTGAGTTTTTTCAACACGATTTTTATCAATCTCTTTTGACATAATCAATTATTTGTTAGTAAAAAGAATACAAGTATATACTATCGTAAATATAATGTCCATAACTAAAACTATTTCTGTCAGGACATTTAGAAAAACTATCACACTGTCGAATTTTTTGCCACGTTCAATTTGCCTTTCTTCACTATAAGGTATCTCTTTTTTTCTATCTTCGTATAATAATATTTGTAGTTTTTCAAGATGTATGGCAGAGATATGCTGACTTATATAATTAACGATTAAACACAAGACATAACCGCCCCATATCACTGCCATCGGCCATCTAAAAACCACACCATTCTCTCCACTCATCAAAAATGAAAAAACAGCAAAAGTCAAAGACAAACCTCCAGCCGCTAACTGATATGTCCGGTCTTCCCATATGCTCTCTGTTTCATCTTTCAACGCTCCCAGTCTGATATGTTCTTCTTTGTAGACGTCAAAAGTATTGTCCTCATTGTTGATAATCGGGTCTTCTTCTTGCATAACACTTTTTATTACACAATAATCAACATTCCAACACCTTATTGATATATTTCGCAAACGTCTCCGAGTCTACCACCATCAGCAAATACCGCTCGTACTAATTTTTCACGATCGATTTGTCGTAAATCGATAAGATTTGCTTACTCACCCCGTCCGTTATCGGACACAACCTTATGTTAATATCAATAATTCTCCTTCTTCAACTCGAAATACGACTGCGGATGGTTGCACACAGGGCATATCTTCGGGGCCTTCTTTCCAACCACGATATGACCGCAGTTGGAGCACTGCCACACCATGTCGCCGTCACGCGAGAAGACAAGGCCTTCCTTGATGTTTTCCAACAGCTTACGATAGCGGGCCTCATGCTCTTTTTCGATGGCGCCCACCATACGGAACTTCGCCGCAATCTCCTTGAAGCCTTCCTCTTCGGCCTCTTTTGCCATACGGTCGTACATGTCGGTCCACTCATAGTTTTCACCCTCGGCAGCATCGGCCAAATTGGCTTCCGTGCCAGGTATCTCACCGTCGTGCAGATACTTGTACCACAACTCGGCATGCTCTTTCTCGTTGCCTGCCGTCTCTTCAAAAATCTTTGAAATCTGCACGTAGCCGTCCTTCTTGGCCTTAGAGGCAAAGAAAGTGTATTTGTTGCGTGCCATCGACTCCCCTGCAAAAGCCTCGAGGAGGTTCTTTTCTGTTTTTGTTCCTTTGAGATTCATAATTCTATACCTTTTTAAATTAAACAATCTTTTAACTTCTAAACTAAAATCAACAATAACCAATAACCAATAACCACTAACCATTATCTAAAAACCGTCTCCGAATTCACCTCCTCTTTCATCTCATCAATCACCTTTAATAAATACTGTCCGTACTGGTTTTTCAGCATCGGCTGGGCCAGCTGGCGCATCTTCTCCTCGGTGATCCAGCCGTTACGATAGGCTATGCCCTCCAAACAAGCTATCTTCAAGCCTTGGCGTTTCTCGATAACCTCAACAAATGTTGAAGCTTCCGAAAGACTGTCATGCGTCCCGGTGTCGAGCCAGGCAAAGCCACGACCCAACGTCTGAACCTTCAGTTCACCATCTTTCAAAAACTCCTGGTTAACTGTCGTGATCTCGAGCTCACCACGTGCCGACGGCTTTATCGATTTGGCAATACTTACAACCTTGTTCGGATAAAAATACAATCCCACCACGGCGTAGTTGCTCTTCGGTTTCTGCGGCTTCTCCTCAATGCTCAGGCAGTTGCCGTTTTTGTCGAACTCAGCCACGCCATATCTCTCAGGGTCAGCCACCCAATAGCCGAAAACCGTAGCTTTCTTATTCTCTTCCGCATCTTTAACGGCCTCTTTCAGAAGCTTTGTAAATCCACTTCCGTAGAAAATGTTGTCGCCCAACACCAAGCAGGCGCAGTCGTCGCCAATAAACTTCTCACCTATTATAAAAGCCTGCGCCAATCCATCAGGTGAGGGCTGCTCGGCATATTCGAAATGTACTCCGTAGTCGCTGCCGTCGCCCAAAAGGCGTTTAAATCCAGGCAAATCAATAGGAGTGGAGATAATCAAAATTTCCCTGATTCCCGCCAACATCAAAGCCGAAATCGGATAATACACCATCGGCTTGTCGTAAATCGGCAACAGCTGTTTTGACACTCCTTTAGTAATAGGATATAAACGGGTGCCGGATCCTCCAGCTAAAACTATACCTTTCATTTCACACCAAATTCTTTCTTATCGCCTGACGGCGATTTTTTTATTTCACACAGATTTCACTGATTACACAGATTTTATTGAGCTAAAGCTCAATGGCTACCGCACGTTAATTTACTATCCGCTTTATACCTTCTCTTATATTACTCGTATTAAAATTAACAAGTAACCCTATTCTTTTATCCATCAATCTTAAATATGTCAGCAACTGTTTTGCAAACACTGGCCTCATTTCCTCCACAGACTTCAACTCAACAATAACTTGATTATTGACTAATAGGTCAAGTCTAAGAGATGTTTTAAGCTCACAATCCTTATATATTATTGGAACCTCAA
>Ga0310696_10001797_pt1 | contig 30154 bp, 13 predicted proteins | sample AusTroGonzalo_MG_4_FD_203885 | JGI IMG/M metagenome (GOLD analysis project Ga0310696, IMG submission 203885) | Bovine rumen microbial communities from tropical cattle in Woodstock, Queensland, Australia - Gonzalo_02 (v2) (version 2) | ecosystem: Host-associated > Mammals > Digestive system >... | reverse complement strand
TGCGGTCGGAGGCCACGGGCTTTGCAAGAAGGCGGGTCTCCACGGGGGCGTTCTTCAGGGGCGGTGTGGACTGCACCATGATGAAAGAGCCGGCGGGGGTGAGGTCGATGGTGGTGGTTCCCGCCTTCCAGGCGGGGGCAATGGACGAAAGGGTGGGTACTTTCGTGGCTACGCCATCGACGGTACCGGTGTGCTCGAAGGGGTAGTAGGCAACGAGGCCGCGCGAATAGACATCGGCGGTGTCGATGCAGTTATACATGTTGCTCAGCAGACGGCTCTCGGAGAGGGCGGCGTGCCAGATGCGTACCTCGTCGATTTCGGAGTAGCTGCCCATGCCCTTGCCCATCGTCAGGCGCGCACCTTCCAATGGCGGCACGTCGCGCTCGGCAATGACCGCCGTGCGCTTGCCGTTGTAGTAGAAGCTGGCGGCCTGGCCGCGCACCACGTTCAGGGCCACATGAGCCCATGAGGGAATATAGGGGAAGTCCTCATGGCTCACCACCACCTGCTCGTTCTGCCCGTAGCGCAGGATCCAGTCATTCGCCACGTTGATGTAGAGGCCCAGGCGGTTGTTGCGTTGCTTTGCGCCCTCTGTGTCCTCTGTGTTTTCGAAGATGGTCATTTCGTCGTTGCTGCCTATATTTGGCGTGACATGTGCCCACAGCTCAATGGCATAGCTGTCGCCGGCACTGGTGTTGATGCGCGAGATGTCGGCCTCCGCGCCCTGGTCATCGTTAAACTGGAGGGCATAGTTCTTATTTTCCAGCATCCAGGAGTCGTTCACCTCGAAGTCGTGTGTGTGGCGCGTGTCGGCGGCTACATGTCCGTGTCCCTCGTTCATGGGCCAGTAGTTGGCCAGGCCATAGACATAGTTGTCCTTCGCCTGGTATTTCGTGGCGGCGGCCTCGTTCACATCGCGGTAGATGTTGAAGAGGCTCAGGTCGTGGATGGCTCCGTCCATGCGGCCTAAGTAGAGGCGGTTGTCATCATAGTGGCTCACCGACGGTATGACCCCCTCGGCCACCCGCTCGTTGGTGAACAGCGGCAGTGTCTGCGTGTCGTACTGCGCCAGGGCGGTGAATGTCTGGTCGGCGGCCTTGTAGCTCAGCACCAGGTATGTCCACTTGTTCTTGGGCAGGACATCCTTGCTCACCACCTCGGTGCTGGCGATGCCGGCCACGATGTGTCCCTCTTCATTGATGCTCAGTGCGAGCTGCCCCGTCCCCAAGCGCAGGATGGTTCCGGGATAGCGCCACAGCATCCAGCAGTCTATCGAGAAGTCGCCGTTGAGGAACACGGGGTTCACCGTGCGCTGCTCCTCGCCGAAGGGCTCCAGCTGCTTGGCCACATCGTGCTGCACAGGTTGGTGGTTGAGCTTGGCCGTGACGATGATGTTCTTGTCGCTGACGTAGCCCGACACGATGTCCTCGTTGAACTCTATGCTCAGGTCGTCGCCGTAGCGCAGTATGCCGTTGGCGGGCGTCGGCGTGGTGAGCTGGCGCGGTGCCTGGTTGTCCTTGACGACCGTCACCTCGCTGCTATAGACGGTGGCTGCGTCGTTGGGGTTCTCGCCGTAGGGCGTGGTGGTGAAGGCGCGGAAGTGGTAAGTGCCCTGCGGGAACATATTGTCGTCCATCATGTTGTAGCGGAAGGTCACGTCGCTGCGGTCGGGCAGGAGGCTGAAGCTCCGGTTCAGCGAGTCGGCCTTGTTGGTGACGTAGGTGTGGATGGTGTTCCACTGTGTATCGCCCTCGTAGCGGTACTGAACACCGATGGACTTGAGGTTCTTGAACTGCCGGTCGTAGTTCTGGAGCTTCATGATGACGCAGCTGTCGTTGCGCACCAGCGTCTCGATGTTGAGCACCGGCTCGCTGATGACGAGGTCGATGGGCGACGACGACGGCTTGAAGTGCACGTTGAAGGCTACCTCGTCGAAGATGATGGCAGGCTGGTACTGTGAGACGAAGCGGATCTTCACCCCCTCGTAGTCGAGGCGGCTCTGGTCGGTCTGCTTCACCTTGATAATCTTCGTGATGGTCTCGCCCTGGGTGACGTAGACTCCACGGCCGTTGGCGGGGAAACCGTCCATGAACACACTTAGGCCCTCGTTGTTCTGGTCTTCAAGCACCAGGACGTTGTAGATGAAGGAGAAGCCCATGTTGACCAGCGAGTTGTTGGTGAGGTGAATGGTGAACTGCGCCTCCTGTCCCGACGGCACGTCGGTGAGCGTGGCACTCTTGGCACCGACATTGCCGTCGGTGCTGATCTTGATGTCGGGCTGCTCCATGCGCTGCGTACCGTTCTGCAGCGTGTGCTTGCCGGGCTGGTAGTATTCCGTCTTGGCCTCGCCCTCCCAGGGGTTGTAGCTCTGGCCGGCCACGATGCTGAAGATGTCGCTCCAGCCGGCGGGCGAAGAATAGATGTTCACGGAGAAGTCCGTCCCGGCGTTGCCGTCGGCCATGCTGTAGCTGAACTGTGCGAAGTCGTCGGTATTGTCGTCGTAGTCGGTGTCCGATTCCTGATGCGCCCATCCGTTCTCGGTCGAGAATGAGAAGGAGTCCTTGAAGAGCGCACCGGTCTTCATCTCTGTAGTGGTTCCCCATCCCACGATGCCGCCAACGTGGTGGGTCTCGTAGGACTTGTGTTGATAGGTGGTGTCGAGCTTGCTTGTATAGCTATAGTCCGACAGGCCGTCGAATGAGATGTTCCTTTGGAAGTACTGGCTCTTCTTCATGGCCATGACCTTGTCGGCCTCGTTGGCGGCGAGCTGACGCTTCCAAGTTGAGATCTGGTCATTGCACCACAGCACGCTGTCGGGATAGTAGTCGCCCTCCTTGATGCTGGCGGGCGCCACCTGACGGTAGGCGGTGACGCTGTCGGCCTGCAGGCTGTCCTTGGGGAGCCAGCAGACATAGACGCACTTCTCGGTATTGTTCACGTAGTTCTTGGCCTCGGGCTCGCTGCCTACGAAGGTGAACATGGCGTTGCGGGTCTCCTTCCACTTCGGTATCATGACGTTTTCCAGCTCATAGGCCGAGTACATGAACGTGGTGCGGATGCTGTCGCCGATGGACTTGGAGTCGCGCAGGTCAACGCCGAAGGGCGCGTCGGCCCCGTCGCGGAAGAGGCCCACCTTGCGGCAGTCGCCAATGATGAGGTTCATCGACGCGCCGATGAAGACGTCGCCCTTGGCCGAGGGGTTCGTCACGTTGGCCATCTGGTAGTTGTTGTGGCCCGTTGTCGCCACGGTCTCCGTCACGGAGGTGGTCCATGTCCTCGTCGTCTGATTGCCAATTTCTCCGGAGAGATGGATGGCACCGTTCTTGTTAAACCATATTTCCTTCTTCGAGCGGACGGCCACGCCAAGGCCCGTAGACACATCCACGCTGACGCCGCTGTTGAAGTCGGTGGCGAGCTTCGTATCGTCGTACCAGGCGTCGGAACTGAAATCAAGCTTCGTCTTGCTGTGTCCGCGCGTCCAGCTGGTCTTGCCGTTCGAGCCTGGCGCATCGCGGAGCACCATGGTGACCACGTCGGGACCTAAGGTGACGAAATTGGTGCCGGTGTTCAGTGTGCCGAGCAAGATGGCGTTGAAGCCTTCCCAGACGCGGGTGCGGCCGTTGCGCTCGTAGCTCATGCTGAGCTGGCGGGTGTAGGGGCTGACGATATTGGGGAAGCCTACCGACCAGGTGAACTCGTTGCGACCGTCGCTGCCGAGTTGTAGCTCGTTGGTCTTCAGGTCGTAAATGTCGCCGGGCTGCAGCTCCAGCTCCTCGCTGGTCACTCGGTTAACAACCATCTGCTCGTCGCTCATCTCGTTGGCGATGACAATCATCTGGCCATCCATGGGGATGTTGTCGGTGACGGGAGTGTCGCCGTCGTAGTTCACGTAGGACTCATAGCCGTAGAGCGTCATCTTCACCTTGTCGCCTGTGCGGTAGAGGGGGTAGCCGAAGCGGTAGCTCACTCTGTCATCCTCCACGGTCCAGATGTCGGTGATGTCGGTCTTGCCGAAGTCATCTACAAAGTCGTCGATTTCGCGCAAGCCGAAGACACCCTCGGGGGTGTTACGCTCGCTGCCCACGCTCTTCTGACTGACTTCCAAGCGGGGATTGGCGTAATAGGTGTGGACGGTCTTGGTGTTGTAGCTGTAGGTGCTGGTCACTTTGGTGCCACTGCCCGTATCCTGGACAAGAGTATCGCGAAGCACCTGCGTCACGTTCGTCAGGTCGACCTCGGGCAGGTTGGTGAACTCAATGTCGCTGTTGTTGTTCACGCGGACGCTCTTCGTGACATATTTCAGCGGCGGCAGCAGGGCGGAGAACTCGCCCGTCAGGCTGTCGGTCTCGATGTAGATGTACTTCGCATCGTAGCCTGTGCCGGTTCGTGTATGGCTGCGTATAGTGGCAGCCGCCGTTCCCGCTGCATCAGCGGCGGGCATCCAGCTGCGTTCTGCGTCGGCATCGGTAATGTGGTCGTCCTTGCAGTTGAACGAGAACGACTCGTTGTTCAGCTTCAGGGTGATGGTGGCTACACCAATATTATTATTAGAGAGGCCGAAGCCCACGGCGAGGGTGTCGTTGCGGAGGCCGCCAGTGACGCGCCCGACGTAGTTGACCAGCGTGGAGTCGGCAAAGTCGTACTGGGTGCGGCGGTCGAAGTTATAGATGCCTCGGGTGGGGAAGCGTCCGCCGCTGACCATCGTGTGACCATCGAGCTTGGCCTCAACGTAATGCTCGCCGATGGGCACGGAGATTTCGTAGTAGCCGTCGCTGTCGGTCGTCTTGACCTCGCCGTTGGCGGTCACCAACTCGCCGTCGATGAAGAACCGTATGCCCTCGGCGGGGATGTTGGTGCCAGCATAGTAGATGTGGCCGCTCATGGGGAAGGAGCTGACATCCTCGAAGTCGATGTTGTTGGCGGTGAGGCTCGTCGGGCTGACAAACATGGAGCGGGTGTTGGGCGAGAACTCATGGACGCCGAGGTTGGGGACGAGCTTGTAGTTGGTGCCGCCCTGCTGGAAGGGTACACCTCTTATTATATAGTCGCCCTCCATGTCGGTCAGGCCGTAGAGGCCCAGGTCTTCGGGAATGGTGGCCGACGGCATGGCGTTGATGCCCACCTCGGGGTGGTTCAGCAGGTAGATGCCGTCCTGGCAGGCCACGTCGAAGACGTAGTCGCGCACGTTGATGCCCTCGTCGAGCGGCCAGTAGAGGAGGAGGCCGTTCTCCGTGCCACTGAGAATGCGGGTGTAGTTGGCCTCTATCTCCTTCTCGCTGAGCGCGCGGTTCCAGAGTCTGATGTCATCGACGAAGCCGCGGTAGTAGCCCACGCTTCCCAGCGTGGGATTATCGCCGAGCGTGCCACCGATAGAGAGTGTCGGGTAGTAGCCCACGCTTCCAAGCGTGGGATCACCGTCATCAATGGTATCATCAGAGCTGCTCCCACGCTGGGAAGCGTGGGCTACTACTGCGTTCCAGTCTGGGCTTTCCACACTCAGGGTGGCGGTGTGGAGGGTGTCGGTGCCTACATAGAAAGTCCATAGGCCAGAACCATAGACGGCGGTGATGTGGGTGAACTTATAGGGGTCAAAGGTGAGTTCCGGGAAGTCCATGGGAGCGCGGTCGTCTCGCCCGCTTACTGAAAAGTCGGTGGCATAAAGGTAGTAGTCGGTGCCGTTGACGGTCTTGATGCCAAGCTCAAGGGCGCCGTTTAGCCGCAGCAGACTCTGCGCTGCCTCTCCCTCGGAGTCGGGGCTTGGCTTCGCCCACAGCTGTAGCGTCAGCTCCTGCTGTCCGTTGAGCTTGTTGGCATACTTCGCCGAGTCTGCCGTCCACTGCAGGCCCTTGCCCTCGCCCTCGATGTAGCGGGAGAGGAACTGCGGCTGGTCGGTGCTCTCTCCGGCACTCGACTTGACGAGGTTCACCTTCACCCCAGCCACGGCGGTACCTGTGCCGTAGGAGATATGGCCAGTAATGGTGCCGCGCGCCTGGGAGAAGCCCGGGGCTATCCGGCGGTCGGTCTGTACCAACTGCCCCTCGCACATCGCGCCGTAGGCCTCGACGCTGTACTCATAGTACGAACCGGCCATGACATTCTCGTCCTTGTATTCATATTCCGTGGCGTGGCCGTGAATCTCGTCGTTGAGCATCGTCCACTCGTCGGTGCCGATGGGCCGCCGCAGCACGCGGAACCAGATGTCGTCGTCGCCGGGACGCGCCACCTTCCACTTCACCTTCACGAACTTCTCTTCAGAGCCGGTGGTGGCCTTCACATCGCTGATGTAGGCCCCGGCGGGCAGGTTGCAGACCAGCGTGTCGGAGAAGAGTTCCTTGCCGTTGATGGTGGTCATGATGCGATAGGTGAAGAGGTCGCACACTGAGCCTCCCTCCTCAAGATAGGAGGCCGTGCTCTGCTTCGTATCGACGGGGATGGTGGTGACGGGCGTCCAAGTGGTCTGTCCTAAGCGGTGCTTGTCGATGCGCCACTCGCAGCCGCTCGTCAGCACATTGTACTCCCAGACGAGGTGTATGCCGCTGTCGTCGCTGCGGTCCTGCGCCAGTTTCACGGGCACCTCCATGAGTGTGCTCGTCCAGGCCTCGTTCCAGAGGTTCGTGTCAGAATTCTTCTCCTTCTGTCCGGGAAGGTTCACCAGGTCGTCCTCGTACTTGTCCTCCAGCACCTTGGGCAGGAACACCACGCGATAGACGTACTCCTTGTCGTAGTCTATCTCGGTGTCCTCCGCCTGCAGTGTCGCGGCGTCGCCGCGCAGGGGCTGGCCCACAAGAACATAGTCCTTCGCCGTCTTGTTACGGTCATAGCGTATGACATACCACTTGCCGTCGGTGCGGCACTCCACCTGCGTCCTTTGGGAGTTGTCCCACAGCGTGGCCTTCTCGCGCTTCGTCCATGTGACGGTGTTGCGCTTCTTCCACTTGTCGAAGGCCACATTCACCTTCTCCGGACGGGTGAAAGGCAATACCGTCAGGGAGAGATAGGGCTGATAATAATTGAGCTGCGTATAGTGCCAACCGGTAGTGCCACAGTTGGCCTCAGTGACATTCATTAAATGGTTGGCCCGGTAATAGACATAGACGGGAGTCGTATAGGAAATGTCCTTTATCTCATCGCTGGCTTTTGACTTGAGCCATGCAGAGAACTCCATGTTCTCCTTGTTGACTGGCTTCTCGGTGATGGTCACCGACTCGTCTCCACGCTTGAAGTCGCCAAGCTTGCCAAACCTTCCTATGCCGTTTTCTAAGAAGTTGATGCGGATCCAGTAGCCATACTTAAGCATATTGTCGTTGACACTGATGTCGGTGGCCGTATAGTGCATCTTGCCGTCGTCGCCCCAGTCTGCCGTCAACTGAGGCAGCGGGAAGTCCTCGTCGATGGCGGAGAGGTCGATGGCCTTCTCATACTGCCACCAGTCCCACACACGACTGTCCTTGAAGGTGAGGCGCTGGCGCAGGCATACCTTGTTCACGCCCTCGTTGATGGCAGCCCTCCCGGCCAGGTACCTAATGTTGAAATGGCCGTTGCTGGTGTTCATGCTGCTGACGTAGAGGGAACCATAGTCGTTCTCGTCGGAAGTGTAAGTCACCTCCTTCTCGTTCGACTTGGGCTTGTTCCATGTGCCTATGCGGTGCTCCGTGCCGTCGGCAGTCACCACATAGACCTCACCCTCAATGTAGGTCTTCGTCCATTCGCTCTTGCCATACTTGGCAATCTCAATGAAGCAGCCGGCCAGCTCGAACTCGTAGTAATAGTTTCCCTTGGAGGCGTCGAACTTCTTCTGCGTCTTGAACCACATGATGTGCTCCTCGGCGTTCCAGTGGCTTTTACCATCGTAGCGGAAGTTTTTCTGGTCGTAGCGGAAGTCGTAGGTGCCGCCACCCTCGTCGGCCACGCCCTCCTTGGAGTAGTTCCAGTTTTTGGCCATCGAAGAGCCACTGGCCATAAGCGCTATCAGCACCACAGCCATTGTACGGATAAATTGTCTAATCTTCATAGTTGTGTTGTTTTGGCTTCGGTCAGTTGTGTTTATTGCGCCGCAAAAGTAGCAAGAAATATTGACATGGCCAAACATTTACGCAAAGTTTAACTAAGCCGATTCTCTCAGGTCTGCATTTCCCCCAGTCATATATTTTGTTAATATTATGGACAGGAATACGAATAATTAATTAATAATGAGTACCTTTGTACTCAGAAACAGGAGTCTTGTGTGTAACAAGGCTGATGACGTGAAGGAAGACTATGAATAAAAGATTGGTTCTTTATGCACTTATAGCAATAATGTTTGCTGGCTGCCAGACGAAAAACATGACGGAAGCCGAGCGGTTCGACGCGAGCGTCAGGCGAGAGCTGCCCTTCGCCGTCGATTCCCTGCGCTGGCTCGACGGTGTGGACATGGCGACGTATCAGTTCGCCTGTAAATACTATTTAGCGATGCCGCCCGACGCATTCATCGGGATGGATGGTGAATTGAATGTATACAAGACGTCGCTCTTTGACAAGCCCACACTTCAGACGGAAGATGTGGTCTGGCGTAATGTCGTGGTGTCGAAGAAAAACCAGCGCATCATCTGCATCGACCGCTATCTGAGGAATGGTCGGACGAAGGGCTTTGTCTATGTGCTGCAAAGTGAAACGAAGCAGTTTCCTACGCTGGGGCTGTACCATTGGGATGTGAGCGACCCGCACAATATCGAGATGGCCGGCGAGAGCCTGGAGCATCTCCGAAGGCTGACGCTAAGAAGGATCAAGGGCGATGGCCGCCATACGGCACCTGCCTCGCAAAACGACTACTGGGCGTTGATATTCCATGCCGACTCGCTCATGGACGACGGGCTGTATGCGGAGGCGAAGCAGGCGTATGACCTGGCGTTCACGGAAGACCGCTACATCCTGCCGAGCCATCTGTCCACGGTAGCCAAAAAGATGATGGGCATACACAACGACGAGGCGGCACTCGACTATCTCAGCCATCGCGTCAGAATGGAGCCGGACTTCTACGAGGAGCCGATGGCCTCGACTTTTCAGCATTTACGCGACACGTTTGAGGTGCGCCAGCGTAAGTGGGGCTACGACCTCGCCCAGAAGCAATATTTGGAGTGGATATTCGAACGCGATCAGTACGACCGTATGCTGTGGTTCTTGGCCTCTAATAAGCGCAGGGAATCCCCAGAGCGTATTGAGATGCTGGCGCGCCGGGCAATGGATACGGACAGCACCAACCTTCAGTTGGTTAGCCAGATATTGTCGGAGTCGGGCTATCCCCGGAAGTCGAAGGTGGGCGACTTCGCGACGCAGACCGTCTGGATGATTATCCAGCACAGCGACTTGGGCCGCATCAAGCAGTTCCTGCCACAGTTGGAGGAAGCTGTCCGCCAAGGCGATCTATCCCCTGCATACGTGGCCGCCACGAAAGACCGCATCGACATCCGCGAGGGCCGTCCACAGAAATACGGCACGCAGTTCAACTGTCCCTTACTGGACTCCCTGCACGTCAACGAGTGGCGACAGGAAGTCGGCCTGCCGCCGATAGATGTAAAATAAAAGTCCTCTACGCAGAATGGCAGAGGGCAGTACTTTTGTTGAATAAAAAAAGCTATGGTTTTGATGAGCAAACCAGCCGAGGAGGCTCAGCAAACTAGCTGAGGAGGATCAGCCTTGTCAGCTGGTTAGCTCAGCAAAGGGATATGGGTATGTTCAGCAAGAGCACCGGCAGCCATTCCTTGATTCCTAAATTCCTTAAAATAAGTCTTCCGCAGAGGATTATATTATCAAAGTACTGAATTAGGGTTGGCAACGCCCTAATTCAGTGCTTAGATTGCAACGCTTGGAAAGGGTAGGCGGGCTCTGCTCGGAAATGGCGTTGCCAATTACTGCGTCCTGCCCCGCATATATACAAAAAAAAGTCGTAGGTGTCTGTCTCTTTCGCCTACCCTGGCATAACTGGCTCTCGCATTGCCCAACTCACACAGGATAGACAACGCAGTTAGCCCACGCCAGTACGTAATATTATGTAATATAGGTATATAAGCGTACCCCGTAGACGTTTCGGCTGTCATCTGCTTGTTGTGAGTTTACGGATTTGCGAGATTCGTTATGCACAACGACAGGCGTTTGAAAACGTCTTTCTCATATATATGGTCACCCGTCCACGTCCTGCGGCTCTTCGCAGTCATGCGGGCCGGCACGGGGCCTGCCCCTACAAGTGACGGTGCAAAATTACGAAAAGTTTGTGAATCGGCAAAGAAAACTGCCAGAAAATTTGGATGGAACGGGAAAAATGCTTTTTAGGTCTGGGATCTTGCATGACTGATTACGTTACGCGGGTGATGGAGCAGCACCTCCTCGCGCAGGGTGTTCATGGAGAGGTGGGTGTAGATTTCCGTGGTGCCGATGGACTCATGACCGAGTAGCACCTGAATGACGCGCAGGTCGGCACCGCCCTCGAGGAGGGCTGTGGCGAAAGAGTGACGCAGGGTGTGGGGGGAGATGACCTTTTGCAGTCCCGCCTCCTCGGCCTGACGTTTGAGCATGATGAGAATCATCACGCGGGTGAGGTGCGACCCCCGGCGGTTCAGGAAGACGTAGTCCTCCTCGCCCTTCTTGATTTTCAGCGTCTGTCGCCAAGGCATGTAGTTGTCAATCTCATGGAGTGCCCGCTCGCTGATGGGAACCAGCCGTTCCTTCGCACCCTTGCCCATGATGCGGACGTAGCGCTCTTCGGGGTATACGTCTGAGAACTTCAGGTTCACCAGCTCTGACACGCGCAGCCCACAGGAGAAGAGCACCTCGATGATGGCTCGGTTGCGGTGGCCCTCAGGCTTCGAAAGGTCTATGGAGTCCTCCAGGAGGTCTACCTCGGCGGGTGTGAGAAACTCTGGCAGATGTTCGCCTATAGTGGGGTTCTCCAATAGTTCCGAGGGGTCGCTCTCTATGTAGCCATCAAGGAGCATGAAGCGGAAGAGCGACTTTGCCCCGCTGACGATGCGGCAGGTGGAGCGTGGCCCGATGCCGATGTCGTGGAGGTAGTGCAGGAACAGCTGCAGGTCGTCGAGCGTCACCTCCGTGAGCACCTTGCCGCTACCCTCTAGGTATGTGAGAAGCTTTGAGGCATCGAGCAGGTAGGCGTCGAGGGTATTCCTCGACACGTTTCGCTGTAGACGCAGGTATCGGCGGTAGGCCGCCATGATGTTCTTGTCGATAGTCGATGATTCTGCCATTGAGTTGCAAAGGTACGGTTTTCAAGCGTGATGGCCAAACTTTTTCCTTAAAAATTTGGACATTATTATATTAATGTGTATCTTTGCACGCGATATGAAGCCAGGAATCATAGTCCTTCGTCTGCTTTCCGTGCTCATGCTGCTTGTTGTAGCCTCTGGAGCCTTTGCCCAGAGTGACAGCCAGAAGTATGAGCCACGGGAGTACACCGAGGAGAATCCGTTGGTCTATGAGGATGCCTGGGACTTGTGGCCTTACGTGTTTCTCGATGACAATGGCAAGCCCACGGGCTACAACGTGGAGCTGCTCAGCCTTCTTTTCAAAGAACTGGACATTCCCTACGTGATTCGGCTGAAACGCACTTCGCAGGCATTGGAGGACTTGCTGAACGGGCAGTCGGACTTGATGCTGGGCATGATGGCTGGCTTCCACGATGACTATACGCGCCATTACGGCAAGACCGTCGTCCACCTGTTCACCCACAGTGTGGCCCATCCCTCGGACTACAAGCAGACGGTGCACAACATCAGCGACCTGGCCACGCAGCAGGTCATCGTCCATACCGGCAGCTTCAGCCATCACTTGATGCAGGACCACGGCTGGGGACTCAACGCGCAACCCTTCGACGACATGGGACTGGCCATACAGATAGCCAGTGCCGAGAACAGCGGGCAGGTGCTCTGGAACACTATGTCGCTGAAATGGCTCATACACAAGTATCACGCCTCGAACCTTACCCTTTCGCCCGTAGACATACCTTCGGGCGAATACCGCTTCATGAGCAATGACAGCACGCTGCTCGCCAGACTCGACGAAGCGTACTCCATCCTGAAAGCCAGTGACCGTCTGCAGCCGCTGGAGATGAAGTGGTTCTATCCCGAGGAGGCTGCTGAGAATGAGACGCCGGCGTGGCTTTGGTATGTGGTCTATGGCCTCTGTATCATTGCCCTGCTGCTGACCATTGCCTCCGTTGTCTACCATCTTCGTGAGCGTCGGGCCACTGCCGATGGACGCCGTAGAATCAACCGCCTCGCCTTGGTGCTGAAGACCTGTCAGGTGAAAATCTGGACCTACGAGGTGGGTAAGGACTTTGTCAGATGGTATGGTGACGATGCCCGCACTCAGGAGATGATAACGACCACAGCCTTCGCACGCCGCTACTGGCCCGCAGAGGTGGACCAGCTTCATGCTGCCATTCAGCAGCTCATCGACAAGGAGAAGGAGGAGGTATCCCTCCAGATGCACATCACCGACGTGGCTACGGCTGACATGGAGAACCACATCTTCAGCGTGACGCTCTCTGTGCTGGAGAGCATCAAGGGTAAGCCTGCGGTCATTATCTGTACAGAGCGTGATGCCACCGAGGAAATCAACAAGCAGCGCAAGGCCAACGAGCTGATGAGTCGCTATCGGGCAGTGTTCAGCACGGCCATGGTAGACATGATTTACTGCAACAGCCAGGGCGACGTAATGAATATGAACAAGCGCGCGCAGAGCACCTTCCATGCAACACTTGCGGAAGCCCGTACCAGGCACTACAATGTAAAGGATTTCTTCCCCGACGATGACGTTCTCTCCTACCGACATGTTACCTTGGCGATGACTGCCGACGGAACTCCATTGCCTGAAAACCAGCACCCCAATGCTGAGAGCCGCTTCTATGAAATGCAGGTACTTCCCGTCTTTGACCGTGACCAGAAGCCCTTGGGCGTTTTTGCCACGGGACGCGAAGTTACTGAGGTGGCACGTACATACGTGCAGCTAAGTAAAGGACTGAAAGACCTGCGTCTGGCTTTGGACGAGCTGGGTGAGTATGTGAACAACATCAACTACGTACTACAAGTAGGTGGCGTGCGCATCGTTACCTACTCGCCTGACACACATGTATTCACCATCTTCCACCGCATGCACGAGGTACAGTACATGCTAACGCAGCAGCGTTGTATAGAACTCACCGATGCCGAGTCACTCCCCCAGGTGATGCGCCTTATCCGCACTATGGATCGCCGCACGAAGGTTTCATGCTATGGCGATATTCGTACACGGCTGCGTGTGAAGGGCGGCCAGACGGTTTGTCTGCTGGTGCAGATGTTCCCCGTCGTTGATAAACAGGGGCATGTGACGGCCTACGAGGGTGTGTGCCGTGATGTCACGGAAATCAAGCATACGGAGCAACAGCTGAAACTGGAGACGGAGAAGGCACAAGAGGTGGAGCAGCTGAAGATGAAGTTCCTCCATAACATGTGCTTTGCCATTCGCACTCCGCTCGACATCGTCGTGAAGAGCGCGGAGATGTTTGAGAGAGAACATGACCCTGCCGACGAGCCGGCATGCATAGACACTATCAAGGAAAACTCGGCCTATCTGCTCAAACTGGTGAACGACATTCTCTTCCTCTCACGACTCGATGCGAAGATGGTGGAGTCAACCAAACTTGAGACTGACTTCGCCAAGGCCATCGACGGCCTCTGTCACAACGGATGGCTCGAGGGTCGCAGGGATGGTGTCATCTACGATGTGGAGAACCTCTACGAGCAGCTGGTGCTCATCATAGACCTTACCAACTTGGGTCGCATCCTGGAGCAGCTGCTGCACAACGCCGTCCAACACACATACCACGGAAGGGTGCGTGTACGTTACGAGTATATTGGAGGAAGGCTTGTCCTGGGTGTCGATGATACCGGCGAAGGAATATCCAAGGACGTGCTTGAACACATCTTCGAACGATTCAACACGCCTTCTGGAAATAACAGCACAGGACTGGGACTGCCTATTTGCAAGGAGCTGGCATCGCTCATGGGAGGTAACATAGACATCACCAGCGAAGTGGGAAAGGGCACCACCGTGTGGGTTACCATACCGTGTGAGGCAGAGTCGATGGTCAGGAAGTGATATTTTAGGAATAAAATGACAAGTATGGTTAGGCTTGATAATATTTTCAGAACTCTTCTACTGCAGATAAGGTCTGTGGTAATCATACTTGTTACCTGTCACTTGTCACTACTCACTTCTACGGCCGCCGAGGACGATACGCTGACCATCGCCTGCGACTGGGATTTCGCACCTTACGAATACAGGAGCAACAAGTTACAGAACGAAGGATTCTGCATAGAGGTGCTCGATGCCATCCTCAAGGAGCTGGACAAACCTTACAAGTATGTCATGGGTTCCCGTCAGCAGGCCGTAGACTCCTTCTTGTGCCACAAGGTAGATCTTATCGTGGACTATGCAGAGCGCTTCACGGGTAAGCCCTACTGTCGCTCGTTGAGCATAGTGGGCTATAACCGTTTCGTGCTTGCACGTAACCGCAGTTCGCGGCCCATATCGCGGGCAGACCAGATAGAAGGCCAGAAGATTGCCGTTAACGTCATCAACGACTCCCTGCCCTTCGATGTTGTTTCGCGCTTCACGGCCAAGAACCATCTGGAAGTTTACACCGGTCGCGAGGCCCTCGGAGAACTGGAGAGCGGCAAGCTGGCCTATTTCCTCTTGGGAATGGAACCGCTGAGGTGGAAAATAAGGGAGTTCAACTTGGAGAACGTGGTCATAGACTCCCTCGACATTGAGGCAAAGGAGATACATTTCGTTGGCTACGACTCCCTGCTCATGGAAGACATAGACAACCAGTATGCCCGACTGCAGCAGAGTGGCAAGATAAACATCATTCGTGAGCGATGGTTCCATCCCGACCGTGCTGCCAAGCACACGAGCCTCAAGGTGTGGTACTATGGGCTCGCTGTGTTGCTGCTGGCACTCTTCGTCTTCGTCGTCTACAGGATTGCCGTCGCTCGCATGAAGAAGGTCTTGCAGCGCAACAGTGTCACCGAGACCATGATGCGACAGGCGCTGAACATGGGTAACTTCTCTGTCATCACCAACAACCTGCGACACAACCGGGTCACCAACCAGCATGGACATGCCATCCCTGACGAGGGTATCACCATGCAGCAGATGATGGAGTACATACATCCCGACGACCGCGATGCCATGGTCTTGCGTCGTGAAGTCATAAGCAAACTGAAGGGAAAGCCTTATCCCTACCACTTGCGGTGGAACTTCGGCACGAAGGAGAACCCTGAATGGCACACCGTCACGGGATTCTCCTATCCGGAAATGGGACACTTGCCCATACCGAAGAACATAGTCATCATTGCGCAGGACATCACGGAGGAACTGCGACGGGAGCAGGAGGCCAGTGAGCTGACCAGCCAATACATGAAGATGTTTGACTCTTCACTTATTGCCATGTCGTTCTACGACAAGGGCGGACGTCTTATCAACCTCAACGAGAACATGAAGAAGCTTTGTGGTCTTGACGAAGAGACGCTGAAGTTCTTCTGGAATACCAATATCTTCGATACCGATACTTTCAAGGACGTTGATGTCAATTCGAGAGATAATTTCCACACTTGTTCCCACATGTATTTCCCGGCCTTAGGGCTTGACAAGTATGTTGAGCAGCGTTTGAGACTTATTCACGACGAGGACGGACAACTACTTTATTATGCCGTTACTGCCCGCGACGTCACCGAGGAACGAAGGATGTATCTTGAACTGCAACGGCGGCGCGAGGAACTCGACAATGCCAGCAAGGCCAACCAGCGTTACGAGCAAGAACTGCGTGCGCTGCTGGAGAACAGCAATATGTACGTCTGGCACCTGGACATGGAGAAGCGGCTCATCTCGTTCTCGCGCACGCTCCACGGTGAGGAATTCCACATGACCCTCGATGATTATGTAGGCAATAATGACGATGTGGGACGAGAGGAGGTAATGCGCAGCTTCCATGAGATTATCCAGTCGGGCAAGCCTTTCAACGTCACACGTCTTCTGCACCGCACATCCGTGACTGAAACTCCGGCCTGGTATGTCGTCAGCGGAATGCCCCTTATCGATGCCAACGGAAAGGTGAAAACACTCTTCGGTGTGGTGAGAAACATCACCGACCTCATGGAGGCGCAGGAGAAACTGCGCGAGGAGACAGCACGTGCTGAGAACTCTGCCATGCTCAAGAGCACCTTCCTGGCAAACATGACCCATGAGATTCGCACGCCGCTGAATGCCATCGTGGGCTTCTCTGACCTGCTACAGGCCGTCACCGACCCTGAGGAGCGAAAGGAGTTCATCAGTATCATCCACAACAACTGCGACATGCTCATGCGCCTCATCAACGACATCTTCGAGGCTTCTTCGCTCGATGTCAAGCCCTTGGCCATCGTGCCCCATCAGGTGGACTTTGCCCAGGAGTTCCTCGTTGTCTGCCAGTCGCTGGAGCAGCGCGTGCAGGAGCCTGGCGTGAAGTTCATTGCCGAAAGCGCCGCCGACAGCTTCGTCACCGAACTGGACATGGGTCGCATACAGCAGGTCATTACCAACTTCGTCACCAACGCCGTGAAGTACACCCACGAGGGACACATACGAGTGGGGTGGAAGTTCATTCCCCTCACCTCTAACTCCTCATCCCCCAATCCCGAAAAAGGACTATACATCTTCTGCGAGGACACGGGTGCAGGTATTCCCAAGGAGAAACAGTCACGTGTCTTCGACCGCTTCTATAAGCTCAACGACTTCGTGCAGGGCACCGGTTTGGGACTCGCCATCTGCAAGAGCATAGCCCAGGGATGCGGAGGTCAGATAGGACTTGAGAGCGAAGGAGAGGGTAAGGGTTGCACTTTCTGGATATGGATTCCCTGTAAAGAAATCGTTTGAAAAGGCGAAAAAAATGTTATAGCATTTGTGGGAGTCGTTTTTTCTTCGTACTTTTGCGCCCATATTACACATTATTTATTGTTTTATGGGACTGTTTGATTTTTTCAAGAAGAAGAAGCAAGAGAATCAGGAGACACTTGACAAGGGCCTGGAGAAGACCAAAACCTCCGTGTTTGACAAGCTGGCACGCGCCGTGGCGGGCAAGTCGAAGGTTGACGAGGACGTGCTCGACAATCTCGAGGAGGTGCTTATTACGAGCGATGTTGGCGTTGACACCACGTTGAAGATTATCAAGCGCATTGAGGAGCGCGTGGCACGTGACAAGTATGTCTCCACCTCGGAGCTGAACAACATCCTTCGTGAGGAGATTGCCGCCCTGCTGGCTGAGACCGAGAAAAACACCCTCGACGCCTCGCAAGGGGAAGACAGTGGTGACCCCTACGTCATCCTCGTTGTCGGTGTGAACGGCGTGGGCAAGACCACTACCATTGGCAAGCTGGCCTGGCAGTTCAAACAGGCTGGCAAGAAGGTCTACCTCGGTGCTGCCGACACCTTCCGCGCCGCTGCCGTGGAGCAGCTCGTCATCTGGGGCGAGAGGGTAGGGGTGCCCGTCATCAAGCAGCAGATGGGCAGCGATCCCGCCTCGGTGGCTTTCGACACCCTGCAGAGTGCCAAGGCTAACAATGCCGACGTGGTGCTCATCGACACCGCAGGACGTCTGCACAACAAGGTGGGGCTGATGAACGAGCTGAAGAAAATCAAGGACGTGATGAAGAAGGTGCTCCCCGGAGCCCCCGACGAGGTGCTTCTGGTGCTCGACGGCTCTACCGGCCAGAACGCTTTCGAGCAGGCCAAGCAGTTTGCCGCCGTCACGCAAATCACTTCTCTTGCCATCACCAAGCTTGACGGCACGGCAAAGGGCGGCGTCGTCATTGGCATCAGCGACCAGCTGCAAGTTCCTGTGAAGTACATCGGCCTGGGCGAGGGCATGGAAGACCTGCAGCTCTTCGACCGCCGCGCCTTCGTGGACAGCCTCTTCAAGAATTAGGCATCGAAAAGCTTCCGTAAATAGAATAGTAGACATACAAAGAATATGATTACAGCATCCACTACTCAGCCACTCCAGCCAGGAGTGCTCACCGTCAGCATCGAGGACATGTCTATGGTACGCGACATAAAGAAAGCCATCAGCATGCTTCGCGGTGTTACCAAAGTCAGCCAGCCGAAGCGCAGACAGCTTTCAAGTATGGAACAATCGATGGAAGACATCCGCGAAGGACGCATAGAGAAATTTGCGTCGTCTGAGGATATGTTCCGTTCATTGGGCATCTGAGACGTTTATGTACGAGGTACAAATGACCACAACGTTCCGTAAGAACACGGAACTTTGCAAAAAGCGAGGTTACGACATGGAGCTGTTGAAAACAGCCATCCATCTTCTTGAGATAAGTGGCAGACTGCCAAAAGAGTATCGGCCTCACAAATTGACTGGTGATTATGCCGGCTGTTGGGAATGTCACTTAAAAGGCGACTGGCTCCTCGTTTGGAAACAGAACGACCAAGCCATGGTTCTCCTTTTTACAGGCACTGGCACCCACATTGACCTCTTCGAAAAAGGGAAGAAACGTTAGTTTTCGCTTAATACTTATAATTACGAACCCATATTATCGCAATTCTCATGATATGGACTTTCTGCTCCTATGTTTACAATCGTATCTTGATGGTTCTCCCGACTGTCTTGATAAGGTAGATTTCACCGGCAGGCAATGCGATGTGCTCGTTGCCGCCTGTGGCCCTGATGCTCTTTAGCAGTTGTCCGTTCAGGCGATAGACATTGATTAGTTCACCCCGTTTGGCATTTTCAATGACGATACCTCCATCATTCCCCAGCACCCTCATGCTGTCGTGCTTGGGCTTCGTGATGCCGGTAATACATTGTTCGAGGGCTACACGGACGACGGCATCGCCTTTGACAACGGGTGTCTGGATGTAGTTCTCCTTTCCGCCCCTGTCGGTAATGTCCTCACCATTGTAGGTGATGCTGTGTACCTGCCACCCTTCTTCCTCGATGATGCGGCAGCTGTAGGTCTTGTTGATGTCCACCGAGAGACGCACACACCCCATCTCGTTCTGCACGATGTCGAGGTTGGCACGGGCGACATCCCAGAACACCCAGAACACGTCCCCGGACTTGACGCTGCTGATAGTCAGCTGGTTGTCCACGACGTTCTTGCCCAGATAGTCTATGCCACCGGTGTGTCTCAGCTCTACTTCGCGCACCCTGTAGCCGTCGTCGGGCAGGAATGTAAGCGTGAACGGCTCACCCTCAGGCACGAGCAGCGAAGACTCGCCCCCTCCAATCACCTGGCCGCAGCAGCTGACGCGCCCGCCCTCCTTGATGTTCAGAGGGACTGCCTGATAGAGCGTGCCGGGGTCGAACTCGGTCACCTGCTTGAAGTTCTTCCAGAAGTCGGCATTGGCGTAGGTGTCCTTGCTGCCTGTGGGTACGCTGAGTTCTGCCTCGTCGAACAGGTCGAGAATTTCCTGCGAGTAGCTCGAGGATGAATATTCGCTTGGCGTTCGCCCGCGCACTATCAGGTGTCTGAGGCTTGTGCAGCCTCTGAAGGCGTCGGAGGCTATCATTGTCACATTCTCGCCAATGGTGAGGGTCTGCAGACTCTTACAATCCAAGAACAACTGCGAACCGACAGACTTCAGGGCCGGGGGCAATGTCACTTCCGTCAGGCTGGTGCAGCCGGAAAAAGCACGCATATCTATCTCGCGTACACTATTGGGAATCACTATCTCCTTCAGCGACGAGCAGCCGGAAAAGGCAATGTAATAGATTTTCCGCGTACCTTCGGGAACGGTGAAGCTCTCCAAGGCGGTGCAGTTGCTGAATCCGCCCAGTTCATCGACCGTTCCACCAAAAACGATGGTCGTCAGCTTGGTGCAATAGGAGAAGCTGGTGTTCTTGATGTACTTCAGGTTGCCATGGGTGGTGACTTTCTCAATGTTCTCGCAACCGCTGAATACATAGCCCTCAAGGGCTTCCACGCTTGCGGGCAGGTCAATCTCCGTCAGGTACTTGCAGCTGCTGAAAGCACCGCTCTTGATGGAGGTCAGACCTTCAGGGAAGTGAATCTCCGTCAAAGGGTTCTCTGAGAAAGCCTCCTCACCAATGGTCTTCAGGCTGTCGGGCAAGTGAATCTCTTTCAGCTGGCAATACTGGAAACAACTGCTGCCCAGTGTCTTGAGGCCATCGGGCAAGCTGATGCTTTTCAGATAGGCATAGCGGAAGGCGTAATCACCTACCGAGGTAATGGTCTTGGGCAGGATGAGGGTGTCGATGCGCGACTGGAAGGCATCCTTCCCGATGGCCGTCACCGTCAGCTGGTGGCCGTTGAACTCGACGGTCTCGGGAATCTCGAACCGCGTAGTGTCGATGCTCGCATACCTACTTCTGATGTCCACTTGCTCCACGCTGACGGTGGAAGACGAAGTGAGTGTATAACTGATATATCCTTGCTTGAAGTCGGCGCCAAGGATGCTGCCTGCGGCGAGCAGACAGATGAATAGTATCTTTGTTCTCATTTCTTCACGTATTTTATTTTGATTTCCTCATCATCACGAAGCCCTAGGCGAAGGCTGAGCGGATCGTTGTCGCTTGCCGTGTAAGTTTCCTTCCACGGGTTCCCCCACTGGTATGTCTTCATCCAGGGGCCTAACGTCACGTTGGCGCGATAGCCCTCGGCGGGCATAATGGTGACGATAGTCTCGGCATTGGGGGCGCACAGCACCTCCAGACCGCCGTGCTCGTCCTGATAGATGGCAAGCGAGGCATCGTAAACGCCAATGTCCACCGTGATGTCAAGGTCTTCCGTCACCTCGTCGATGGTGAATGTGCCGTCAGTGCAGTCCTGGATGTGCTCCACGCCGTTGACCTGCATACCCCGCAGATAACGGACATAGCCATCGGCAAACCCGTTCTTGTTGAATGTGAAGCGGACGGTGAGCGGACTGCCCTTGGGCTGTTCCAGGTGGGTCTCGAAAAATATCTCCTCGTCATTCACGTATGTATCGTAATAGTTCGACGTGACGTCTATCAGGCAGTATTCCGTTCCGCTGGTGTTCTCCTCGACGATGTTCTCGAAGCTTTTCCAGAAGTCAAGGTGCATGTATTTGTTTTTCTGCCCCTCCGGCACGTGCAGCGTGCCGAAAAAGAAAGAGGCAGGCGAGAAAATCGTGCCATAGCACTCGTCCAGCTTGTCGGTGCGCAAATAGACATCTTCAAGACTGTTGCAGCCGATGAAGGCCTCGCGGCTGATTGTTTCTAAACTGCCGCCAAAGACCACCGACTGCAGGCCGGATCCCTCAAAGGCATTGGCTTTGATTCGTGTCACCGATGAGGGAATATCTATCTGTCTCAGGCTCGTGCAGTTCTTGAACATCTGCTCGGTAATTGCCGTGATGGCCACGCCGTCCCAGTTGATTCCTTCCAGTGCTGTGCAACCAATAAAGAGATAGTCACCGAAAGTTGTCACCGATGGCGGGATGGTCACACGTCGCAGGCCGGTGCAGTTCATGAAGCAGCTGTTGGATAGTGTGGTCAACTTTGCGGGCAGGACGATTTCCCTCATGCTCGTACAGCCTTCGAAAGCACCGCCCTCCAAGACTTTCAGACTATCGGGCAGCGTGAAGCTCTCCAACGCAGTACACGCCTTGAAGGCACTACTGCCGATGGTCGTCATCGTCGAGGGCAGTACGACCTCCTTCAGGTTCTTGCATCGCATGAAAATGCCGCTGGGCAGTACCGCCATATCGCCAGGCATCACGGCACGCTCCAGCGAGTCGCAGTCGCTCAACACGGCGTATTGCACATTCTTGGGCGTGTGCCTCAGTTCAATGGCTTTCAGACCAGTGAACGATAGTGCGCCGATACCCATTGTCTCCACCGTCTCGGGGATGTCGATGGCCTTCAACTGCTTTTGATAGCAGAAAGCGTAGCTGCCGATGGAGGTGAGACCCTTGGGGAGCTGGATGGAGGTGATGCCCTTCTCGTTCCACTCCCATTCGTAGAACGCATTGTCGCCAATGGCCGTGACCTTCAGCCGTTTCCCGTTGAAATCCACGGAGTCTGGAATCACGATGTCCCCCTGCACATCGCTGTTCCTCCCCACCTGCGCGGTGGAGTCCGTAAGGCTGTAATATTTTATGCCCTCATACTCGAACTCCTCTGCCTGTACCGGCATGGAGGCAAGCATGCAGCAGCCTAAGACAGTAATAATGCTCTTCTTCATTTTACCACATTTTGAAAATTGACTGCAAAAGTATTCATTATTTCCGAAACTGACAAATATTGACGAATTAATTTCGCGTTTTTGTTATTTTTTTAACACAAGGATACCCTTACAGTATATGAGAAAAGACGTCAGATATTGACAGCTATAACGTATCTAAGTATCAGATAGTATGTATGTATCCAAATGTTTCTCCCGTGGAAACAAATTGTTTCCATGGGAGAAACAAACAGTTTCCACAGGAGAAACAAACAGTTTCCGTGGGAGAAACTAAAACTACCCGATATACTGTAGTATCAGGTCGGCGATTTCATCCTCCGTTTTTCCCTTCATGCTAATGACGAGGTCATAGTTGCGGGCATCGTAACGGGTGGTGCCAGTGAACTTCTTTATATAGTTTTCGCGCGACGTGTCCACCTTTTCAATGGTTTTCTTTGCCTCCTCGACGCTGAGTCCCTGATGACTGACAAGACGCTGGATGCGCTGCTCCATGGGGGCGGTGATGAGGATGCTCAGGCGGTTGGGATGGTCCTGGAAAATGTAGAAACCGCTCCTTCCTGCAACGACACACGACTCTGCCTCGGCAATGCCCAGGAGGATTTCTTTTTCAGTCCTGAAGATGTCGTTAGCATTATACAGGTCTGGTTCGTTGATGACAGAGTCGGACATGTCGCGGCCGATGCCTATGACGCGCTTGAACTCACTCCACCAGTCTTGCTTGCGGCCCTTCAGGCTCTCAATCTCTTCTATGCTGAGGTTATACTTCCCCATAAGGCCCTGTATGACGGCCTTGTCATAGTAGGGAACCCCCAGCTTGGTGGCTATCTTGCCCCCTACGGTGTGTCCGCCGGAGCCTATTTCACGATTGATGGTGATGACAAATTTTTCGTTCTTGTTCATAGTATTATTGTTTTGGGGGTTAATAGAATAGCATGGAAAGGAGGTAAGCCACGATGGTTGATGTGCCGACGCAGATGAGTCCTGGCATCATGAACGAGTGGTTGAGCAGGTACTTACCGATGACGGTGGTGCCTGAGCGGTCGAAGTTCACGGTGGCAATATCCGAGGGATAGTTGGGGATGAAGAAGTAGCCATAGACCGATGGCAGCACACCCAGCAGCACGGGTCCCGATATGCCGAGGGAATAGGCCAGCGGCAGCATGGCCACGACGACGGCTCCCTGAGAGTTGATGAGCACGGAGACGAGGAAGAACACGATGGCGATGGCCCACGGGTAGCTCTTCACCACGTCCTCGAGCATGGCTTGAATCTCGGGCATGTAGTTAGAGAAGTAGGTGTCGGCCATCCAAGCTATGCCGTAGATAGCCACCACGGCCACCATACCCGACTGCCAGACGGGGCCAGCAACGGCCTTCTTGGGCGATGCCTTGCAGAAGATAATCATCAGGGCGGCGGCAGAAATCATCACAATCTGAATGACGAGGTTCATCTTCAGGGGTTTGCCGTCCCATGCGGGCAGCAGCGAAGGCACTGCGGCAAACAGCACGATGACGCACAGGGCTGCCAGGAAGATGTAGACGGCACGCTTAGCCTCTACGGGTATCACCTTGTCGAGCGTCGTGGCGTTGTTGCCATAGATGTATTCGCGCTGTTCTGGAATGTTCAGTCGAGCCTGGAACACAGGGTCCTTGTCTAGGTCAAGTCCCCGGTGGTAGCTGGCGGTGGCGGCGGCCATCAGTCCGCAGAGACAGGCGGGGATGCTGATCATCAGCACTTGCGGGATGGTGACGTCGAAGCCGTTGCTGTTGGAGATGCTCACGAAGGCCACCACGGCAGCCGCAATGGGCGAACAGGTGATGCCTACTTGCGAGGCTATCGAGGCCACGCCGCAGGGGCGTTCAGGGCGTATGCCTTTCTTCAGGGCGATGTCACAGATGATGGGCATAAGGGTGTAGACCACGTGGCCTGTTCCTACCAGCACGGTGAGGAAGAATGTGCTTAACGGTGCCAGGAAGGTGATGCGGTCTGGGTGCTTGCGCAGCAACTTCTCGGCCATCTGAATGAGCCAGTCCATACCGCCTGAAGCCTGCATGATGCCCGCGCAGGTCACGGCGGCGATGATGATGTAGATGACGTCGGTAGGTGGAGTGCCGGGTTTCAAGCCAAAACCGAATACCAACAGTGCCAGGCCAATGCCTGAGATGGCACCAAGGGCCAGGCTTCCGTAGCGGGAACCCACCCACAATGCTCCTAACACGATGAGGAGCTGAATAATCATGATAACCATAATTGATTTGAGAGTTGAGGGTTGAGATTTGAGGATTTAGAATTGGTAATTTGCTGCAAAGGTAAGCAATTATAATCGTATAAACAAAATATTTTGCAAGAAACGTATTGAAATAACGTAATATTGATTAAAGAATGTTATGCGGCTTTGCCGATTGCCCGTTTCCGCAATACCTTTGCATTATGAATTGAGAGTTGAGAATTGAGAGTTGAGAATTGAGAGTTGAGAATTGAAAATTGAAGATTATGACTACCATTGACTTCATATCGTTGGGTTGTTCAAAGAACCTCGTGGATAGCGAGATGCTGATGGGACTCTTCGAGGCCCACGGCTATCATGTGACTCATGATGACCCCGACCCAAGGGGTGAAATCGTCGTTGTGAACACTTGCGGCTTCATTGCCGATGCGAAGGAGGAGAGCATCAACACCATCCTGGAGCAGGTGCAGCGCAAGGCCGAGGGGCTTGTCGAGAGGGTCTATGTCATGGGTTGTCTCTCCGAGCGTTATCTTGCAGAGCTGGAAGCAGAGATACCTGAGGTCGATGGGTGGTATGGGAAGTTCAACTATCGTCAGCTGGCGGCTGACATTGACCATTCACCATTGACCATTGACCATTCACCATTGACCATTCACCATTCAGAACGCGCAGCCAATAATGCTCAATGTTCAATGTTTAATGGTCAATGGGAAAGGAAGCTTACTACCCCTCCCCACTACGCCTACATCAAGATTAGTGAGGGTTGTGATCGCTCATGTGCCTATTGTGCCATACCGATTATCACCGGTCATCACCGCAGTCGTCCGATGGAGGAGATTCTCGACGAGGTGCGGGGGCTGGTAAAGCGTGGGGTGAAGGAGTTCCAGATTATAGCTCAGGAGCTGACGTACTATGGCCTTGACCTTTACGGTGAGCGGCGCATCGCCCAGCTCATAGAGCAGATGGCCGACATAGAGGGCGTGGTGTGGATACGTCTGCACTATGCCTACCCGACGAACTTCCCCTGGGAGCTGCTTTGCGTGATGCGAGAGAAACGGAACGTCTGCCGATACATCGACGTGGCCCTGCAGCATGTGAGCGACAACGTGCTGTCTCGCATGAAGCGCAACATCACTCACGAGGAGACGGTAGCGTTCGTAGAGCGTCTGCGCCGTGAGGTGCCAGGCATCCATCTGCGGACGACGATGATGGTGGGCTTCCCAGGAGAGACGGAGGAGGACTTCCAGGAGTTGATAGACTTCGTGAAATGGGCACGCTTTGAGCGTCTTGGTGCCTTTGCCTACAGCGAGGAGGATGGTACTTGGTCTGCCACTCACTATGAGGACGATGTGCCCGAGGACGTGAAGCAGCGCCGATTGGACAAGCTGATGCGCGTACAGCAGAACATCAGCGCCGAGATTGAGGCTGCAAAGGTGGGCACCGTGATGCCCGTCATCATCGACCGCGTGGAGGGCGACTACTACGTCGGCCGCACGGAGTTCTGCTCACCCGAAGTAGATCCGGAGGTGTTGATTCCTTTTGGGGGAGTTAAAGGGAGTGAAAGGGGAGTGAAAGGGAGTGAAAGGGACGATACTTTAGTTATCTGCAATATCTATCAGGTGAGGATTACCGACTCCGAGGAGTTTGACCTATACGGGGAGTTTTTAAGTGAAAGTGAATAGACAGAGTATAATTATAATATGTTTGGGCGTGCTGCTACTGGCATCGGTGGTGGCAGGGTTTTACTTGCATCTTGACGATGGTGAGCGTATCAGCGAGCTGGAGTCGCAGATTGTGGAGCTGCGTGAACATGAGAAACAGTCGGCAGTAGACCGACGTGTGAGCAAACAGATGGAGGAGTTGGCATACGGTCAGCAGGCCCTCTCGGAGGAGCGCAGCCAGGAAGCCATCCGCCAGTCGGAGATTGCTCAGGAGATGACGCTCCGCTCTGAGAAGGAGCGACAGAGGGCCATCAAGATAATGGGGCTTGCCGAGGATGCGGCCGAGGAGGCAATGGCTGCCTATCAGATGGCTGAGCAGCAGCGCGTGGAAGCTGAAGAGCAGCGCAGGGAGGCCGAGCATGCCAAGCTGGTGGCCGACACGTTGAACTATATCTCGCTGGCACGCAACCTTGGTTCGCAGTCGTACTCCATCTACCAGGCGGGCGAAACGGAACTGGGCAATATGCTGGCCTACGCCTCCTATCTCTACACCATCAACTATGGTGGCGACCTCTTCATCCCCGCTGTGTTCCGGGCCTTGACACAATCGGCTGGTGGCCGCCGCAACTGGAGTGTGCACGGTGGAAGTATTACGTGTACGGAGATTTCCCCCAAGGACGGTCATCTGCTGACGGTAAGCACTTACGGCGAGATTTTCACCCACAGGATGCAGGACGATTCTGCATTGACCATTGACCATTCAGCATTGACCATTGACCATTCGGCATTACATACCACGCGGGTGATGAGCGACAACTACTATTGCTTCCGCGACGGCTTTGCTGCGAAGAACGGCAAAGACTACGCCATCAGCCATACCGGCCACTTGGTGGTTGTTGACGGGAAAACCGTCAACCGCGTCATTTTTCTGGAGGGCGTTGACCGCCCCTTCAGTTTGGAAAGCATGAATGATGGCAACCAGCTGCTCATCGTCGGCGAGAACAGCATCGCCCTGCTCGACGTTGCCACAGATAGAATCATCGGCACTCGCCACCTTAACTTCCGTGTGGTCAGCACGGGCAGGCGCGACAAGAAGCCCCTGCTTTTCGACAATCGTGGAGGCATGCATCTCGTCAGCGACCTTGACAACATGACGGATGATAGGGTTCCCGTGGCAGGGCAGGTGACTGCCTTTGCCAGCAGCAAGAACACGGGGTTCTCTGCCTACGGTATGGCGGACGGCACTATCTGGCTGATTGACGGGAAGGGCAAGACATACAGGCTCGTGGAACACCTCTCGCAGGTGACGAAGCTGAGTTTTAACGGGTATCGTCTCTACTCCTCCAGCTACGACGGCAAGATGCTCTTCTGGATGACTGGCGACTCGCAGATAAAGCCCATCACGCTGTTCCAATGCAGCAGTTGGATTACCAGCTTCACCTTCAGTACCGTCAAGGACTACATCTGGACAGGCGAGTACAACGGTACCATCACCGAATATCTTATCTCGCTGCCTCAGATTGCCCAGCGTCTGCGGGAGAACATCAAACGCGACTTCACACAGGACGAATGGAACTACTACGTGGGGAAAGGCATTCCGTATGCGGCCTTCGGCCTAAATAATAATGAATAATGAATAATTGCGGCCTTCGGCCTAAATAATAATGAATAATGAATAATGAATAAATAATAAATATGCGGAGGAATATAGGAACATTATTGGAGATAGCGCTACGTCCCGCCGTGGCTTTATCATTTATTATTTATTATTTATCATTTAGCCCTGCAGGGGCGCAAGGCCTTCCCCTTATCCGCAACTATTCGGCGGCAGAATATGGCGGGCATAACCGTAGCTACGATATTGAGATAGGCGCGGACGGTACGGTGTTCGTTGCCAACTTTGAAGGTTTGCTCTACTACGACCGTGTGCGATGGCGCATCATCTATACACCCGACATCAGCCGCATCACGGTGGTCTATCGCGACAGCAAGGACACGCTCTGGGTGGGTGGCTACAACTTCTTTGCCCGTCTGCAGCAACGGGCCAATGGTGAATTGTATATGCAACAGTTGGGGCAGGACGGCCAGTTCGATGGCGAAGTGATGGAAATCTTTGAGGAAGACGGTTTGCTCCAGTTCGTAGCCAGCGACAACAATATTTATAAAGTTAAGGGCAGCACCATATCGCTGAAGGAACACACGAAAGCCAACTTCAGTCCTGGCGTGGAGTCAGATGTCATATCGTTGAAGGCACTGAAAGAGGGCTGTGAAGACGTCATGCTGGATGACATCACCCAGACAGAAGACCTGGACGGCGGGCTTCGGGTGAAAGTAAAGAAAAACTACGGTCTGATTATTTGTGACAACCTGGGCCGCGACCTATACTCCATCACAGAGGCCAATGGGCTGTGCTCTAACCAGGTGGCCTACGTGGCCTACGACGGTCATGGCATGCTCTGGGGAGCCACTGCACATGGCATCTTCTCCATTGAAATCCCCTCGGTCTACAGTTATTTCCTGCCCAAGGACGGTCTTTCAGGTGAGGTTCATGCCATCGCGGCCTTCGACGGCAAAATATACGTGGGCGGCACCAATGGCCTCTTCAGCATCGCCTCGAGGCAGTGTAAGCGTATTCCCGACATCAACAATATCTGCTGGACGTTGTGCCAGAGCCGCGACGCATTGCTTGTGGCTACCTCCAGCGGCATCTACAAGATTGCACCGGGAGGTAATGTCACCAGGCTGACCTCTAACGCCACCACCGCCATGCTGGTGGATGGTGACAAGGTGTATGCCGGAGAACCCGATGCTGTCTACTGTTATGAAGCAAGCAAGATGGTCAATGGTCAGAAGGTGGCCGAGCTGCCATTGGTGACTGAAATCCGTCAGGATGCTCATGGCAACCTCTGGTTCCGAAATGTTCACGGCGAGACCAAAGGCACAGACCCCGGCAAGCCCTACGAACCTGTTGCCGACTTGTCTCCCCATCTGCTCACGCCTATCAGCGACATAGAGATTCAAGCACAATTCCGTCACGGCGACCAGATTTGGATTGGCGGTGATGAAGTGCTTGCCATCATCGACACCAGCAAAAAGGAGCTTGCTACACTTACCGACAACCGTAACGTGCGCTTCTGTTCCATCCTCATGGGCAACGACAGCGTGCTATGGGGTGGCTACGGAGACATGCCTAAGAAGTTGAAGGAGCTGGACAGCGACGAAGGCCATCTGCACTTCTTCTATGCCCTGGAATATGCGCCGCTCTCAGGCAAGACCCTCTATCGCTACAAGCTGAACAGCAATAAATGGAGTGCTTGGACTGACAAGCAGGACTTGGAGTACCTCAACCTGCCCTACGGCTCGTTCACGCTCAGCGTACAGGCTCAGTTGGCCAACGGCGAACTGTCGGAGGTGGCTTCCGTGGACTTCAGCATCGCCTATCCTCTGCTGATGCGCTGGTACATGGTTATTGTTTATTGCCTATTGTTTATTGTACTTGTCTATCTGCTTTTCCGCTACCGTCTGAAGCGGCTGCAAAAGGAGAAAATCAAACTGGAGCAGATAGTGGAAGAGCGTACCTCGGAGGTAGTCAAGCAGAAAGACGAGATTGTAAGACAGAAGGACGAGATTGAGGAGAAGTCAAAGAGTCTGGAGAAAGCCCTCGACGAACTGAATAATGCCCAGAACGAGCTGATACGCCAGGAGAAGATGGCCACGGTGGGTAAGCTGACAGAGGGTCTCATTGACCGCATCCTGAATCCGATGAACTATATCATCAACTTCTCCAAGATGTCCAACGAGCTGTTGAAAGACCTCAAGGAGAACATCGATAACAACAAGGACAACATCAACGAGGATGACTATGAAGACACGCTGGACGTGCTTGGCATGTTGACGGATAACCTGCAGAGTGTCAACAAGTACGGCCAGAACACCACGCGCATCCTGAAGGCGATGGAAGAGATGCTGAAAGACCGTACTAGCGATTATATCAGTATGGACTTGTTGTCCGTGCTTCATCAGGA
>Ga0310696_10001796_pt1 | contig 30166 bp, 18 predicted proteins | sample AusTroGonzalo_MG_4_FD_203885 | JGI IMG/M metagenome (GOLD analysis project Ga0310696, IMG submission 203885) | Bovine rumen microbial communities from tropical cattle in Woodstock, Queensland, Australia - Gonzalo_02 (v2) (version 2) | ecosystem: Host-associated > Mammals > Digestive system >... | reverse complement strand
TTCGCTGGACCGGCTGGAGGCGATCCTGCTGAAGTAAGCTACCGCAAGCGGCGTTGATACAGTCGGCTCAGCTTCGCTTGCCGACGAAAAGCAAAACCGCCGGTCAGACAAGTTCAGCCGGCGGTTTTTTGCTTTTTGGAAAAAAGGAAACGGGCTCGTGCACTTGCAGCGGACGGATTCACCTTGAACGGGAATGCTGCCGGAAGAACGCGGAAAGGGCGTCCTTCGGCATCTTTCCGCTTGCGACCTGAAGCACGACAGCCGTGAGCTCGTCGTCAGTGGCGTCGAAATCGTAATCGTTCAGCTCCAGGAAGACCAGGGCGGCCATCGTGCCGACGCGTTTGTTCCCGTCGAGAAACGGGTGGTCGTTCACGAGGTGGAACAGGTATGCCGCGGCCATGTCCGGGACAGTCGGATGCAGGTAGGCTCCGCCGAATATCGACGCCGGAATCCCGATGGCGGATTCCACCAGCTCCCGGCTGCGGAGGCCATCGGATCCGCCGAAATTCCGAATCTGTTACGCGTGGATTTCGGGCGTTTCGGCGAGCGTAAGGAAAACGGGTTCCTGTTCCATTACGCCGGATCCTTGAACGTCTTGCTGTAGCGTTCGCCGAATTGCTCCACGGCATTTCTGAATTTGTCCTGGCCGTCGAGCCGGATCAGATTGTACTGCCGGGAGCCGAGCCCGATCTTTTCCGCGTAGGCGAGCTGTTCCGCGCCTTTGAACTTCTTTCCTGCCTTCGCCGCGGCGTCCCAGCATGCGGCGTCGATGGCGACCGGGTCAAGCGAGGCGAAGACGCCGATGTCGTGAACGCAGGTCATCATGGGGCGCGGCTCGCAGTCGCATCCGCGCGTGACGTTCAGCGCGAACGAGATGTACAGGTGATGTTTGCCGTGGTGGGAGGCGTAGGCGTATTCGACGAGCTTTTCGCGGAAGAGGCGGCCGCCGAAGAGGGCGTGCTTCAGCCCGGCGAACGACAGGATGGAGACGGCGTGATGCGGACAGATGGAGAAGCACGCGCCGCAGCCGATGCATTTGTCGTGGTCGATGAAGGAGCGTTCGCCGATGGTGATCGCGCCCTCGTTGCAGCGTGTGAGACACAGCTTGCAGCGTTTGCATTTCCAGTTGCGGATGCGCGGCTTCACGTTCAGGTGCATGGCCATTTTGCCTCCTTTTGCGGCGAAGCCCATGGAGAGCTGCTTGATGGCGCCGCCGAAACCGGCGAGGCCGTGCCCTTTGAAATGCGACAGCACGACCACCGTGTCCGCTTCCGCCAGCGCCTTCGCGATGCTCGCGCTCTGGAAATGCTTCAGAGCGACCGGCACGGACACCGATTCCTCGCCGTGCGCGCCGTCCGCGATGATCGCCGGGATGCGCGTGAAGCCGTGTTTCTGCGCCAGCGCGAGGTGTTTTTCGCGGGAAAAACGTTCGCCGCCGTACAGCACGCTGGTCTCCACGAAGTGACATGCCGATCCCTGCGACCGGATGTAGTCGATGATGCCGTCGTATATCTCGGGCTTCAGGTACGTGCGGTTGCCCTTCTCTCCGAAGTGCACCTTCAGCGGCACATCGGCGGGCAGCGGGCGCCCGGAGCGTTCGAGCAGGATCCTGAGGAGGCGGACAGCCGCCTGCGAGATGCCGGGGATCCCGGCGGCGGGATCGGACGGAATGAAAAAGACGTCGGACATGGCGATACTTGCGATGAAATGAAAAAGCTGAAAAAAGATGCGGAACAATATCCAAAATATAGCGTAAATATGAAAAAAAACAAAGAAACCTTGAAAGAATCCGCGAAAAAAACTTGCTTTTTCCAAAAAGCCAGTATAGATTAAGGGAGGAATTTGCCGAATCATTATAGACGCGTTCATAAAGTGTCCCTCGGAAACGAGTTGCGTTCCGTTCCGGGCCGGATATGGTCGGCGCGTTTCAGACGAACTGCATGCCATGACAAGGACGGGATACGCATGAGACATTTGCGAAAAATGAAGGCGCGGGGACTGGCCGTTTTTCTGACGGTCCTGCTGCTTCCCGTCGTCTTTTCCCAGGAACAGTATCCCGGCGTTCCGGCAGAATCCGCTGTCGGGCCGCAGTCCTCTGCCGACTTGCCTCGGGAGCAGATATCCGGAGCCGAGTCCTCTGCATCGAAGATTTCCGATATCGATGATTTCCTGTTTATTGACGATCTGTCTCAGGGAACGAGCCCCGAAGCCGTGCCCGCCGCCCCGGAAGAAGAGGACGGTCCTCCGGACTACAGCGCCGTCAGGACGATCCTGCTTCTGACATCATATCCCGTCGCGGACATCGTGACCGGCAATTTCTTCGATTCGTTCCGCAAAGAGATCCTGGAGCTGAACCTGCCGAGCAACTGCCATGTGGTGGAACTGAACGCCACGATCAAGGACCGTGAGGCGATGCTCAATTCCACGTTCGAGCGGCTTCTCCCACAGATGAATGGCGGCATGTATTCGCTGATCGTGACGCTGAATCACGAGGCGGCGGACCTGGTCATGCAGCATTACAACGAGATTCCGCGCAACGTGCCGGTCATCTTCGCCGGCCTGGGGCGCGTCCCTGCCGACCTGAAGCGCCAGTATCCGAACTCGACCGCCATCAGCATCGCCGACGACACGCTGGGCACGATGGAGCTGGGGATGGCGCTTTTCCCGGACATCCAGAAGCTGTTTCTGGTCGTGGACGATTCGACGATTTCGCAGGAGACCCGAAACAGCATCCTGTCCAAATGCAAGGACCATTATCCGCAACTTGATTACGACTGGATCAACACGGAGATGGACAAGCAGGTCATCAAGGACAAACTTGAGGTGCTTCCGGAAGAGACCATGCTCCTCTTCTTCCCGTCCCACGACTACGCCAACGGGCACAACGAGCCCCTGTCGAAGTTTGTCCGGAGCATCCCGTTCGACCGTTTTCCATGCCTCGCGCTTGACGACACGCTCCTCGGCAACGGCATCGTGGCGGGCAGCATGATCGAGACTGCCACGCTCGGCCGGGAGGCGGCGCGCCTGGCGGCGCAGGTCCTGATGAATGACGGCAATGCGCAGCAGGTCCAGGAGAAGATCGTGGAAACACGCAGGATCGTCGACTATGCGCAACTCAAAAAATACAAGATCGCGTCCGGCGACATCCCGCCCGAAGTCACGGTCATCAACAAGCCCGAGACGATGTGGACGCGCCACTGGCAGACCTTCCTGACACTCTTCTTCGTGGCGCTTGTCCTCACCACGCTCCAGATCCTCTACTTCAACTGGATCCAGCGGCGTCTCCGCCTGAACCGAAGCATGCTGTATTCGCTCCCCGGCCGGGTGGTCGTGATGAACCGCGCCGAAACCATTCTCTTCGCCTCCTGGATCAAGGACGGCCCGCGGGCGAGAAACTCCGCGCCGAAAAAGCTGGACCAGCTTATCGGGATCGATTATCCGAAGATCTCCCAGGCGGTCAACGACGTTTTCATGTCCGGCAGGCAGATCACGATCGAGTACAATTACGAGGATGTTCACCGCGCAATTTCGTTCGCCCCGCTGGAACACGACATCTTCGGGCAGGACGCCGTGATCTGCTTCTCGCTGGACAATACCGAGCTCCAGAACGCCAGACGCGAGGCGGAAAAGTATTCCGCCCAGCTCAAGAAAAACACGCGCATGTGGGATATCCTCATCAACTTCCTGCCCATCCACATCTACGCGAAGGACATAGACGACGATTTCCGCTATGTGTTCAACAACCGTACCCGCTGCATGTTCTACGGCGTCGGCGAAAACGAGCTCAACGAGAAGACCGACTTCGACTTCCTTCCGCACGACCTTGCCGCCTGGATGCGGCACGAGGACGAGGAATTCGTTGCGAATCAGGACCAGGTCCTTCAGGAACGCAGCATCGACGTGATGTCCTGGGACGGCAAGCTTCAGCATCTGCGCAGCATTCAGCGCGTCTTCACCGACGAGGACGGCACGCGCCTGTTGCTCGGCACCGCGATGAACATCACCGAGCTCGAAGAAGCCCGCATCCAGATGCAGCAGCTGAATGACAAACTCCAGGAACTTCTCGAACAGCACTCCGTCCTGCTCGACAACATGCCGTCCTTCGTGATCACAAAAGACATCGACAACGATTTCCGCATCATCACCTGCAACGAGGCATGCCTCAAGTTCGTCAATCTGCCGCTCTCCGACGTCGTCGGAAAGACCGACTTCGAAGTCCTGCGCGTCCGCGAGGACGCCGAGGCCATCCATGCCGCCGACTTGCACGCGATCAAGGTCCTCGAAAGGCGCCCCGAATACCATTCCACAGGCCATTTCCACGATCTCAACGGACGCGTCCGCATCTGCAACTTCTACCGCAAGCTCATCCGTTCCTCCGATAACAGACGCATTCTCTTCACCATCTTCCACGACGTCACGGCTTTGGAGAACGCCAAGCGCGAGGCCGAGGAGAACGCGGCACGTTTCCTGCTTACGCTGCGCTCCATCGGCGACGGCGTGATCACCACGGATGCAAACGGCATCGTCACACTGGTCAATCCGAACGCCGAGACGCTGCTTGGCTGCAAGCAGGACGAAATGCTCGGCAAACCCCATGTCGATTTCTTCCGCATCGTCCACGAACAGACCGGGAAGCTGCTTCCTTCGCCGCTTACCGCCGCATTGCGGTCCGGCGTCGTCACCGAGGGCGCCGATTTGACCGACCTGATCTCCGCATCCGGACAGAGGTATCATATTGCCGCAAGCGCCTCCCCGATCCGCAAGCGGTCCGGGGAGATCGCGGGCGCCATCCTTGTGTTCCAGGACGTCACGGAGGAACGGAACAAGCGCGAGGAACTCCGCCAGGCCATGGCAAACATGGAGAACGCCTCCGAAATGGCTCGTCTCGCGTTTTTCCGGTACGAGCTTAAAACCCGCAAGCGCACCGGCTCCACCATGCTCCGCTCCCTCTGGCCCGACGACGAAAACGGCGAACCGATGCTGTTCGAAGACTGGGTGTATCCCGAAGACGTTGCGGTTTTCGCCCACGAGGAGCAAGCCCTGGAACAATCGGGCAAGCACGGAGAATCGACCACGTTCTCGTTCCGCGTGGGGAAGGCGGACAGCCTGCGCTATTACCGCGCGATGATCACGCTGGACCTGAGCATCCCGAACGAACCGTCGGTATTCGGCATCCTTCAGGACGTGACCGAACTCACGCTGAATATGCTGAAGCTGAAGGACACGCAGGCGCTCTGGGACGCCGCGATCAACGCCATCCCGATCATGTTCACAGTGAAGGACATCGACGACGGTTTCCGCTATCTGCTCTGCAACAACGCCTTCGGAAGCATCTTCAACCTCTCCATGCAGGACATCGTCGGTCATACCGACCTCGAAGTGTTCCGCGACAGAGAGGATATTCTCAAGATCGCCGAACGGATGAACAACCCCGACCAGGAACCCGACGTCATGGCGTCTCTTGAGGAGGAACTTGTCGATCCGCGCGGGAGCCGCCGTTACATCAAGACCATCACGCGCGTCATTCAGGACACTAGCGGCCGCAGGCTCCTGCTCGCCGCATCCAGCGACGTCACCGACATGCAGAAGCTCCTTGTCGTCGAGCGCATCAACTCCGAACTGATGTCGCACTTCAACCGCGAACCGGTCTATGAGCGCGTCATGGCCCGCATCGCCGAAACGCTCCGCAGGGAGCTCGGCTGTTCCCGCATCGTTATCGCCGCCAAGGAAGACAACGGCGTGTTCACGGTCCCAAGCCAGTGGTATTACGACGGCCTGAACGAGATCCGGATCCCCGAAGTCATCCTCATGAAGCTCGGATGGCGGAAGCGCGTGGAGGAAGCTCCCGCGGGCACCGTGATCCGAATCGACGATTTCCCCGCCACAGCCCGCGCCGTCGGGCTCAATCTGGACCGTGGCGCGGGGAACGGCAAATTGGAGCTTACGTTCGTGTCCGCTCCGGTCTACGAAAACAACAAGCTTACGGGCGGCATCTTCCTGACGTTCCTCCAGGACCGCCGCGAATTCGCGGAGCTCGACGAAACCATCCTGACCAACTGCGCCGGCATCGTGTCCCTTGCCAGACTGCGCGAACGCAGCCAGCAGGCGGTCCGCCAGGCCCTCATCGAAAACCAGATGGTCCTCGACAACATCGACATCCCGATCTGGCTTTTCAACACGGAAAACGAGCTCATCCGCACCAATGCAGCCGTTTCCAAGATCGCCGGCCGCCCGCATACGATCCTCGACCCCGTCGAGAACGAACGCGTGTTCCGCGACTTCACGGCCGACATCAAGAGGTCCGAGTTCGACGGCTCGGCCCGTTCCGGCTCGTCCAAACTCCAGAGCACGACCTACCGCGGCAACGACTACATCATCACCACCGAGTCCGTCCGTGACAACCGCGGCAACCAGCTCTACAATATGAAGTACGCCGTCGACGTGACCAACCTGAACCGCCTGATCCAGAATCAGAAGTTCGTGAACGAGATGCTCGAGGACATCATCGGCGAGGACGATTTCGACGAGTGCATCCGGAAGATGATCGAAAACGTATGCCGTCTCATCGGCGCCAGCCGCGGCTGCCTGCTTTGCCACGAGGAGAACGGCGAGAAGGCGCACTGCGTTTCCGAGTATGTCGAGCCCGGTCATGCTCATGCCGAGTTCAAAATGCTCGGCAGGACCCTCAGCCGCGTCCGCGGCGTGCTGGAGAATACCCCGGACAAGCGCACGTTCGTCTGCAGCGACATTCATGCCATCAAATGGGGCGACATCAAGGAGGACTGGCACCAGGCCGCGATCGCCATCGACCTCCGCGCCATCTTCCTGTCGAACATCGTCTGCAACGGCGAGGTCTGGGGCACCGCCGCCTTCAACTTCGAGGGCGTCAGCCACATGTTCTCCGACAACGACGTCACGCTTCTCCGCGCTACCGCCCACATGATCGAGCTCGTGCTCGCCAGAAAACGCGCCAAAGCGCTGATCATGGACTCCCTGGAACGCGCGCAGGCGGCAGACAAGGCGAAGAGCTTCTTCATCGCCAGCGTCAGCCACGAGATCCGCACGCCGCTGAACTCCGTCATCGGGTTCGCCGAACTTCTCCGCGAAGGCGGCGTCTCCAAGGATACGGAAAAGGAATACCTCACCGCCATTTCTTCTTCGGCGAACGCCCTGCTCATGCTCATCAACGACGTCCTCGACCTGTCCAAGCTCGAGGCCAACCAGATGCAGATCATCACAGCGTTCACCGATTTCAATGCCCTCTGCCGCGAGGTCATGCTCATCTTCACCTTCCGCGCCCAGGAGAACGGCAACAAGCTTGTCTCCGACGTGCCGGAAGACCTCCCGGAACTCGACGTCGACAACATCCGCATCCGCCAGATCCTCATCAACCTGCTCGGCAACGCAGTCAAGTTCACGAAGAACGGAACCATCACTCTCCTGGTCTCCTTCACCCCCGACTCCCCGGAAGCCGGCACCCTTTCGTTCGCCGTGCGCGATACCGGCATCGGCATTTCCGAGGAGGACCAGAAGAAGCTCATGGAACCGTTCGTCCAGCTTTCCAGAATGCGCGGCACCAACGCCGTGAACAACGGCACCGGCCTCGGGCTCTCCATCTCCAAACGCCTGGCGACCTGCATGAACGGCGAGCTGATCTGCACCAGCAAGCTCGGCGAGGGCAGCACGTTCGGCGTCACGCTCAACGGCGTCCGTTACCGCAAGGCCGCCGGGGAAAAGAAGGCCGTCAAGGCGCCCGTGCAGAACACCGTCTCGCGCGACCTCTCCGCGCTCCGCATCCTCATCGTCGACGACGTCCCGATGAACCTCCGCGTCGCGAAGGCCATTTTCGCGAAGATCGGATATCCGAACGTCTTTATCGCCGGTTCGGGCAAGGAAGCCCTGGAGCTCCTCGGAAAACAGCCCATTGATCTGATTCTCTCCGATATGTGGATGCCGGAAATGAACGGCGCTCAACTCGCCGCCGAGGTGAAACGCAATCCGGAATTCGCCCATATCCCGATCGTCGCGCAAACCGCCGACGTTGAGACGGGCGGCAACTTCGATATGTCGAATTTCGACGCCATCATCCTGAAGCCGATCACCAAGGAGAAGCTCTCCGACATGGTCCGGCGGGTCATGTGCGACGGGATCGCCAAAGACGAAAACGCGAAGGGTGGCCCGGTCAATCTCGGGTGATTTCCCCTTATGTTTGAAGTCCAGAAAAAGTTCGACATCGACCTGGGCGGCGTCTACCGTTCCATCGGTCGCGACGCCATCAACGCCGGGATCATCCGCAAAAAGGAGGAAATCGACTGGGGCGGCGGCGTCTTTCCCCTCTTTTCCGTCTCCGTCGTCCTGCGCGGCTCGGGCGCTTACATCGATGCCTCGGGACACCGCGAACCGCTCTGCCCCGGCAAGCTCTTCTTCCGCATTCCCGGCGTCAGCCACTCCAACATCATCGACCCAGGCAGCAACTGGCTCGAATTCTTTCTGGCGTTCCACTTCATGAAAAACACCCTCGGCGGCGAGCCCCACGACGCCTTCCTGGACTACACCGAAGCCAGCTGCCCGGGCTATCTGAAGCTCCGGAACATGCCCGACCAGGACGATACCTGGGTCCGTTCCATGTGCCGCCATCTCTTCGCACTCGATTCGCAGGGGCCCGTCCGCGACATCAACCTCTCGCTCGAACTTCTCAACCAGTGCTACGACTTCCTTGCCTATCTGCGTACCGCCGGCGACGAATCCCGGATCGCCCTCCGCGCCCTGAAGCTTCTCACCGTCATCCTGGACAGCCGCATCAAGGGGTTCTCCGACGAGATTTCCGATGCCGTCAAGGAGGTCATTCAGGCCAACATCCGGAGTTCCAGTCCGCTTCCCGAGCTCCTGAAGGACATCCCGTTCAGCTATCCCTCGCTCCGCCGCCATTTCCAGATGATCAACGGCTACAGCATCGGCCAGTACCAGATCCAGTGCCGGATGGAGAAAGCCGTGAACATGCTTTCCTCAGGCATGAGCGTGAAGGAGACCGCCGAACGCCTCGGCTACAAGAACCAGTTCTTCTTCTCCAAGCAGTTCCATCAGCAGATCGGGTTCCCCCCGAGCGTCCTGAAAAAGTCCTGATCCGGCATGCGCTGCCTTTCCGTGCGTCCGCGATGTTTTCCCGTCGTTCACGGCCTCGCGAAAAGCTCCTGAACGCGGCATTCGTCACGGGGGGCGCTTTTTGCGGGAAAAAAGGCGATTGGAGTTTGATTTTGCCGGGAAGCGTAGTATATTTATTTGTTTGTGTCTTAACTTATTTCTTTTTGCATAAGGAACCGGAAAAAATGTCAGTCAGCGTGCTCGTCGGCGTCCAGTGGGGCGATGAAGGCAAGGGTAAAATCATTGATGTCTTAACGAAAACCGCCGGAATGGTGGTGCGTTTTCAGGGCGGCAACAACGCCGGACACACCGTTGAGATCGACGGTCAGCATTTCGTGCTCCACCTGATCCCGTCCGGCATCCTGCGTCCCGGCGTGCCGTGCGTGATCGCGAACGGCGTGGTGGTCGATCCTGTCGAGCTCGTGAAGGAAATGGACATGCTCAAGTCCCGCGGCATCGACGTGTCCGGCATCCAGCTCAGCACGCGCTGCCACCTGATCATGCCGTGGCACAAGCTCATCGACGCCTTCAAGGAAGATTCCGCCAAGGGCGACAAGAAGATCGGCACCACCAAGCGCGGCATCGGTCCGGCGTATTCCTCCAAGGCCGACCGCACCGGCATCCGCGGCGGCGAAATGCGCGACCTGTCCCGTTTCGAGAAGCATTTCCGCGACAACGCCGAAGCCTACAACAGGGAATACGTCCCGATGGGCGGCGCTCCGCTTGATGTCGAGACCGCGTGGAAGGAAGTCTCCGCTGCCCGCGAAGTCCTGCTCCCGCACCTGGCCGACACCGTGGTCACCATCAACGAAGCCAACGCCAAAGGCGTGCATGTGCTGCTCGAAGGCGCTCAGGGCGCGTTCCTCGACATCGACCATGGCACCTATCCCTACGTGACCAGCAGCAATACCACCAGCGGCGGCGCCTGCACCGGCACCGGCCTCCCGCCCCGCGCCATCACCGAGGTCTGGGGCGTCCTGAAAGCCTATTCCACCCGCGTCGGCGAAGGTCCGTTCCCGACCGAGCTCTTCGACGAACAGGGCGAGTTCCTGCGCGAGCAGGGCGGCGAGTTCGGCGCCACCACGGGGCGTCCGCGCCGCTGCGGCTGGCTTGACGCCGTGGCGTGCCGCCACAGCTGCATGGTGAACGGCGTGGATTTCCTCGCCATCACGAAGCTGGACGTGCTTGACAAGCTCAAAGAAATCAAGATCTGCACCGCGTACAAGATCGACGGACAGACCCGCACCACGTTCCCCGAGGACGTCTACGACCTCGCCCGCGTCGAACCCGTCTACGAGACCATGCCCGGCTGGGAGACCTCCACGACCGGCATCCTCGACTGGGCCAGTCTCCCCGTCAACGCGCAGAACTATCTGAAGCGCATTGCCGAGCTCACCGGCTCGAAGATCGGCATCGTGTCCGTCGGCCCCGACCGCAACCAGACCTTCCGCGTCTGATTCTCTGTCCGGTTTGCCACAGGAGGGGCGCGTCATGACGGCGAAACGGCATCGGATGTCCAAAGCGGAGTGCGTCCGGCCGGAAGACCGTGAGGAAACGGCCGCGCAGATCCTGCGCGACGCGATCCTGCGGTTTTTCTCCAAGTTCGACCTCATGCAGATCATTCCGCTGGCGCTTCTGCTGACGGTGGGCATGTTTTTCGTTTACAGCACCGGGCAGCAGGTCGGCGGTCACCATGTCGAGCTTTTCCGCCGGCAGTGCATTTATCTGGCGGTCGGCGTGGTGTTCTGGTTTGCCTTTATTCTGGTCGATTACCGCTGGATCGGGCTTTTCTCCCTGCTGTTCTATCCGGCGGTCATCGCCATCCTGATCCTCGTCCTGATGTTCGGCCCCGTCCGCAACAACACCCGGCGCTGGATCGATATCGGCGCGGTCAGCCTTCAGCCTTCCGAGCTCGGCAAGATGGCCGTTCTCTTCACGATCGCCTGGCTGGCGTCCTTCAAGAGGGTCAACGTGAACAAGATCTACTGGATCGCCCTGTTTCTGCTCCTGACCGCCATCCCGTTCTTCCTGATCTACAAGGAGCCGGACCTCGGCACCGCCATCGTTCTGATCCCGCTTGCCGCCGCCATCCTTTTCGCCGCCAATCTGCGCTGGATCTACATCCTCCTCATCGTAGTCGCCTGCGCCGGGATCGCCCCGGTCGCATACATGAACCTGAAGCCCTACCAGAAGGAGCGCATTCAGACGTTTCTGGACCCGGACCGCGACCCGTTCAGCCGCGGCTGGAACGCGATCCAGGCGGAGATCGCGGTCGGCACAGGCGGCATGACGGGCAAAGGCTACCGCAACGGTACGCACACCACGCTCGGCTATCTGCCGCAGAAAGTGGCGGATTCCGACTTCATCTTCCCCGTCATCGCGGAGGAAACGGGTTTTGTGGGGGCGTTCTGCATCATCCTGCTTTACGGATTCCTTCTGTTTTCCATCCTGAGGACCTCGCTGCTGTCGTCCGATCTGTTCGGACGGTATTTGTGCGTCGGTATCTCGGCGATCCTGATGACCCATGTCTTCATCAATGTCGGCATGTGCATCCGCCTTGTCCCTGTGACCGGGCTTCCCCTGCCGTTCATCAGCTACGGCGGCACCTTCCTGGTCGCCATGATGTGCTATCTGGGCATCGCCCAGAGCGTGTACGCCCACCGTAACGACGCGTCGCGTCTGGATTTGAACAACTGACGGGGCGCAGTTTCCGGGGGAAGGGGCATTTGCGGCGGCGGGGACCATGCCGCTTCGCCAGTCCGGATTATGCCGGATATCGGGAGCTTCCCTCCTGTTTTTTCAGCGGATCTCGTGTGCCAGAACGGGGCGGAACCCGACGGCCGTGTCGCTTTCGTTCGGCGGCATGAAGAAACGATATGCCGAACGCAGTTTTTTCGGTTCCATGCCCCAGTCGCCGCCCCGGATGACCCGACATGCCGTCTCGGTGGTCCATGTGCCGGCGTCGAACTGGCGGTAGCGCGTGAAGCCGACGTTCACCGGATCGCGTCTGAACGGGTCCGGCCCCGACATCCCCGGTTCGGAGTATGCTTTCGGGTCGTACCAGTCGAAACACCACTCGGCGGCGTTGCCGGACATGTCGTAAAGGCCCCATGCGTTCGGGAGAAACTGCGCGACGGGAGCGGCCACGCGGTGACCGTCGTCGTCCGCCGCGCCGGAAGCCTGCGTCAGCTTCCAGCCGAACCGGTCGGCGGATTTGGCGTCAAGCCCGTTCGCGTATTTTGCCCCCTCGTTCAGAAACTCCTTGCCCCAGTGGTAATCGGTCGAAGTCCCCGCGCGGCAGGCATACTCCCATTCGGCCTCGGTCGGAAGGCGATACTCGTAGTTGGACGGCAGACGCCCGGCGGAACGTTCGCGTTCGGTGAGGGCGCGGCAGAACATGACGGCCTGGTCCCAGCGCACCCGGACTGCGGGCTGCGACGGCAGATCAAGGCGGAAATCGCCCCACGGGGCCGGGTTGAATCCCGGGATCAGCATCCGGATCTGACGGTTCGTCACTTCGGTGCGGGCGATCCAGAAAGGATGCGTGATCGTGACCTCGCGGGCAGGCATTTCCTCGTCCAGCGAGCCGCCCATCCGGAATGTCCCCGCGGGGATCCCGACCATGTCCAGAAACGCCGCCGGCGCGATGAAGTCACCGCCCGGCTTGCCCGGTTCGGCGGGAAACGAGACTTTCGCGAGGCGGGCGATCTCCTCTGTGTCGCGGGCGTTCTCCCGATCGGCGTCGCGGACTCCGTCGTGAGACAGAAGCGGCATCAGGGATTCGGTGCGGCAGTTGATCTTTTTGACCAGCAGCGAAGCCCGTGCATACGGGGATAGCGAGGGGTCGGAGAGAGCGTTTTCGAGTTCGGCGAGCGTCTTCTCCGCATCGTCGATCCGGGCCTGTTTTTCCCTTGCCTCCGAACGCCAGACGGCCACGCCGTACACGAGGAAGCACACGAGACAGATCGCAAGCAGCACGATGAACGTCTTGAAAATGCGCATTTTCGCTTCCTCGTGCTGGATCTCGGCCCGGAGACGCATCGTGTTCGCGACGGCTTTTTCCGGCGGGATAAACGGTTTTTTCTTGTCGGGACCGGCGGCGGGCCGTGGAGTCTCTGTGTCGGATTTCGGATTCATGGATGAGCCTTGTTTAGCCGTGGACGGGATACGGCGGAGCGCCGTTCGGCGCCCGCATGCTACAATATAGCACAAAAAGGCGAAAAAATCGAATGAAAAAGATGAAAAAACGCCGAATGTGCTGTATATTGTATGGTGGAAGTTTTTATTCGGGACCGTTTTTTTATGGAAGACTCATTCGACGTCATCGTGATCGGCGGAGGACATGCCGCCTGCGAGGCCGCGCATGCCGCGGCCGCTCCGGGCGCATCGGTCCTGATGCTGACCATGAACTTGGACCACATCGCCCAGATGAGCTGCAATCCCTGCATCGGCGGCATCGCCAAGGGGCATCTCGTCCGCGAGATCGACGCCCTCGGCGGCCTCATGGGCAGGATCGCCGACGCCGCTTCCATCCAGTTCCGCATGCTGAACCGCACCAAAGGCCCCGCCGTCTGGTCTCCCCGCGCCCAATGCGACAAGACCTGCTATCAGAGGGCCATGAAGCACATGCTGGAACAGACGCCCGGTCTCACGATCCGGCAGGAAGAGGCGGTCGATTTCGTCACGGACGGCGACGCGGTGACCGGAGTCGTCACCCGCCTCGGCAATACCTATCGCTGCAAAGCGGTCGTCGTGGCGACCGGCACCTTCCTGCGCGGCCTGCTGCATTACGGCCTCACGCATTTTTCCGGGGGGCGTTCGGGAGATCCCGCTTCGGAGTTGCTTTCGGAGGCCATTCGGACCCGTTTGAACCTGAAGATGGGGCGCCTCAAGACCGGCACGCCGCCGCGCGTGCTGGGCAGTTCCGTCGACTTCGGCTGCATGGGAGTGCAGGCGTCGGAAACCGATCTGGAGGAGCATTTCTCGCATTTCGGCATCGGCGACGTCACGCCGCAGGTGGCCGAACACAATCTGAACTGCCGGATGACCTGGACTACCTCCGCTACCGCCGACCTTGTCCGCGCCAACCTCGACAAGGCCCCGATGTACAACGGCCTCATCGAAGGGATCGGCACGCGCTACTGTCCCTCGTTCGAGGACAAAGTCGTCCGGTTCCCCGATCACGAACGCCACCTCATCTACCTCGAACCCGAGGGCGAGGCCACCGACGAATACTACGTGAACGGCATTTCGACCAGTCTGCCGCCCGGAGTGCAGGAAGCCATGCTGCGCTCCATCCCCGGCCTCGAGCATGTCCGCATCCTCCGTTTCGCCTACGCCATCGAATACGATTTCGTCGAGCCGTCCCAGCTGGACCGCACGTTCGCCGTCCGAGCCTGGAAAGGGCTCTACCACGCCGGGCAGATCAACGGCACCAGCGGTTACGAGGAGGCCGCCGCGCAGGGGCTCGCCGCAGGGCTGAACGCCGCAAGGTACGCCGCCGGTCTCGACGGCGTGGCTTTCGGACGCGACGAGGCGTATCTGGGCGTGATGGCGGACGACCTGGTCACGAAGGAGATCAGGGAGCCGTACCGGATGTTCACCAGCCGCGCGGAATACCGTCTGCGTCTGCGGCAGGACAATGCCGATCTCAGGCTCTGCCGGAAAGCGCATGAACTCGGCATGCTCTCCGATGCCGATTTCGCTGCGTTCACGGAATATGAGACCCGTCTCGGCGAACTCGAGGCCGCTTCCCGCGCCGTTTCCGTGCCAGGCGGCGGCACCGCCTGGGAACGTCTCCGCATCGCGCAAGGCGATCCCGACCTGAACGCGCTGCCGTTCGACCCCGCGATCATCGGCCTCGATCTGAACAGCCGTACCGACCGCCGCGCCGTCCGCGAACTCGCGGTCCGGGCGCATTACGAAGGCTACCTGCGGCAGGAGGAGGATTCCATCCGGCATTTGCACGGGCTGGAGGCGTGGACCATTCCCCCCGATCTGGACTATGCCTCGCTCCCCGGCCTCAAGAACGAGACCCGTCTCAAGCTTGCCCGCGTCCGCCCCGCCACGCTTTCCCAGGCGTCCCGCATCGACGGCATGACGCCCGCGGAGATCGGGTTGCTGCAAGTCCATCTCGCCCGCCGCAAACGCGAAGCGGAAGCCGCCGCAAACAAGGAGTCCCGTCCATGAAAGAAGACAACGTCCGCTCCGAAGAGATCCATCGCGAGCCAGGGGCTCTGGCCCGCCTCTGGGCCATCCGATATGCCCGTGTGCCGATCATGATCTGCCTGCTCTTCTTTGTCTTCGCGATCGGGGCGGAGGGCTACGCCGTGTACTGCGCCAGAACGGGCGCGACGCCTGTATATCAAGTCCAGCACCCGGAACTCCGCAACCATGCGCCTATGAAGGGGCATATCCTCGGCACAGATTACCTCGGCCGGGACGTCCTGCTGCGGGCTGTCTTCGCCACGCGGACCGCGGTCAAGGTGGGCGTCGTGGCTTCGCTGATCTCCGCGGTGTTCGGCGTGGCGCTGGGGCTGCTCGGCGGGTATTACGGCGGCAGGACGGACGCCGCGGTCCTGTGGATTTACAGCACGTTCGCGTCCATCCCCTCGCTTCTGTTTATTCTGGCGTTCGCCCTGCTTGTCTCGAAGGGCTTCCTGATCCCTCCGCTGGAGACCGCCTTCCAGGCGTTCAGCCGCGCTTTGAACACGGAACCCGGCATGATGGCCGTCTACCTCGGGATCGGCCTCACGGGCTGGGTGCCGCTGTGCCGCGTGGTCCGGGCGGAGACCTTGCGCCTCAGGACGCGTCCCTATGTAACGGCGGCCCGTTCGCTCGGCGTGACGGACCGCGGCATCATGTTCCGCCATATCCTGCCGAATCTGATGCACCTCGTGATCGTGTATTTCACCATGCGGTTTGCGTTCGCGGTGATGACCGAGGTGATCGTGAGCTATCTCGGGCTGGGCGTGCAGTTCGAGCCGAGCTGGGGACTTATGATCTCCAACGGACAGGCGCTTTTCTGGCGCGGAGCATGGTGGGAGATCGCCGCCGCCACGGGCTTCATGTTCGTGCTTGTGCTCGCGCTGAATATGACCGGGGACGCCATGCGGGACGCTCTGGACCCGCGCCATACCTCCGGCAAGTAATAACGTTCCGTTTCCTTCCTTTTTTCGGACGCTTCCTCAGATGCTGCGGGCGGCGGCCTTCCGCGTGCGCGGTTTGGACGGCCGGTGATTCGTCTTCAGCAATGCGGCGAACATGATCGCCGCCTGGACCGCGGCGAAGACGGGGAGCGACTCCATCGAAAGCAGATCCCCGGCGTATCCGACCGCCGGAGGGATCACCATGATGCCGACCATGCTGGCCGCGCCCTGCAATCCGGTGAGCGCGGCGGCCGTGGCGTCGTTGAACCCTCTCCGCGTGGCCTCGTGCATCAGGCACGGGTAGATCGGCGCCAGGGCGAAACCGACCAGCAGCAGCGCGGCCGACGGCAGGATGCCTTCCGCCGGGATCAGCAGAAGTCCGGCGGCGAGCAGGACCGCCGCGCCCGCGAGCGTGGAGAGCATGCGGTTTCCGAGCTTGTCCGCCGTGAATCCGAGCAGGAAGCGTCCGGCGGTGAGCGAACCCCAGTAGGCCGTTACGACGTACTGCGCCGTATGAAATTCCATCCCTCGCGCTTTGGTCAGGAATGCGCATCCCCAGAGTCCCGCGCTCGTTTCAATGCCGCAGTACACGAAGAAGATCAGCACGCAGAGCCAGAAATCGAGGGAAAACTCGCATTTGCCCGTCAGCTTGTCCATCGAGGAGGACGCGGCCGTTTCCCGGTCTTCCGCCTCCTCGTCCTTCCGCGCACGGTCCCACAGCCCGATGGTCGAACAGAAAAACGCCGCCAGCACGAGTTGTACGGTGCCGATCACGAGGTATCCGCTCCGCCAGGAGTCCGTCAGCTGGATGAAGATCGAGGCGATCAGCGGCCCGATGGTGGCGCCGATGCCCCAGCAGCAGTGCAGCCAGCTCATGTCGCGGCTGGAGTAGTGCTTCGAAACGTAGAAATTCATGCCGGTGTCGATCGCGCCCTGTCCGAACCCGAGCGGAACCGCGAATGCCAGCAGGGCCGCGAAGGCCGGGGAAAACCCGCATCCCACGAGCGAAAGCCCCGTGACCGATCCGCAGAGCGCCAGCAGCCGTCCCGTGCCGATCCTGCGCAAAATCAGCCCGCTGGCGGATGCCGAAACGGCGGAACACAGCGCCAGGACAAGCGGGATGAATCCGCCGTAACGGAGCGGGACGCCGAACGTGCCGCTCATGGGGATCCAGGCGGCATCGAGGATCTTGTCCGGCATCCCGAGGCTGATGTAGCCGAGGTAGATGATGCAGAGCAGAAGGATCTTCCTGCGTGCGGGGGAGATACTGTCGAAAAAACGCGGCATGGAGAATTGGAAGAAAAAAGCGCGAACCGGAAAAAACGGCCCGCGCTGGAGTTCGGAAGGTCAGGAAATCATTCCTGCGGGAATTCCATCCCCTCCACGAGGCCGGGATTTTCCTGCTTGTAGTAGGAATATGCCATGCGGCGGAGGAAGAGGATGTCGAGTTTCCAGTTCAGGATCTCGTCGCCGAGATCGGCGCGGACGTTCGAGTTGTCGAACGTGATCTGCGTGGAGAAATAGGGGATGAGGTCCTCGATCATGCGCATGACGAGTTTCTCGTCCTTGGAGGGGTTCTCGTTCTTCTCGACGGTGCAGAGTCCGGTCGCCTTCAGGGTGCCGCTGGTGGCGATGCCGATCATTTCAGTGGAGACGGGGCTGTCGCCGGTGATGTGGTAGGTGCGGTTCCGTTCCGGGAGCATGAAGAGCTTGGACATGGATTCCTGCACGTAGTCGATCGGCACGAAGTAGATCTTGTCGGACGTGGGGCTTTCGATGCGGATGGGCACTTCCAGCGGGGCGTTCGCGGGGAGACCGGCCTTGAACGCGCGGTTGCTCTTGATGCGGCCGAGGAATTCCAGGATGCGGTAGAACGCGAGCGGCTTGCGGATTACGCCGTCGGAACGGCGGCCGACGATGATGGAGGGCCGGTAGATGGTATACGGGACGCCGACGTTCTCGCGGACGTATTTTTCGGCGTCGAACTTGCTGCGTTCGTAGGAGTTGATCCAGCCGGTGGCGGGCATGGAGTCTTCCATGACGCGTCCGGCGTAAGTGCCGGCGACATAGGCCGTGCTGACGTACTGGAAACGCGGGATGTTGAAGCGCTTGACCGCTTCGACCGCGTTCAGCGTGCCGTTCATGTTGGTCGCGTACGTCTTGCCGTCGGGGTCCTTGCCGAGGTTCACGTCCGCGGCGCAGTGGAACATCACGTCATAGGGGCCGTATTTCGCGATCTCGTCGAACGGGAGCTTCGTCACATCGCCGGAAATGACGGTGATACGGGAGATGATGGAATCGTAGGAGGCGGGGTCGCCGTCGAATTCGCACTGGGCCCGCATGGTGAGTTCCGTGCGTTCCTGTGCGGTCTGAGCAGAGTTGCCGCGGCAGATGGCGACGATCTTGAAGTCGGGGTGATTGCGAAGCAGCGCCGTGACGACGGACGCCCCGACAAGACCTGTGATACCGGTGAGCAGGATATTCAAAGCTTACTCCTTGGACGGTTTTGCGATTTATATTTAAATAAACAGAATGCCGTGATGATAAAAAACGTTCATACAATATAACACTCTTTCGGGAAAAATAAAGTCGAAAACCCTAAAAAGTCGCGTTTTTTGGGAAAACAGATGAAAAAAAGACGTTTCCCATTGAAAAAAGCGTTTCCCAGTGATACGTTATAAGCATATTTCTTTCGTTTTATCAGTCATCATCTTCTGTTACCATCCGATCGGAGTCTTCACCATGGGGTTTGCCTGCGGTTTTGTCGGTCTTCCCAACGTCGGGAAATCCACGCTTTTCAACGCATTGACCAACGGCGGCGCGGCCGCCGCCAATTTCCCGTTCTGTACCATTGAGCCGAACACGGGCATCGTGGCCGTGCCGGACGAACGCCTCGGCGTGCTCGCGAAGATCGAAAAATCCGCCCGCATCGTCCCGACGTCCCTGAAATTCATCGACATCGCCGGACTCGTCCAGGGCGCCAGCAAGGGCGAAGGTCTCGGCAACCAGTTCCTCGGCCATATCCGCAACGTCGATGCCGTGGCGCATGTGGTGCGCCTTTTCCAGGATGGCGACGTGGTCCACGTGGGCGGCTCCATCGACCCCGCGCGCGACCTGGAACTGATCCTGACCGAACTGATGCTCGCCGACCTCGAATTCCTTCAGCGCAGATTCGACAAGTGCAAGAAGCTGCTTCGCACCGGCGACCCGGAGATCAAGGCCGAATACGAGCTTTCCCAGTCCTGCATCGCCGCCCTCGAAGACGGAAAGATCCCTTCCTGGAACAAGGATGACCCGGACGCCTGCCGCGTGATGGCTTCGCTCCAGCTCCTTACCACCATGCCCGCGTTCGTCTGCGCCAACGTTGACGAAGCCGGGTTCCGTTCCTTCGGCAAGGACGACGTCTCCAGGGCGCTCATCGAATATGCCGCCGGACACGGCATGGAGGTCGTTCCGGTCTGCGCGAAGTTCGAGGAGGAGCTTGCCGCCCTCGAACCCGAAGATGCGAAGGCGTTCCTGGAGGACATCGGCGCATCGGAAAGCGGCCTTCAGCGCGTGATCCGCACCGGATACAGGCTTCTCGACTACTGCACCTTCTTCACCACCGGCAAGGACGAGACGCGCGCCTGGACCATCATCAACGGCACAGCCGCGCCCGAGGCCGCCGGCAAGATCCACACCGACATGCAGCACGGATTCATCCGCATGGAAGTCGTCTCCTACGACGAACTGGTCGCGCACGGCGGCTGGAATGCCGCGAAGACCGCGGGCAAGCTCCGGACCGAAGGCAAGGACTACATCGTGAAGGACGGCGACTGCGTGTACGTCCTGTTCAATAAGTAACGAACGGCAACCCGGGAAAAATCGCGCAGGCATCATGGCAGAGGATCGGACAGCATCGCGGAAGCGGTTCTTCAACAGTTCCCGGAATCTTGCCATATCCACCCTGTTCAGCCGTATCCTCGGACTGTTCCGCGAGAGCCTGACCGCTGCGGTCATCGGCGGCGGCGCCCTCATGTCCGGCTGGACGCTCGCCATCACCTGGGCCAACATCTTCCGGCGCATCCTCGGCGAGGGTGAGCTCGGCAAGGCGATTGTGCCGATCATTTCGCTTTCTCTGGAAAAGGAAGGGCCGGAACGTGCCCGCGACCGTTTCTCGACCATCCTGCTGTGGCTGACGCTGCTGCTGACTTCGCTGGCTGTCGTGCTCGGGATCCCGTCATGGCTGATCTCGCGCGCATTGGAGCCGGGCCGCTGGAAGACGGCGTTCGAGCTGTTCCCGGTCCTGACCCCGTATATGGTGTTCATCTGCATCGTGGGGGCGGCGACGGCCTATGCGAACGTGCTTCGCGAATTCTTCCTGCCGTCGTTGACCGCGATCGTGCAGAACGTGGTGCTGATCCTGGCGCTCGCGCTGGTCTGCCGGCATTACCGCGGGATGCCGCAGCTGACCGCCTTTGCGCTGGCCGTGCTCGTCGCGGGCGTCTTTGAAATGGCCCTGATCTTCCTGATCCTGTGGCGGCGCGGCATGATGGTGCGCATCACGCGTGCCATCGTGCGGGATACGGAGACGCTGAAAAGCATCTGGAAACTGATCCTGCCGGGACTGCTCGGGGCGGGGGCGCTTCAGCTGAGCCTGCTGTGCGACCGGGCCGTTGCAGGGCTGGTCGGCGACTATGCGGCGTCCTCGCTCTATTTCAGCGACCGCCTGGTCTTTCTGCCCATCGGCATTTTCGCGGTGTCGTTCGCGACCGTGGCGAATACGGAGCTCTCGCGGTACGCCGCCACGGGTAAATATGATGAACTGACCTCGATGCTGGAGAAGACGATCCGGATCCTGCTGTTCGTGTCCGTGCCGTTCGCCGCCTTCATGCTGTGTTTCCCGCGGGATATCATCCGCATCTTCTACCAGTACGGAAAATTCGACGAGACCGCCGTCGGCGAGACCGCCTACGCATTCGCGATGTACGCGGCGGGCATCCCGCTGTTTGCGGTGTTCAAGATCTCCTCCGTGGCGTTCACAAGCCGCCGGGACATGGTCACGCCGCTGAAAGTCTCGCTCGTCTGCATCTCGCTGAACATCGTGCTGAACTTCGCGCTGATGGTCCCGCTGCGGCAGGGCGGCATCGCGCTCGCGACCATCATGTCGTCCCTGCTGAACAATGCGCTTCTGCTCACGATTTACAATCGGCAGCTGCCGGAAAACAAACTTGACTTCCCTGCGCTGGGGCTGTATCTGCTGAAATTGCTTCCCGCGTGCGTCCTGCCGCTGATCCCGGCGTATTTTGTCTTTCGCGCGGTCGCGATCCCGGACGGCCTTTATGTCGCGGTGCCGTACTGGGATGCTATGAAGCCGAAATTGAATGTCGTGCTTCCTCTGTTGACCGCGGGCGCCGTTTACGGCGTCGGTTTGCTCGCGCTGTGCTGGCTGCTCCGCATCGACGAGGCGGCCATGGTGCTGCATAAAATCATGCGCCGGAGGAGCCGCGCCTCCTGAGCCCCGTGTGCACGGGCAAGGCGCGCACAGCTCGACGTCCTTTGCGTGTAGCCGGACACTGCCGCGACACCGATTGGCGTGTGCGCGGGAACCGCGCACTACTTCAGCTGAGGCGCCGCCTCATCGCCGAACTTTTTCGCGAGTTCCACGAGAGCGGCGAGGTCGAGTTTGCCGTTGCCGAGCATGGGGAGGGAATCCACGAGGATGAAGTTTTCGGCCTTCGGGATCCAGAGGTTCGGGATCTGGCGGTCCTTGAGCTGGCGGATGAGTTCTTCGGGGGCCAGGCGGCGCGCGTCGGTGTAGAACACGATGAGCTTTTCGCCGTGCTTGGCGTCGGCGGCTCCGCAAACGGCCACAAGGCGTTCCTCCGGCTGAAGGATGTTGTTGATCTCGCGTTCGACGAGTTCGTGGGGGACCATCTCGCCTGCGATCTTGGAGAATCGCGAGAGACGGCCCGTGATGGTGATGAAGCCGTTGCGGTTCATGTGCGCGATGTCGCCGGTGACGTACCAGCCGTCGCGGATGACTTCGGCGGTCTTGCCGGGTTCGCCCAGATAGCCCTTCATCACGATCGCGCCCTTCACGATCATGAGGCCGTCGGTGTTTTCCGGCATGAGCTCGAAGGTGGAGGGGTCGACGATCTTGGCGCAGATGCCGGGAAGCGGGGCGCCGATGCTGCCGGCCTTGGCGACCTGAACGCCGAGTTCCATGCGGGAATTCGCGACGTTGATGGAGACGACAGGCGACAGTTCGGTGCAGCCGTAGCCCTCGGTGATCTCGAGTCCGGTGAGGTCGCGGAATTTCATGGCGATGTCCTCCCGGAGGCGTTCCGCGCCGGTGATGGTGAGGCGGAGCGACTTGAAGTCTTCGGCCGTGCCCTTGCGCATGTAGAGCATGAGGAAGCTCGGAGTGGCCACGATGATGGAGATCTTCTGTTCGCGGATGACCTTCAGCGAGGTGGCGGCGTCCAGCGCGTTCGCGATGAAGACGGCGCGAGTGGCGGTCACGATGGGCAGCCACATGCAGACTGTGAGGCCGAAGGAGTGGAAGATGGGGAGGTTGCCGAGCACGCTGTCCGTCTTGCGCCAGCCGATCATGGAGACCATGGCCGCGACGTCCGCGTTGATGTTGTGGTGGGTCAGCATGATGCCCTTCGGGATGCCGGTGGAGCCGCTGGAGAAGATGAGCACGGCAATGCGGTTCACGTCCTGCCAGCTCTTCGGCGAGACGAGCTTCATGAGTTCCTCGTGCGTGAGGAAAATGCAGGCGAGCAGCCAGATGTATTTCGAGCTCGGACGGCCGATGTCTTTTGCGGCGTCCTCCAGGAACACCATTTCGGGCGTGGGCTTCATGCGGATCTTCTGGATGAAGACGCGGCTGGTCAGGATGTGCCTGATGTTCGCGATCTTCACCGCGTGCTGGTTGGCCGGGATGCCCGCGGTGAAGTTCATCACGGCGGGTTTGCGGTCGGACAGCAGGATGCCCGTGATGGTGCAGACCGCGGCGAGGCTGTTCGGCAGCATCACGCCGACATACTCCTCGGATTCGTCGCAGATGCGCCGTATCCAGCGGCTGATCAGCACGGATTTCACGAGCAGGGAGAAGAACGTCGGCTTCTGGAGCCCGTGCGAGTCATCGTACTGCTGGATCGAACGGCGGAACGGATGATGCTTGGCGATCCAGGCGAACTGGCTGTGGAAGGGGCGTTCGCCGCGCTCGGGGATGAGCTCCGTATCGGCGGCGAGCTCGGAGAGGATGATGCGGATTTCGTAGGCGGAAGTGTTGCGCGGGATGGGCTTGCCGACGGTCACGCTCGCCGGATGCGGCAGTTCGTTCGGCCACGTGAGCTTGAACTTGCCGTAGTAGCAGGAGAAGATGCTGCCCCAGGTCATGCCGATGCGGACCGGGATGACCGGGATCTCCGGCATGTCGTCCGGCATGAGCTCGCCGACTCCGTCCTTGAAGCTGGACATCGTGCCGTTCTTCGTGATGTCGCCTTCCGGGAAGACGCAGATGATCTCGCCCTGCCGCAGAAGTTCCTGCGTGTTTTTCAGCAGAGCCTTCAGCTGCTTGGGCTTGTTCGACGGCACCGAGATGAACCCGGCGGACCGGAAGAGCGGCCGCCAGAACGGCGCATTGAAATAGCTTTCGTGCATCATGAAGCGGATCGGACGCGACGTGCATGCCTGGATGAAGAAAATGTCCACGAAGCTCGCACGGTTGCCGATCAGCAGCGCCGGGCCTTCCTCCGGGATGTTTTCCACGCCGAATTTGCGCAGCCGGTACAGCGTGCAGAGCATGGTCCGCATCAGGAACCGCAGCAGGAACTGCGGCATGATGTAGAACGATGTCGCCCCCAGAATGATCGTCAGACAAGCCAGGACCAGCGTGAGCGTGAAGATGGAGAGCCCGTAACGGTACATGAGGAACGAAATGAAGATCGTCAGCAGGATCCCCCCGGCGAACGGCAGGTAGAACCAGCTGAAGAACGGCGGGATCAGTTCGTGCCGGATGAAGTATTTCTGGTACGCTTCGAGCGGGACCAGCATGATGCCGGCGAAGAAGCCGAACACGAAGAGCAGAATCGGCAGGAGTCCGCCGCCCGTGAATTGGTCGCGGAAGAACGGCAGAAGTCCGATCAGCAGCGCCGAGAGTGTCATGACCGCGGTCGATGGCGGCACGAGCCCGATCTCGATCACGTCGCCGGAGAGCTTGCCCGCCGCCAGGCACCCGAGCACGGCGCCGATCACGGGCGAGGCGATGATGGCGTAAAGGAACAGGTCGTTGTTCGACACCCCGGTGTTGCCGAACTTCACCGAGATGTACTGCATGGCCATCGAGGCGACCACGATGATCGAGGCGAAGATGTAGCCCTCGCCGACCCCCGTCAGGACCAGTTCGCGGTAGCGCTGCTGAAGCTTGAACGCCGTCACCCACTGCTGTTTCAGGTCGCGGAACCGCAGCTTGCGGCAGAACGACTGGTTCGGATTCAGGTGCGACGACAGAAGCAGGTTCAGCGTGGCAAGCGAGACGCCCGCCGCGCCGACCGCCGCAGTGCTGGAGATGAAGTGAATGCAGAAAACGGCCGAGACCGTGCCGATGATGATGCCCAGGAACGTCATGGATTCCACGATGCCAGCCGTGCGCGAAAACTCCTTCCGCTCCGCTGTGTCCGCCAGATAGATCTTCAGGGCAGGACGGTAGAACGAAAAGACCACGCCGAGGCAGCCGGCGAAGATCAGGAGCGGTACGGGGCCGATCTTCGCGACGGGCGCCAGAAAGAAGCTGCCCGCGAGGATCAGGAAGATTTCGACCGCGCGGCTGAACACCACCACGTTGCGCGCGGAAAAACGCGTGCAGAGAAACTGGCAGAATACGCTGGTGAAGAGAAATGGCACCGTGTAGGCCGCGGCGACCAGCAGCACGTCCATCGCCTGCCGGTCGAAGATCGGGACTTCCCGGTGGATGAGGAGAGCGGAATAAGCGCACACGTAAACCGGGATCAGCGCACTCAGCAGGGCCACGCCGCCGACAATGCCTTTCTTGACCGGCTGGCGGACAAAGGTTTCTTCGTTCATGCGCCGATGCTCCTGACGGAGAGACATGCGGCGGGCTCGTGCGTGCTAAAGTGCTTGATGTGCATGGTCTTATCCAGTAATATTCAGAATGTGCCGTTCGTGTTTCGGGGAGAATGGCGGAGGGAAGGGGAGCGAATCGTCCCCCCGCTGCAAAATATCGTATGGAATTAATATAGCATGCGCCCGAGGGATTTTCAATTTCTTTCCGAAAAAAATATTGAGAAAAGTAATAACTATTCTGGAAATAAATTTGGCAGATATAATAATTTAATAGCCGATATTGTTTTTTGATATGTTATGGTCGAAAAAAACGAAAATAATTTAAAAGCTGTACAATAAATCGCGTTCGTCAGACGTTATGCTCATATCAACCCCCTTATTGCAATCAAGGAAATCTAAGATGTCGATCACGAACAGGCCGAAAACGGCATGGACCATGCTCTTCCGGGTGGTGGACCGTCTGCGTGCGAAAAGCGCCCGCAACGTGACCATCCCCAACATGAAAATCACACTTGGCAAAATTCGCATCATCAACTATCTCTTTGTCCGCGAAGGCGAACCGCCGATGGTAAAGGAGATCGCGGAGATGTTCGGCCTGACTTCCGGCGCCGTCTCCCAGACTGTTGACGCACTTGCCGCCGACGGCGTCGTGGAGCGCATCCCGTCGTCGGTCGACCGGCGGTCCGTCCACGTGTCCCTGACTCCGTTCGGCAAGGAGATCCGCAAACAGCTCGAAGTCTACCTGACCGACGTGATGAGCGGCATTCTGGACGAGATCCCCGAGGAGAAACAGGAGGCGTTCCTGGAAGTCCTTCAGGATATGTCCGAGACGTTCACCGAGACGCAGCGCATTGCCCGCGAATCCATCAAACGCTGACGAATCCGGGGGGATTCCCGCCGTCCGTTCCGCGGGCGGCAGCACACATTTTTTGAAAACGAAAACGGCTCTTCCGAAATGGAGGAGCCGTTTTTTGGTCGGGGAGGGGCAGTCCGTTTCAGCGCCGGGCCGTGGAGAACTCGAAGACGGTGCAGAGAGCCGAGCCGTTCGAGAGCGTGAACGTGAGGCCGTCGGGGCCCGGGATGCCGCGGTACAGCGCGGGCGTGATCGTTTCGCCGGGTTTGGCCTGGGCCTTGTATTCGAGGCGGAGGCGGTTGAACTTGAACCCCTCCGGCAGATATTCCATGGTCTCGTCGAGGGACCGGTTGCTGTTGAAATGTCCGTACATGTCGGCCTGATGGGATTTGACGGGGAAGGGCGCGAGGAGTTCGGGTTCGCGGTCGGGGAGGGTGATCTTGCGGGAAAGATACTCCATGGGGAGCGGCGGATCGAAATGGAGGTCCCCGACGATCTGCGCGGGCACCTTGCCGGGGCGTCCTGTGGCGCGGTCGACGAAGGCTCCGATGGCGGCGCAGAGGACGCAGATGCGGCCCTGTTCATCATAGATCGTGGTGTTGCGGAACCCGAAGAAGTTTTTGCAGTCGTAGACGTTCGTGCGGATCACGAGATGTTCGCCGTAGGCCGGGAGCCGGATGATCTCCACCTGCCGGAACGCCAGAAAGACGGCGAAGCCTTTCTGTCTCAGGTAGACGGAGAAATCGTCCTCGGAATCCATCTGGAAGCATTCGCATTCGAGGAGGTAGTCGAGGGCGTGGCTGAGGCGGAGGCATCCGCCGGGTGCGGTGTCGCTGATCGCGACGGTCCTTTCGATCTGAAACATGGCGATTCTTCTGTCCGGCCGTGGAAACTCAGTTGGATTTTTTCGCGGGAAGCTTGACCTCGTCGCCTTTCTCGGAGACGGGGCCTTTTTCCGAGAACGGGTTGGCGGTCCAGTCGACGGAATCCATGTCGGCGAAGATCTCGGCGAAAACCCTGGCTGCGGTGTCGTAATCGCGCAGGATGAGTCCCTTGTCCGGAATGTTGGACTGGCGGACCTGTTCGAACGCGGAGTTGCCGCTCAGGCGGGTGTTCGCCTGTTCGGCCTGCTGGGTGGCCTTGACATATTCGACGAACCTGTTGTAGACTTTCGTGAGGCGTTCGGCCTCGGCGCCGATGGAGAGTGTCTTTCGCGGGAAATAAGCCCGGTAGACAGGCTGGACCTGGATTGCAAGTCTGCTCATGCGTTTGAGGCGTTTCTCGAAATCCGCGCGCCAGACCTGGTTGGAGATGAGCGTGTCGAAATGCTCGTAGGAGGCGCTGAAGTATTCCACGTCGCGTTTGAGTTCCAGGTAGGGCAGGATGGTGCGGAAACGAGGCGAGACAGCGTACCTGCCGTTCCGGAGCCCGAATCCGAGCGAGGAGAGCGTCTGAACGGCGTTTCCTGCCATGTGGAACGAGAATCCGGCGGGCGTCAGGTTGGAGGAACCTCCCGAGGCAGTCGCCGAGGTGGGGCCGAGACCGGTGTGTTCGCTGAGCGATTTTCCGGTCATGCGGGAGAGCGGGTCGTTCGCCTTTGCGACGGAGGATCTCTGCGTTTCTTTCTTTGTCTGGGGCGTGGCCGCACTCTGGACGGGGACCTGGAACGCCTCGCGGATGTTTCGCGCGTGTGTGGCGGGTGCGAGGTCTTCGCCGATGCCGAGTTCGTTGATGATCCCCTGCAGGGTGTTCGCGTCGCTGATGAGCCGGTCGAGCGTGCCGAGATACTCCTGGCGGAACACCGAGGAGACGCCGGATTCGCGTGCCAATGAAAAGCCGCTCATGACGGTGAGGAGCTCGCGGTCGAACCGTGCAAGCAGGTCTTCCTTTTCCTCGGCGGCAAACGCCGCGCCGGAGAACAGGACGATGGCGGCGGTCAGCATCGGGACGAACATTTTCGGAAGCTTCATGTCAGGTCTCCTTCGGTTTGCCGCGGAGTATTCCGGGCGTGGTCTTGTTGCTGCGGGGCCGGGAATGATGCGCCGTGGGGGCGCGTTACTGCTGTTTGTCCTCCTTGCCGGGGAGGGCGCGGAGGATCACGCCTGCCTCCTGCAGGATCCTGCGGGAGGTGCCGTCGATGGAGTAGTGTTCGTTGTAGACGACCTCGGCGATGCCGCCGTTGATGATCATTTTGGCGCAGAGCAGACAGGGACTGAATGTGGTGTACAGCGTGGCGCCCTTGATGGAGATGCCGTGGTAAGCGGCCTGGACGATGGCGTTTTCCTCGCCGTGGGAGCAGAGGCATTCCTCGAGCGCGGTGCCGGAGGGGGCATTGGAGTTGCACCGGGGGCAGCCGCCCTCGTTGCAGTTTTTGATCCCGCGCGGCGTGCCGTTGTAGCCGGTGGAGATGATGCGTTTGTCCTTCACGATGACGGCGGCGACGTGCCTGCGGCTGCAGTTGCTGCGGGCTGCGACGACCTTAGCGATCTCCATGAAGTATTCGTCCCAGTCGGGTCTGTCCTGATGGCTGCTCATGTTCGGGGGGCCTCCTGCTGATGCTGCGAAGAAAACGGTTATGCCTGACGTTCCACGAATTCGCGGTGAAGTGCCTTCTGGGCGCACTCGAACTGCTCGCGCTCGATGACGAACTGGATATTCACCTGACGGATGGTCTGGTCGATGGCGAGCACGTTGACGCCGGCTTCGGAGAGCGCGTTGGCCGCGCGGGCGAGGAATCCGGGGATCTTCATGTTGGAGCCGATGACGGAGACGATGGCGACCTTGGTCACGTGTATCTCAGCGTTCGGGAAGTCGCGGTGGATGCTTTCGATGCAGTTGTTCAGGCGCTTGCTCTTCTCCGGCACGAAATGCGCGATCGTGTTCGCGTTCGTGGTCTTCGCGATGTAATCGATGTCGCGGTCGGCCAGGTGCTTCGTGAGGCGGTAGTCGTAGCCGGGTTCGCCGACCATTTCAGGATCGAACACCTCGAGGCCGAGCAGGTCGGCGCGTCCGCAGATCATTTCCACGCGGGGATTCGGGGAGACATAGCCGCGGCTGATGAGGGTGCCGGGGTGCTTCGGGTCGAAAGCGTTCTTGACGCGGATCGGGATTCCCTTGAGCTCCATTTCCTTGGCGGCCTTCGAGTGAATGGCTTCCATGCCCATGTCGGAGAGCTGGTCGGCGATGTCGAAATTGGTATTGCCGATGACCTGCACCTTGTCGATGCCGATGAGCTTCGGGTCGCCGGTGGACAGGTGGAATTCCTTGTGGATGATGCCTTCGCGGGCTTCGGTGAGCACGGCGATCTTGCTGAACGTGATCTCGCTGTAGCCGCGGTCGAACCGCAGCATGATGCCGGGATCGAACTTCACGTAGCCGGTCACGATCGGAAGCTCGGTGGAGAAGTCGACGCCCTCGAATCCGGCGAGGATCGCCTCGTCGAGGGTGCGGGACTCGGTGGAGCGCCAGCCGGAGAGATCGATGAAACGCGCATTGACGCCGTTCGCCTTCAGGATCTGGGCGGAATTCCAGGCGCTGTGGACTTCGCCGACGGCGGCGAGGAATTCGCGTGTCATGGGCAGGTAGTCGCCGGGCCGCATGAACCCGTAGGAGCGCATGTCCTCCAGGTCCTGCAGGAACTTGCCGATGTCGTCGAGACGGCCGTTGATGAAAGCGTTCGCCTCCTTCACGTTCAGTCCGAGGAACCCGAACTCCTGGTTGTAGTCGATCATTTTCTCGCGGACGCGGGCGAGGGCGTCGCGCCATTCGCCGCTGCCGGCAGTGAAGTGACCGTAGACGCCGGGCGCTCCGGTCTTCTTGTCCTCGAGCAGGAGGTTGGTGATTCCGGAATAGGCGGAGACGACGAAGATGCGGTTGTACATGTCGGCGGGGGTGTGGTCGGCGATGATGACGTTCTGCATGATCTCGCCGAAGCGGGACATGCTGGTCC
>Ga0310696_10001795_pt1 | contig 30172 bp, 20 predicted proteins | sample AusTroGonzalo_MG_4_FD_203885 | JGI IMG/M metagenome (GOLD analysis project Ga0310696, IMG submission 203885) | Bovine rumen microbial communities from tropical cattle in Woodstock, Queensland, Australia - Gonzalo_02 (v2) (version 2) | ecosystem: Host-associated > Mammals > Digestive system >... | reverse complement strand
CGCCACGGATCGTGTTCGGGAAAATCTCGGAGATGAGCACCCAGCAGATCGGACCCCAGCTGAACATGAAGGAAGCGGAGTAGATCATGATGCTGAGCACGCCCACGATGCCGGGCACGCCCGGAACCGCGTCCGCAAGGGCCACACCGAGGGCACCCAGGGCCATGCCGAGGGAGCCGGTAATGAGCAGCGGCTTGCGGCCGAGCTTCTCCACGGTGAAGATGGCGACCAGCGTGAAGCTGATGTTCACGACACCCATCAACACGGTCTGCGTCATGGGATTGCCCATGCCCATCGACTCGAAGATGCGCGGTGCGAAATAGAGCACGGCGTTGATGCCGACGAACTGCTGGAACACGCTGAGCATGCAGCCGATGAAGATGACGATGAAGCCGTAGGCCATCAGTTTCTCCTTCTTCTCGACGACCGTGTTCTTGATGTCGGAGAGGATCTGGGAAGCCATGCTGCTGCCGTTGATGCGGGACAGCACCTTGAGGGCCTTGTCGTCCTGGCCGGACATCACGAGGTAGCGCGGCGTCTCCGGCACAAGCAGGATCAGCAGGGTGAAGAGGCCCGCCGGCACGCATTCGGAGCCGAACATCAGACGCCAGCCCACCTGATTCGTCCACTCGACGATCGCAGGATCGTTCTTGTGCGACTGGAGGATGAGGAAGTTCACGAAGTACACGACCAGCTGGCCGAAGATAATCGCGAACTGGTTCCAGGACACCAGTTTGCCACGCTTGTTGGCCGGAGCCACCTCGGCAATGTACATCGGGCAGATGGCGGAAGCCATGCCCACGCCGATGCCACCGAGCACGCGGTAGAGGTTGAACGCCACCCAGAGGGACTGGGTCGGAACGCCTTTCTCGAAGAAGAGGAACTCCGGATAGTAGGAACCGGCAGCGCTCAGGAAGAAGCAGATACCTGCGAAGAACAGGCTCTTCTTGCGTCCGAACTTACCGGCGAACAAGCCGGAAAGCGCACTACCGATGATGCAGCCGATCAGTGCGCTGGAAGAGGTGAAGCCGTGCAGGAAATCGGTGTAAGTGAAGTCTGAGGCGCCCTCGAAGAACGCCTGCAGACCTCGCTCCGCACCGGAAATCACGGCCGTATCGTATCCGAACAGCAGGCCGCCGAGCACGGCGACGAGCACGATCGAAAACAGATACGCACCTGATCCTTTATCTTGCTGAACAGCCATTACTACTTCGCGTAGAGGTTCAGAAGGGTTTCGTACAGCTCCTGCTTGCCGGAGGCAGCCACGACCGTACCTTTCTTCTTGGCATACTCATAGAGATCCTCGAGCGTAGCCTTGCCTTGCTCGAACTTCTTGCCGAGGCCCTTGTCGAAGGAAGCGTAACGCTCCTTGACCATCTTGGGCAGCGGGCTCTCCTCGAGCACGGCTGCGGCGTTGAGCAGGGCGTGGGCCATCGCGTCCATCGCGCTGATGTGGGCGATGAAGATGTCCTCAGGATCCGTGGAGGAACGACGGAGCTTGGCGTCGAAGTTGGTACCACCGTCCTTGAAGCCGCCGTTGCGGATAATCTGCATCATGGCCTGGGTGAGATCGTAAGGATCCACCGGGAACTGGTCGGTATCCCAGCCGTTCTGGGCGTCGCCGCGGTTGGCGTCGATGCTGCCGAGGAAACCGTTGTCGACGGCCACGGTGAGCTCATGCTCGAAGGTGTGGCCGGCGAGGGTGGCGTGGTTGACCTCGATGTTGACCTTGAAGTCCTTGTCCAGGCCGTTGGCGCGCAGGAAACCGATCACGGTCTCGGTGTCGACGTCGTACTGGTGCTTGGTCGGCTCCATCGGCTTCGGCTCGATGAGGAAGGTGCCCTTGAAACCGTTGGCGCGAGCGTAGTCGCGGGCGGCGGTGAGCATCTTGGCCAGGTGGTCCTTCTCACGCTGCATCTGGGTATTCAGCAGGCTGTAGTAACCCTCACGGCCACCCCAGAACACATAACCGGTGCCGCCCAGCTTGATGGTGGCGTCGATGGCGTTCTTGATCTGGAGTGCAGCACGGGCGACGATGTCGAACTGCGGGTTGGTGGCGGCGCCGTTCATATAGCGCTTGTTGCCGAACACATTGGCGGTACCCCACAGGTTCTTGATGCCGGTAGCCTTCTGCTTCTCGAGCAGATAGTCCGTGATGTCCTTCATGCGGGCCTCATACTCCGCGATGTCCTCGGTGTCCTCCACCAGGTCGACATCGTGGAAGCAGTAGTAACCGATGCCGAGCTTCTCCATGATCTCGAAACCGGCGTCAGCCTTCTCACGGGCGCGGGTGTACGGGCAGTCCGCCTTGTCCCACTCATAGCTGCGGGTCTGGCCGCCGAAGGGGTCGCCGGAAGCCTGGCCCAGGGTGTGCCACCAGGCCATGGCGAACTTGAACCAGTCCTTCATCTTCTTGCCGCAGACGACCTGATCGGCATTGTAATAATGGAAAGCGAGGGGGTTCTTGGACTCCGGGCCTTCGAACTTGATTTTCCCTATTTCGGGAAAGTACTCTTTGTTTGCCATAATGATTTGAAATAAAATTGATTATAGTTTATTTGAGTGAATTGCTGACTTCTTGTTTCCAGCGGCTGTAAGCCTGCTCGAGCAGCTGCTTCCATTCGGCCTCCGGCTCGATGACGTCCAGGCGCTCGAGGGTCGCGAAAGCCTCGTCCGTGGACTTGTAGATGCCGGCACCGAGGGCGGCTCCGCGGGCGGCACCCAGCGAACCGTCGGTGTCGAACAGCTCGATGCGCGCGTCGCACAGGGTGGCGAGCGTCGAGCGGAACAGCGGGCTGAGGAACATGTTGGCCTTGCCGGCGCGGATCACGTCCGGCTGCAGGCCCATATCCTTCATGATATCGATGCCGTAGCGGAAGGAGAAGGCGATACCTTCCTGGACGGCGCGCAGGATGTGCGCCTTGCTGTGGCGGACCAGGTCCACGCCGACCATCCGGGCACCGATGCTGCGGTTCGCCAGGACGCGCTCCGCGCCGTTGCCGAAGGGCAGCACAAGCAGGCCGTCCGCGCCCACGGGGGCCGTAGCGGCGAGGTCGTTCATTTCCGGATAGGAAAGCTCCGGGCTGATGTTGCGGTGCGCCCAGGAGTTCATAATACCGGTGCCGTTGATGCACAGGAGTACGCCCAGACGCGGTTCGGCCACGGTCGCGGACGTGACATGCAGGAAGGTGTTCACGCGGGACTGCGGGTCGGCCTTCGGCACATCGGTCACCCCATACACCACGCCGCTGGTGCCGCCGGTCGCGGCAATCTCGCCCGGTTCGAGGACGTCCAGGGAGAAGGCGTTATTCGGCTGGTCGCCGGCGCGGTAGGACACAGGGATGCCGGCCGGGAGGCCCAGCTCCTTCGAAACCGCTTCGGTCACATGGCCCTGATCGCCGATGGCCTGCACCACCGGGCAGAACTTGTCGGACTCGATGCCGTAGTAGTCCGCGACGAAGTGGGCGCGGCGACGGTCCACGAAGTCCCAAAGGATACCCTCGGACATACCCGTAGCCGTGGTCGTGGCCTCGCCGGTCAAGCGGAAGGCGATATAGTCGCCCGGGAGCATGAATCGCCAGATCCGCGCGTAGACATCCGGCTCGTTGCGCTTCACCCAGGCCAGCTTGGAGGCCGTGAAATTGCCCGGGGAGTTGAGCAGGTGCTCCATGCAGCGCTCATACCCGATGGCCTGCAGGGCCTCGGCGCCGATGGACACGGCGCGGGAGTCACACCAGATGATGGCGTCGCGCACGGGCTCGCCGCTCTTGTCCAGCGCCACCAGGCCGTGCATCTGATAGGAGATGCCGATCGACACCACCTGGCTCAGATCAAAGCCGGCGGCAGCCATCTCATGGATGCCGTCGGACATATATTTCCACCAGGACTTGGGGTCCTGCTCCGCCCAGCCCTTGCGGACCGCCTTGATGGGCGCCTCCGATTTAGGGTTGGTGGCCGAGCAAACACACTTTCCGCCCGCTATGTCTAGCAAGGCAACTTTGACGGATGAAGATCCGACGTCGATTCCCAATGAGTACATATCTTCGTTTTGTTTCAAGTTGTCAAATTTACGAATTATTTGCTATATTTGCATGGTGATTGGATTCAATTCGTGTACCAAACATTTTTGAATTTCATTCATCCGGCACACCACGCAGGATTAGCACATCGGTAGTGCATTGGCTTCCCAAGCCAAGGAGGAGGGTTCGACTCCCTTATCCTGCTCCACAAAACAAAAGGCTTCGCGACGTTTCGTCGCGAAGCCTTTCTGATTTCCGGCTGCAATCCGGGAAGACGATCAGTAGCCGAAGATTTCCTCCTGACTCAGCTTCTGCACAGGGCCGAGGGTGGACAGGAACTTGGTGTCCAGGTCCTTGATGTCACCGAGGATCATATACGTGTAGGTGCGGTCCTTGACCCATTTCTGCTGGGTGGCCACCACGTCGGCGAGGGTCGCGTCCTGCGCTTTCTCAAAGACTGCCTTGTAGGAAGGCTCGTTCAGTCCCAGGCGCCGGCAGGAGAGATAGCTGCGCAGCACATCAATCCCCGTCGTGCGCTGGGTGCGCAGGCGGCTCAGCAGGGCGTCCTTCGCCACCGCGAAGGCGGGTTCGGACTCCGGCATATCGTTGATGATCAGGTCGAAAGCCTCGATCGCCTGGCGCATCTTGTCGTTCTGCGTGGCGATGAAGGCGAGATACATGTAGCTGTCATCCAGGAAGGACGGCTCCTGCAGATCGGCGTACGCACTGTAGGCCAGGCCGCGCGCCTCACGCATTTCCTGGAACACGATGGAGTTCATACCGCCGCCGAAGTACTCGTTGTACAGGGCGATGTCGCCCGCCTGTGCGGCGTCGAAGGACTCCCCGCGGTTGGAGAACTGGATGTAATACAGCTGAGGAGCGTCGTATTGCGCCAGCAGCACGCGGTTGGACGGCGTGAGCTGCATCTTCGAGTACTGTTCGGGTTCTGCGACAGCCCCTTCCGCCACATAATGGACATCCGCGAGCGTGGCCTTCGCTTCGCTTTCGGACATCGGGCCGTAGTAAAGGATCTCATGGCCCAGGTTGAAGGTGGAACGCACTTTGGCGAGAAGCTCTTCGGAGGTCAGCGCCATCAGCTCGGCGTCGGTCAGGGTCGTGGCCTTGATAAACTCGGGGCCGTAGATGGCATAGTACTCGAGAGCGGTGAAGCAGCTGCTCTGCGATTTCTTCGCGTCGGCGCGGGACTTCAGTTCATCGGCCTTCAGGTTCGCCAGGATGGCCTCGTCGGGCACGGCGTTCAGGATCAGGTTCTCGACGAGCTTCACAGCCTCGGCCATATTCTCGGACAGGCCGACAAGGCGGAACGAGCTCTGCGTGTCGCCGGCACCGCCGCTGTAGCTGCAGGCCAGGCCATACATCTTGGAAGCGAATTCCTCGGCGCTCATTTCCGGCGTACCCAGGTAGCTGAGATAGTTCATCGCCAGGCCCAGGGCGGGATCCTGCCGCGTGCCACGGTTGTAGATCAACTGAATGTTGAACACGTCGTTGAGTTCGTTCTTCTTATAGAGCAGTTCGGCGCCCTCGGTCAGCGGAGTCTTGGACATGTCCTTGGAGAAGTCCACGAACACCGGTTCGATGGGCTTCACGGGGGCGTTCTGGATCTCCGTCAGGAAAGCACTGGTCTGGTCGCGGTTGGTCACGATCGGAGTGATCTTCGGGGCGGAGATCTTCTGGATGTTCTTATCCTCACCCTGGCGCTTGTAGATGACGGCGTAGGCATCCTCCTTGAGGTACTCGTTCGCGAAGGCGATGATATCTTCCTTGGTCACGGCCTCCAGGCGCTCGATGTCGCGGCAGGCTTCCTTCCAGGGGATGCCGTTGATGAAGGCATCCACATAGTACTGCGCCCGGTAATCGTTGTATTCCAGGCGGCGCATCTTGTTCAGCTTGATGTTGTTGACCGTGCCGGCAAGGAGCGCTTCGTCGAAGTCGCCGCTGCGCAGCTTCGCCACTTCCTCGAGGATGATGTCACGCAGCTCCTCCAGGGTCTGGCCTTCCTTGGGGTTGCCCATGGCCAGGAAATAGCCGTAGTCTGCCTGGGGCTCATAGCCACCATAGACAAACAGGGCCTTCTGCTGCTGGTTGACATCCAGATCGAGCAGGCCCGCCTGCTGGTTGTACAGGACGGAACCGGCAATCTCGGCGACGGCCGCGGTCTTCAGGTCGGAAGGGGCGGGCAGGCGCCAGGCCATGGCCATGTTCTCGGCCTCCAGGCCGTACACCTCGCGCACGACGGGTTCCGTGATGGGCGGTTCCGGCTCGAACTGCAGCTTGGGGATGTCCGGGTTGGGTTTCCAGTCGCCGAAGTATTTCTCGATGGCGGCGACCATCTCGTCCGGATCGAAGTCACCCGACACGCAGATGGCGATGTTGTTGGGGACGTAGTAGACGTCGTGGTATTTCTTGACGTTGGTGATGGACGGGTTCTTGAGGTGCTCCTGGCTGCCCAGGGTGGTCTGCTTGCCGTAGGGATGGTGCGGGAACAGGGCCTGGTCGATGGCTTCCCAGACCTTGCGGCTGTCCCGGGTCAGGGACATGTTCTTCTCCTCGTAGATCGTCTCCAGCTCCGTGTGGAAGCCGCGGATCACGCCGTTGCGGAAGCGGTCCGCCTGGATGCGCGCCCAGTTGTCGATCTGGTTGGAGGGGATGTCCTCGGTGTAGACGGTCTCATCGGCGGAGGTCCAGGCGTTGGTGCCGTCGGCGCCGATCACGGCCATCAGTTTGTCATATTCATTGGGAATGGCGAACTTCGAGGCCTCGTAGCTCACCGAGTCGATCTTGTGGTAAATCGCGGCGCGCTCGGCCTCGTCCGTCGTCTTGCGATAGACCTCGAAGAGCTGTTCGATCTCGTCGAGCATCGGCTTCTCGGCCTCGTAATCCACCGTACCGAAGTGCTCCGTGCCCTTGAACATCAGGTGCTCGAAGTAATGGGCGAGACCGGTCGTCTCGGACGGGTCGTTCTTGCTGCCCACCTTGACGGCGATGTAGGTCTGGATGCGGGGTTGCTCCTTGTTGACGGACATGAAGACCTTCAAGCCGTTGTCAAGGGTATAAATCTTGGTCTGCAGGGCGTCTCCGCGCACGGTTTCATAACGGTGGCAGGAGACAGCCGCCAGCAGCAGGACCGTTGCGGCGGCGAAAAGGGTAAGTGCTTTTTTTATCATGGTCATTAAATGGTATTCCGGATTGCGACGACAAAAGTAGGAAAAATTCGCGCCAAAATTTGCATTTATCCAAAAAACTCTCTACTTTAGCATCGAAGTTTTTCATAGTTTAAGTTTAGGTTAAGTAACGGGCCCGTCGTCGTGAGACAACAGGCCCGTGAATTTTATCCGCCGGCCGCCGGATGTCCCCTCCACAACGCCAACGCTTGCCATCCGTCCGCAATGCTATTTTTCTGGGATTATTGTTATATTTGTAGAAATAAAGCAATAAACAATCAACATATAGCAATATGGTCAAAGTCAATGTAGGAGGCTGCAGCTCCTTTGTCAAAGATGCAGATTATCAGAAATATGTAGAGAAGGCCCTGGCGGCTTACGACGTGTTGGAGGCCGAGACCGGCGCCGGCAACGATTTCCTGGGCTGGAAGACCCTCCCCGTGGACATCCCCGACTCCCTGATCGCCGACTGCGAGGCCATCCGCGACGACTGGTCCGCCAAAGGCGTGGACCTGGTGGTCGTCATCGGCATCGGCGGCAGCTACCTGGGCGCCCGCTGCGCCATCGAGGCCCTTTCCCACGGTTTCGTCCGCAAGGAAGGCGTCCCGCAGGTCGTCTTCGCCGGCAACAACCTCTCCGAGGACTACCTCGCCGAGTTGATGGACCTCGCCCGCACCCGCAACACCGCCTGCGTGGTCATCTCCAAGTCCGGCACCACCACCGAGCCCGCCGTCGCCTTCCGCATCGTCAAGGAATACATCGAGCAGACCTACGGCAAGGCCGAAGCCGCCGCCCGCATCGTGGCCATCACCGATGCCAGGAAGGGCGCGCTCAAGACCCTCGCCACCCAGGAAGGCTATAAGACTTTCGTCGTTCCCGACAACGTGGGCGGCCGCTACAGCGTGCTCACCCCGGTCGGCATTCTCCCGATCGTCCTCGCCGGCTTCGACATGCGCGCGATGCTGAAGGGCGCTGCCGAGGAGCGTGCCTCCCTGCTCAAGAAATCCGCCGACAACCCCGCCGTGCAGTACGCCGCGATGCGCAACCTGCTGTACTTCGAGCAGAACAAGAAGGTGGAGATCCTGGTGACCTTCCACCCCAAGCTCCAGTACCTGGGCGAATGGTGGAAGCAGCTCTACGGCGAGTCCGAGGGCAAGGAAGGCCGGGGCATCTTCCCCGCTTCCGTCGTCTGCACCACCGACCTCCACTCGATGGGCCAGTTCATCCAGGAAGGCGACCGCGTGATGTTCGAGACCACCGTGACCGTCGAGAACTCCGCCCGTGAGGTGGTGATCGGCTCCGACGAGCAGAATCTCGACCAGCTCAACTACCTCGCCGGCCAGCGCGTCGGCCATTGCAACAAGATGGCCCAGCTGGGCACCAAGCTCGCCCACATCGACGGCGGTGTGCCGCAGATGGAGGTGAGCGTGGAGAAGCTGGACGAGGCCAGCCTCGGCGCCATCTTCTACTTCTTCGAATTCGCCTGCGGCATCAGCGCCTACGTGCTCGGCATCAACCCCTTCAACCAGCCGGGCGTCGAGGCGTACAAGAAAAACATGTTCGCACTGCTCCGCAAGCCGGGCTATGAGGCCCAGACGGAAGAACTGCTGAAACGTCTCTGAGTCCCCGTCATTCCGGACTTGATCCGGAATCTAGTTAAGTTTATACTCCGAGGGGGCCTTGAGTCCGGGTATGCCATAATACGCGGACACAAGGTCCCCTCGGATGTACACCTTCCGGCCCAGCAGTTGCGGGTTGTCCACCAGATTCAGGGCCGCGCGGATTTCCCCTTTGGGGAGCTCCACCGAAAGGCAGTAGTCCGTGTCAGTCGTGGCCGCCTTGGCGCCCAGGACCAGGTTCGTATCCTTGGTGAAGGGCGGCGTGAAGGAGGCTTTGCCGCTGCTGGTGGCCACGCCCACGATGTAGCCGCACACCCAGACATCCTTTTCCCCGGCGTGGTTGCGGGCGGCGCTGATCTCGTACGCATGCTCGATACTCTCCGCGCCGGCACTGCCGTAGACATAGTTTTCCGTCAGGCGGGTCCGGTTGGTATCCACCTGCAGGGAGATGCCGCCGGACTTGCCGTCGATGCTGGCGCTGAGGCGGACGGTCTGGATCTGCCGCGCCTCAAGTGTGCGGGTGAACAGGGGCTGGACATAGTTGCCGTCTTCCAGCGAGATGGACACGGCGCCGGGGTGGAAGAAGGCCGTGCGCGACTCGGTGTAGCCATAATCCAGGCAGCCCTCCGCCGCTTTCAGAAGGAGTTTCCCCTCCGGAAACGCCTGGCGGAAGGAGTCCTGCACCTCCAGTCGCAGGCCGCTGTTGAGCTGGGTGCAGGTCAGGGTCACCGAGATGCTGCTGCCGGCGGCTACGGTAACCACCTGTACATCCCCCCACTGGGGTGTGTCGAAGGCGGGGGTTTCGAACGCGGCCGATTCGGCGCTGACCGTGTAAGTCCCCGCCGGCAGGGTCAGTTCGTCCGGCGACTGGGCATAGGGGCCCTGATAATAGACCTTGCCGTTGGCATCCGCCACGGTAAGGAGGAAGTCTCCGCTGTCCAGAATGCCGGAGGCGCGGGTAGCGGGTGTCGGGAGGCCTTGCAGCGAGATCAGCAGGATGCCGGTCTGCGTTTGCCGGAAGAGGTCCTGGCAGGAGATCGGGAGGAGCAGGAGGGCGGCCAGGATCGCCACGAGTTGCAGAGTTGTTCTCATAGTCTTTTTTGCGGCAATATCGGCATTCTTCCCACGCACCCCGATAAAAATCTTCGCTTTCGGTCCGCCATTTCCGTTTTTTTATCGCTCTTCTCTTCCAATTGCCCGCAAGCGGACGGATGCTCCCCGCGGCCGGCGGAATCACCGTGAGCTATATCTGATTGATTATTAGCGAGATATCGTTTTTATCGCTTGATAATCATCTTCTTGTTGCTCACAAGTAACAAGGCGATTATAGCGTGAAGAGCGGCGAGGGGGTCATCCGCGGGAGGGGGCAGAGGCGGGGGATGCGTTCGTCTGAGGTGGCGAAATGGCTCTGAAGGATGGTGGAACTGGTCGTCAGGGCAAGTTCGGGCGTATTGTTATGCTCTGAGAGGTGGCAGAGGAAGATGTTGCGCAGGCCGGGGTGGAGGAAGTCGCGGATGGCTTCGGCGCATTCGGCGTTGGAGAGGTGGCCGTGGCCGCCGCAGATGCGGTCCTGCAGATCCTTGGGGTAGGGCCCGTGGCGAAGCATTTCCAGGTCGTAGTTGGATTCGATGACCACGGTGTCAGCCTGCCGGGCAAAAGCCATCGCCTGCGGCACCATCTGCCCGATGTCGGTCATGATCACGAACTTGTAGTCGTCCAGCAGCAAGGCGTAGCCCACCGTGTGGGAAGCATCGTGGGGGACCTCGAAAAACTGTGCACGGATGCGTCCCGGCACGATGTCATTCCAGCCCGGCGAGAGTTTCCGGCCGCAGGTCCGGTAGTATTCTCCGGTGAGGAAATGCCGCGCGAGCGCTCCGTCCAGCTCCGGCGGCGTCCAGACCGGTTTGCGCAAGTGCTTGCAATAGGAGCCCAGCGAGCGGATGTGGTCGTTGTGGTCGTGGGTGATGAGCAGTCCGGCGAAGTCGTCAAAACAAAGCCCTTCCCGCTCCAGTTCCTTTTTGAGGCGACGCGGGCTGAATCCCGCATCAATCAGCACTCCGGCCTCGCAGGCCCCGCCGTTATCGAAGATTCCCAGGAAATAGCAGTTTCCGCAACTGCCGGACGAGAAGGACTTGAACTTAATTGTTGACTTCATCCGAGCAGTATTTGGAGATGACGCTGTAGGAGTCCGCCACGCCCAGTTCGCCGGCGCGGGACAGGTCGATACAGCCTTTCTCCTTGTCCTTGAGGTAGATGAGCACCAGGCCGCGGTTGTAGTAGGCGTCTCCCATGCTGGGGTAGAGCTTGATGGCCATATCGTAATTATCCAACGCCTCGACGAAACGGGACGACAGGCATTCGAGGTTGCCCAGGTCGAAGTAGAGATACGGGATGTCGGGCAGGATGGAGAGGGCCTCCCGGATGTCTGCGATGGCTTCGGAGTAGTCGTAGGTGCGTGCCACGCGGTCGCTCACGCGGGCCCGCGTCGAACCTTCTGTGTCCATGGAGAGCGTCTGGACGTTGCCCTCCAGCGAGGCGATGAAGTCGATCATCTCCGCCTTCAGCACACCCCGGTTCATCAGGTAGAATGCCTTGTAGTAGCGGGCGTAACGATCCCGCGAGCTGTCGTCTTCCGCGGCACCGACCGCCCGGTCGAACCAGCTCAACGCCGAATTGAACTGCTTGCGCTGCAACTCCTGCAGACCCTTAACGAAGTACTCTTCCGCATTCGCCGTGAAGAGGAACTGCTCCGTGCCCTTGCTCTCGGTATTGCCCAGCGTGATCGGGGTCGGTGAGGCGTCGATGAAACGGTCGATCAGGATGTTCTCATACTGGCGCGAGAGGGCCACGCTGTGGTTCTCCTTTTCGGCGGCGAGGCTGAACTTGTAGAGCGGCCGCAGCCGGATGTCGATGTCGCGGTGCTGCAGAAGCTCGTTGTCGAAGTCCTTTTTCGCAAAGTCTGCGTCCAGCGCCAGCAGGGAATTGTATTTGCGCGTCGTGTCGGCGAAAGAACTCTCGCCGCTCCGGGCCCGGTAGTCGCGCACCTTCTGCTGGGCGGTCTGGTAATCCGCCCGCGACTCGCGCGTGCGCCCGAGCATGTTTTCCACATAGGAACGGTTGAGGTAGGCTTTGGCGAAATCCGGATAGAGTTCGATGGCCTTGTTGTAGTCCTCCAGCGCATCCTGCCAGCGGCCCATCTCCACGAACACCGCGGCGCGGTTGTAGTGGGCCAGCACGTTGCCGGGGTTGATGTTGATGACCCGGTCCATGTCCTCAAGCGCCTGCTCGAAAGCGCCGACCTGCGCGTAGATGAGGCTGCGGTTGTAGAGCGTCAGGGCGTTGCCCGGCTCATAGTCGAGCACCGTGTCGAGGTCGGCCATCGCCTCGTTGTAGCGTTTCTGTTCGTAGTAGAGCAGGGCCCGGTTGAAATAGGCGAAGGTGTTTTCCTTATCCAGGCCGATGGCGTAGTCCAGATCCGCGATAGCCTCCTCGTAGCGGCCCAGCGAGGCATACACGCGGGCGCGGCGTACGAATCCCTCCGGCTCCATCCGGTCCAGGCGGATGGCCCGGTTGTAATCCTCCAGCGCGCGGGTCGTGTCCGCCAGGAAGAGATAGCTGGCGCCGCGGTTGAGGTAGGCGGACGGATCCTTCGGCTCCTTCTTGATGTAGTAGTCGAAGTCCGCGACGGCATCCTCGAACTTCTGCGCCAGGAAATTGGCCACGCCGCGGGAGAAATAGACGCCCACCTGCCCCGGACGCAGCGCGAGCGCCCGGTCGAAGTCCTTGAAGGCGGCCTCGTAGTCGCCGAAGCGGCTCTCCGTGATCGCCCGGTAATGGAAGCCGTTGGTGAAGACCGGATTAAGGCGGACGGAGGTGTTGAAATCATTCTGCGCCCCCCGCAGGTCGCCCAGGTTGTACTTGGCAATGCCCCGGAAGAAGAAGCTCCAGTAGTCGGTGGAGTCCAGGCGCGAGAGCACGTTGAAATTCTCGATCGCCAGCGCGTATTTGCCTTCTGAGAGCGCCTGGCGCCCGCGCCACATAAAGACATCCTTGTCGTACTGGGCGTGCGCCATGCCGGCTCCGAGAAGCAGGACAGCTATGGTGAGGAGAAACTTTTTCATTATTTTTGCAAAGATAAACAATTATCGGACCCGAATTGAAGCGAATCCTCAAAATCGTCATCCCCTTCCTCCTGGCGGGGCTGCCCCTGGGTGCGCAGGACCGGGTGGAGGCGCTGCGTGCCGACGTGCAGTTCTTCGCCGACTCCCTGCAGACCGGACGGGCCTGCGGGACGGGCGGGGCGCAGGCTGTCACGTTCTACCTGTTGCGGCAGTTGCGTGACCTGGGGCTGCGGACCACGGTGCAGTCTTTCGGCGCCGGGGACCATGCGGGCCACAACGTGGTGGCGGTGACGCCGGGCTGGTATCGCTCCTACATCGTCGTCGGTGCCCATTTCGACGGGCTCGGTACGCTGAACGGCAGCTGCTATCCCGGAGCGGATTCCAACGCTTCCGGCGTGGCGGCGTTGCTTGCCCTGGCCCGTTCGCTGACCGGTGCGGCGCAGGGCGCGACGGGGCTGATCTTCGTGGCTTTCGACGGCTACAACGCCGACATGTCCGGCTCCCGGGCCTTCCTAGAGCACTTCCGGACGCAGTATTCCATCCGGATGATGGTCAATCTCGATATCCTCGGCTCGGCCCTCGCTCCCGTCCGGCTGGGTCGCCCGGATTACCTGATCGCCCTCGGCGGGGATCCGCAGCGCAGCGCGCTCGAAGCCGCCAACCGCGGCCCCGGACTGGACCTTTCTTATGATTATTATGGCAGCGCCGCCTTCACCGACCTGTTCTACCGGCGGGTGGGCGACCAGCGCTGGTTCCTGGAAGCAGGCATCCCCGCCATCGTCTTCACCTCCGGCATCACCGACCATACCAACAAGGTGACCGACACCCCCGCTACCCTCCATTACCCGCTCCTATCGCGCCGCATCGACCTGATCGCCATCTGGCTGCAATCCCTCTTGTAGTCTCGTTTTGCACTGGCATTTTCCGGCATCCGCCAGACAGGCGGACAAAAGAAATTTACAGAATATTGCTATATTTGTAGGATAGTATGAAAGCCTTCTGGAAAATACTGAAGCGCTACGTGGCTCCGTATCAGGGTTACGTCGGGGGATCGGTGATCCTCAACATCCTGTCGGCCATCTTCAACGTCTTTTCCTTCTCGCTGCTTATCCCCATCCTCCAGATCCTCTTCAACATCAGCGAGCAGCACTACGAGCTCATCCCCTGGCACCGCGGGATGCCCTTCAACGAGGTCACCAACAACATCTACTACTACATCGCCCAATACATCGAGACCAGCGGCCAGAGCCACGTCCTGCTGATGCTCTGCCTGGTCTTCATCGGCATTGTCCTCGTCAAGGTCGCCTGCTACTTCGGCGCGGCGGCCGTGATGGTCCCCATCCGCACCGGCGTGGTCCGCGACCTCCGGATGGAGATCTACCGCAAGATCCTCTCCCTGCCCCTGGGCTTCTTCAGCCAGGAGCGCAAAGGTGACATCATCGCCCGCATCAGCGGCGACGTCCAGGAGGTCGAGACCTCCATCACCAGCACCATCGAGATGCTGATCAAGAACCCCATCCTGATCATCATCTACCTCGGCGTCCTCTTCCGGATGTCCTGGAAGCTGACCCTCTTCGTCATCATCTTCGCTCCGATCATGATCGGCATCATCAGTGCCACCGGGCGCCGGCTCAAGGCCGACTCCGCCGAGGCCCAGCGCTACTGGAGCGACACGATGAGCCAGGTGGACGAGACGCTGGGCGGCCTGCGCATCGTCAAGGCTTTCCGCGCCGAACGCCGGATGGACAGCCGCTTCGGCGGCGTCACGGAGGCGATGCGCCGCAAGAACAACCAGGTCGCCGTCCGGCAGGCCAGCGCCCACCCGGTCAGCGAATTCCTGGGCTCGGCGATGATCGCCATCGTGCTCTGGTTCGGCGGCACCCTCATCCTGGGCGAGCACGCCGTCATCGACGCCCCGTCGTTCATGGCTTATATGGCCATCCTCTACAGCGTCATCCAGCCCATCAAGGACCTTTCCAAAGCCGCCTACGGCATCCCCAAGGGCCTCGCTTCGATGGAGCGCATCGATGCCATCCTGGAGGCGCAGAACCCCATCCAGGAGCCTGCGCAGCCCAAGCCGCTGGACGGCTTCCACGACGCCATCCGCTTCCGCGGCGTCAAGTTCCGCTACGAAGACGGCCGGGAAGTCCTCCACGGCATCGACCTGGAGATCCCCAAGGGCAAGACCGTGGCCATTGTGGGCGCCAGCGGCGCCGGCAAATCCACCCTCGTGGACCTGATTCCCCGCTTCTACGACCCCGTGCAAGGCAGCATCAGCATCGACGGCACCGACATCCGCGAGGTCCCGCTGCAGCAGCTGCGCGACCTGATGGGCATCGTCAGCCAGGACTCGGTCCTCTTCAACGACAGCCTCTTCGCCAACATCGCCTTCGGCAAGCAGGATGCCACCCAGGAAGAGGTCGAAGCGGCCGCCCGTATCGCCGGGGCCCACGATTTCATCCTTGAGAAGGAAGACGGCTACCGCACCGGCGTCGGTGACCGCGGCGTCAAACTCTCCGGCGGACAGCGCCAGCGCATCAGCATTGCGCGCGCCATTCTCAAGAACCCGCCCATCCTCATCCTCGACGAAGCCACCGCCTCGCTCGACACCGAGTCCGAACGCAGCGTCCAGGAAGCGCTCGAGAAGCTGATGAGCGGCCGCACCACCATCGCCATCGCCCACCGCCTGAGCACCATCAAGAACGCCGACGAGATCGTCGTGATGGACGAGGGGCGCATCGTCGAACGGGGTCGCCACGACGAGCTCATCGCCCGCAACGGATACTATAAGAAGCTATACGAAATGCAAGCCCTGTAGCCGATGGAGAACCGTACCCGCATCCTTATCTTCCGGATCATCCTGCTGCTCTATATCCTGGCTGTGGCTTATCTCTGCTTCGCGAACTTCAACAAGCTCCCGCAAGGCCCCAGGTTCATCTTCGGCATCCCGACCGACAAGATCGTGCATTTCTGCATGTTCTTCCCCTTCCCGATCTTCGCCTTCTTCGCCTACGACGAATTGACGGACACCCCGCTGAAAGCTTTCGGCGCCCTGATCAGCATCTGTGCCGTCGGTTGCATCTTCGCGGGCCTCACGGAGATCATCCAGGGCTCCCTGCCCTACCGCTACCAGGACATCAAGGACTTCGGCGCGGACTGCCTCGCCATCGGCATCGCTTCGCTGCTGGTCTTCATCATCGACCTCTCCAAGATGCGCAAAAAAACATGAGAAGACACCTTCCCGCCCTGCTGCTCTGCCTGGCCCTGGCGCTGCCTGCCGCCGGACAGAACGTCCCGCGCACCCGGGATTTCCGCACCCTGTGCGACACCCTCTCGCAACGGCTCGAGCGCCGCACCAGCGTGCACGACCGCATCTCCGTGACCAAGGTCACGCGCAACGGCAACACCCTCGACCTTACCTTCAACGCCAACCTCTCCTACTACCCCTGGCACAGCGCCGACGTGGAGTGGTTCCGCGCCGAGCTGAACAAGGAATGGCCGTTCAAGGATTTCACGCCGGGCAAACTGATCTCCAACCGCTACGAGTTGGACGAGCTGGCCACCCCCTTGCTGCGCGCCGACGGCAAGCCTTCCGCCTTCGTCCACAGCGTCGACGACCCCCGCCAGGCACACGCCCGCTTCATCGAAGAAGTCGGGGCGCGCCGCTACCCCAAAGGGATGTCCGACCGCTACATCGTCCTCTGGCAGAGCCACGGGCGCTATTACAACGAGGAGCAGGACAACTGGATCTGGCAGCGCGCCTGCCTCTTCCGCACAGTCGAGGACATGTTCACGCAGACCTTCGTTCTCCCCTTCCTTATCCCGATGCTGGAGAATGCCGGCGCCTACGTGATGACCCCCCGCGAACGCGACACGCAGTGGCGCGAAATCATCGCCGACAACGACCGCGCCTTCAGCGGCCCCCGCGAAGGCCGGATGCGCCGGAGCGGCCTCTATTCCGAACACGGGAGCTGGACGGACGCCGGGGAAGGCTTCGCTGACACCCAGGCCAGCTATACCTTCTCCGACAACCCCTTCCGCAGCGGAACCGCCCGGCAGACCCGCTGCTCCGGCAGCGAAGCCACCGCCAGCGCCACCTGGACGGCAGATATCCAGTCCCGGGGCCGCTACGCCGTCTACATCGCTTACAAAACCCTTCCCAAGAGCGCCAAGGCAGCCCATTATACCGTCCGCCACCTCGGCGGGGAGACCGAATTCACCGTCAACCAGAAGCGCGGTGGCGGCACCTGGATCTATCTCGGCACCTTTGAATTCGCCGAAGGCACCCAGGGCTGCGTGACGCTCGACAACCGCGGTTCCGCCGACGAAATCGTCACCGCCGACGCCGTCAAGTTCGGCGGCGGGATGGGCAAACTCGCCCGCGGCGGCCGGACTTCCGGGATGCCCGCTTCCGCCGAAGGCGCCCATTACTGGATGCAGTGGGCCGGCGTGGATACCACCATTACCCGCGGCTGGGAAACGGACTATACCAACGACTACGCCTCCCGCGGCGCCTGGACCGTGATGATGCGCGAGCAGAAAGAGATCCCCGTGGATCTCGCCCTCGCCTTCCATACCGATGCCGGGGTGACCCCCAACGACAGCACGGTCGGCACGCTCGCCATCTACACCCTGCGCTGCGACGGGGAGCGGGAATTCTCCGACGGACGCGACCGCGTCATCAGCAGGACCCTGTGCGACTTCGTCCAGAGCCAGATTGTCCAGGACCTGCGGCTCGACTTCGACCCGAAATGGTCCCGGCGCGGCCTGTGGGACCGCAGTTACAGCGAGCCCCGCACGTCCGGCGTCCCGGCGATGATCCTGGAGCTGCTCAGCCACCAGAACTTCGCCGACATGAAATACGGCCTTGACCCGTCCTTCCGTTTCACGACCTGCCGCGCAGTCTACAAGGGCCTGCTCAAGACGCTCAGCGTATTCTACAACACCCCTTACGTCGTGCAGCCGCTGCCGCCCCACGCCTTCTCAGCCCGCCTCGCCGGGGGCGACAAGGTCCGCCTCGACTGGAAACCGACCGACGACCCCAAGGAACCGACGGCCACGAGCAGCGGCTACATCGTCTATACGCGCATCGACGACGGTGCCTTCGACAAGGGTGTGGAGACCACGGAGCCGCACCTGGAGCTGGACATCGAACCGGGCCACCTCTACAGCTACCAGGTGGTCGCTTTCAACGACGGCGGCAAGAGTTTCCCGACGGAGATTCTCGCGGTCGGCGTGCCACGGGGCAGCCGGCGCGACCCGGTGCTGATCGTCAACGACTTCGACCGCGTCTCGGCGCCCGCCTGGGTGGAGAGTCCCGGCTTCGCCGGCTTCGAGAGCCGTCTGGACACGGGCGTCCCCTACCTCAACGAGATCGGCTACATCGGCGAGAACTATGAGTTCCGCCGCTCCGCCCTCTACGTCGATGATGACTACCCCGGCTTTGGTGCCTCCTACGACGACCGCGCCGGAGAGATTGTCGCAGGCAATACCTTCGACTACCCCGCCGTCCACGGCCGTGCGCTGCTGGCGCTGGGTTATCCTTTCTATTCAATGTCGCGCGAAGCGTTCTGCGAGAGCGACGCGACGCCCTTTGCGGTGGACCTGATCTGCGGCAAGCAGGCCCGTACGCCCATCGGACGCGGCGCAGTGCCTGAGCGTTATCCCGTGTGGACGGATCCGCTGCTGAAGGCCCTGCGCAAGGTTGCGGAGGGGGGTGGCCATCTGCTCGTCAGCGGCGCCAGCATCGCCTCCGACGGTGCTTCCGACCCGACCGTCAAGGCCTTCCTCGAAGAGGTCCTCGGCATCCAGCTCGCCAACGCCTTCGGCACCAACACCGGCTGCATCGCCGACATGCCTTTCAGCGCCGACCGCAACGAGGAGATCTACTGCGTCGAACGCCCCGACGGGCTCAAGCCCGCGGGCAAGGGCGCCAAGGTTTGGCTCCGCTACCCCGGTTCCTCCTACGCCGCGGCGGTCTCCAACCAGAACGGCGAGAGCCGCACCGTCAGCCTCGGCGTCCCCATCGAGACGGTCATCCGCCCCGAAGACCGCCAGTGGATCCTCGGGCAGGCGCTCGACTTCCTCTACAACGGCAAGAAACCGGCCGTCCGCCGCTAGATTTGCCTCCCTGGCAGTCGCCATCTCTCGCTTCGCTCGGGTCGCCGGTCAAGCCGGCGAATGACGGAGGTCGGTGCCAGCGAATGACGATGATACGTCATCCCCGACCCGACCATCTCCGTCATCCCCGACTCGATCGGGGATCTCCTACCATCTGATTTTAACGAATTTGATTCTCCGGCGTCGCCAGGTGTAGGTGATGTCCAGGGAGCCGTCGGCGTCCTGGATGACGGCCGGATAGGAGTATTCGCCGACCGGGCTGTCCTCGAGGGTGATCCGGTGCGTCCAATGGATGCCATCGCGCGAGGAGGACACGCTGAGCGGTGTGCGGGGACCCTTGGTCGTCCCGGGATAGGGACCGACATTATTATGGACCAGCGCGAAACTACCGTCACGGAGCGTCACGGCGTCCAGGCCCGACTGGTTGTGCGGGAGGTCGTCCAGCAACTCCACCTCGCTCCAGGTCTCGCCACGGTCGTGGCTCCAGGTCGTCCCGACGAAGGCGTTCTTCGTGCGGCAGAGGGCCTGCAGCGTGCCGTCCGGATGGATGAGGATCGTGGGCTGGATACACTGGAAACCCTCCGGCTGCGGGACAGGCCCCACCTTGCCCCAGCTGTGGCCCCCGTCGTCCGAGATCTCGAAATGGATGCGCCAGGTGCCGTCTTCGGTGCTGGACGGGGCGATGATGCGGCCGTCCGCGAGCTGGACAGGCTTGTTCTTGATGGCGCCCAGCAGGCCGTCCGGCAGACACTCCGCCTCGCTCCAGGTCCGGCCGCCGTCGCGCGAACGACGGAGGTAGCCCACCCACTCCTGGATGGTCGGCGCAACCTTGTAGAAGAGCAATAATTCGCCCCCGTCATCCCCGACCCGATCGGGGATCTGAAAGAGGACCGGATTCCAGCAGGCGACGGGGGTGCCGTCCGGCTGGACGCCGTCCTCGACGAGCACCGGTTCGCTCCAGACGCGGCTCCCGGCGGGCTTGCGGCTCGCCCAGATGCACACGTCCGGGTTCTTCTCGCGCGTCCCGCCGAAATAGGCCGCCACCAGATCCCCTTCCGGGGTCTGCGCAATCGTGGAGGCGTGGCACTGCGGGAAGGGGGCCTGCTCATAGAGGAAAGACTGCTCGACGATTCGTCTGTCATACGGCAGGGCGACTTCGTAATGATAACTGCCCGGACGGACCCGCAGCGGCCGCCTGCGGCCCGGGAGCCACACGTGCGCCGTAGTGCCTTCCGGCACGGTAATGTCCCACACCAGCTGCTCCAGGTCCTTGCGCCAGCGGGACTCCACCTCCCCGTAGGGCGTCCGGTAGGAGGCATTCACCCAATCCAGCCCTTCGATGGTGAAATCAGGCTTCAGGCCGATCTGCCGGTAACCCGGCTTCAACGGGCGGATGCCCGCCAGCTCGTGGTAATACCAGGAGATGAGGTCGCCCAGGAGCATCACGTGGTTGCCGCTGTTCATCGACGGATCGGCGGTGTCGCCGTTCCAGAGCTCCCAGATCGTGGTGGCGCCGCGGGCCGCCATGTAGCCGTAGCTCGGATAAGTATCCTGCGAAGCCAGGAGGAGGGCCACGTCGCTGCGGCCCATCCGCGAGAGTTCGTGCTGGATCCACTGCAGGCCGATCACGCCGCAGCTGATGTGGCCGCCGCCGTCGCGCAGGATCTTCGCGACGAGGCTCTGCTCCACCGCCGCCCGGTACTCCTCCGGGACGATGTCAAACGCCAGCGGCAGCACGTTCGCCGTCACCGTATTGTTGCCGTACCACACGCTGTCGGGCTGCAGCCATTTGCTGACTTCTCCGCGTCCGGGGACCTCCCTTCGGGAAGGCATTTCCACAGCGAAGCGAGGACGATTCTTTTTGCCTTCAAGGAGGGAGCGTCCCCGGCGCAAAGAATCCCGGCCGTACAGGAAGCGGGCATTGAAGGCCGCCGCCGTACGGTCCGCCTCGGCGTCCCAGTGCCGCGCCTCCCGGCGCAGGCCCTGCAGCCGCGCGAACTTCGCGAGCAGCCGCGCAATCTTGACATAATAGGCCGTCGAGATCAGCGCCCCGTCGGTAATGCGGTCAGGGTCGGCGCTGTGGACCAGTTCCAGCGACTCCGGCGGCATACACCAGTCACCGTAGCGGTCCTTGGTGATGATGCCGTCCGCAGTACCGTAGGTTTCCCGCATATAGTTCATCCACTTCACGATGGAAGCGTAACTGTCGCGGATGGGCTGCAGGTCGCCGAACTGCTCCCAGAGCAGGTCGCAACCCATCGGGAGCGCCGCCGGCCAGGTCATGTTGTCGGAGTAGTAGTTCCAGAAAGCCGGGGCAACGTCCGGGATGGAGCCGTCCTCGCGCTGCGCCTCGCGAATGTCGCGCATCCATTTCGCGTAGAGCGCGTGGGTGTCGAAGAGGAAACTTTCGCCCAGCGAACCGGCCACGCGGTCGCCCAGCCAGGGCATACGCTCGTCGCGCTGCGGGCAGTCGATGGGCATCCCCTTGTAGTTGGAAGCAATCCCCCACCAGGCGTTGTGCCAGACGGCATTCAGCACCTCGTTGGAGCTCTCGAACGTGCCGATGGACTCGATACTGTCATAGATCAGGTCCGCCAGGAAGTCCTCCGGCGCAGGGTCCTTCAGCCCGCTGACCTCCACGTAGCGGAAGCCGTGCGTGGTAAAGATGGGATGCCACCAGCAGTCCGCCTCGGCGCCGGAACAAATGTAGGTGTCCGTGCTCTGCGCATGGCGCAGATTGTCGGTGTAGAGGCCTCCGTCCGGGACCAGCGTCTCGGCGAAACGCAGACGGACCGTCTGCCCGGGACGGGTGTCGTGCAGGCGGACCCGCACCCAGCCCGCCATATTCTGCCCGAAATCCACGATCCACGCATCTCCGTACCGCATCAGGGCCTTGGGCGCGAGCGTTTGCATCACCCGCATCGCGGGCGAAGGCGAAGGCCGCAGGGTGCCGTCCGGCAGGGCGGAACGGCGCGCCGGCAGCCAGGCTCCGTCGTCATAACCCGGAAGGGTCCACGCCCCCAGCTCCCGCCGGGCGTCATAGACCTCGCCGTCGTATTCGTTCGCGCTGCGCACCGGTCCCTCCGCCGTCAGCATCCAGCCCTGCTCCCGCGAGACCAGGGTCGTATCCCGGCCGTCCGCAAGCGTCACGTGCAGCCGCATCCAGAGTTTGGGATAGCCGAAGCTGCGGATCTTGTGGGGCTTGTAGTGCTGCTGCATCGTGTAGAAGCGGCCCGGGCCCAGCGCCACGCCGAGCGCGTTCGCCCCTTCGGCGAGCATGCCGCCCACCTCGTAAGTATTGTACAGGATGGTCTTGCGGTAGTCGGTCGGGTTGGGCGTCAGGACGTCCTCGGAGATCTTCTCCCCGTTGATGTAGCATTCGTACAGACCGAGGCCGCAGATATCCAGGGTGGCTTCCCGCACCGGCGCATCCAGGGAGAACTCCGTGCGCAGGTAGCGGGCGCTGAGGCGGCTGTGCTCCGTCTCGACGTCCCAGGGAAACGCCTCTTCCCAGCCGATCCAGTCCGGGACGAGCGCCAACAATAGCGTTAAAAGTATGGATGTCATAGAATTAAAAGCGAAACGCGAGTGTGGTCCCAAAGGAACCGCTGAACGGGTCATAGCTCGGAACCACCGACACTTCGGGGGCAGCCTTCACGGAATCGCCGGGGCCCGTGACGATATTCAGCAGCCTCTTGGTCGGATCCAGCAGCCAGCGGCCCACATGGGCGCCCAGGATGCCGATGCCCGCACCCAGAAACAGGTCGCTCAACCAGTGCCGGTCGTGATACAGGCGCAGGAAGGCCACCGTTCCGGCCACCGCATAAGCTCCGGCTCCCCAGCCCCATCCATACTCCATCCGGATCAGTTCCGCACCCATAAACGAAATGCAGCTGTGGCCCGACGGGAAGGAATGCATATCGGATCCGTCGGGACGCGGCGAGACGATGATCTTCTTCAGAATCAAGGCGGATCCGCCAACCAGCACCGACGCCAGGCCCGCCTCGATGAAACGGTCGTGCAGGTTGTGCACCGCCGGAACTCCGGTCAGACCCAGGCCCAGATCCACGATGAGCGGAACCGCAGGCATATAGCGGAGAATCTCCTCATAGAACGGCACTTCGCCCCCCTTCGCCCGCCAGTTCTGCATCCCTTCCCGCACCGAAAAATCCAGGCTCTCATGCGCCAGGCCGTGGATGGCCACGCCCGAGACAATCAGCGCCCCGGGAGCAATCAACTGCGTGGGCCGGAACACCGTCGTGTCCAGCCGCACTGCCTTCTGCGCCCAGGACTGCGGCAAGCCGCACAGCGTCAGCAGCAGGACGGCCACCAGGCTCCTGCCCCAAGCGGATATGCGGGCGGGACGGACCATCGTGAGTGGTTAAAAGACAAAAGCCAGGGAAGCGCACACGGTCCCGCTTACGGGATCGATCGTCGGCATGAATGCGGTCTGGACCGGTGTCCGGCGGCCATCCCAGGAGATCGTCGGGATGTGCAGCAGGTTTTTGGTCGGCTCCAGCAGCCAGCGGCCGGCATGGGCGGTCAGGATGCCCAGTCCGGCTCCCATCAGACAGTCGCTGAGCCAGTGCCAGTTGTTGTAGTTACGCATCACCGCCACCGTCGTGGCGATGGCATAGGCGCCGGCGCCCCAGCCCCAGCCGTATTCCATCCGCACCAGCTCCGCGCCCAGGAAGACCCAGTCGGTGTGGCCCGAAGGGAAGGAACGGTTGTCCACGCCGTTCGGGCGCGGGGAATTGATGACTTCCTTCATCGTCCCGGATACGATACCCAGGCATACCGAGCCCAGTGCAGCCTCGATGACACGGTCCACGAAAGCGTGTTCCGCCTTGGCGCCCAGCAGGCCGAGCCCCAGGTCCATGACCAGCGGAGCGTATTGGATGTAATTGTCGAAACCCCGCTCCGGACCGCCCGCGCGCCATTTGTCCTGGAACCACCGGTTCACCGGCACATCGATGGCGTCGTGGCCGAGGGTATGGATCAGGATGCCGGAACCCATCAGCACGCCGGGGGCGATCAGCTGCGAGGGCCGGAAGGCGGACGTGTCGCGCCGCACCGCCATCTGGGCGTTCGCGGCGGGACCTGTCAGCAGCAGCGACAGCAGCAGTGCGGTGAGGATGCGCTTCATCGGCCGGCGTACATATTCTCGTAATACTTCTGGTAATCGCCGGAGGTGACGTTGTCCAGCCAGTCCTGGTTGTCCAGGTACCAGCGGACGGTCTTCTCGATGCCCTCCTCGAACTGCAGACTCGGCTCCCAGCCCAGCTCCTTCTGCAGCTTGCTGGAGTCGATGGCGTAGCGCAGGTCGTGGCCCGCACGGTCCGTCACGTAGGTGATCAGGTCCAGATCCTCACCCTCCTTACGCCCGAGCAGGCGGTCGGTCGTGCGGATGAGGACCTTGATGATGTCGATGTTTTTCCACTCGTTGAAGCCACCGATGTTGTAGGTATCGCCGATGTTGCCGCGATGGAAGATGACGTCGATGGCCCGCGCGTGGTCCTCCACGTAGAGCCAGTCGCGCACGTTCTCCCCCTTGCCGTAGACCGGGAGCGGCTTGCGATGGCGGATATTGTTGATGAACAGCGGGATGAGCTTCTCCGGGAACTGGTAGGGGCCGTAGTTGTTGGAGCAGTTCGTGACGACCGTCGGCATCCCGTAGGTGTCATGGAACGCCCGCACGAAGTGGTCGGAACTGGCCTTGGCGGCGCTGTAGGGGCTGTGCGGCTGGTATTTCAGGTCTTCCGTGAAGAACTTTTCGCCGTAGGCAAGGTGGTGCTCGCCACTGGACGCCTTCGTCGTGAACGGCGGCTCGATGCCCTCCGGGTGTGTCATCTCCAGCGCGCCGTACACCTCGTCGGTACTGATATGATAAAAACGGCATTTTATCCCGTCATTCGCCGACCCGGATCGGCGAATCTCATACCCCGTCGGTTCCCAGCAGAGCTTCGCGGCCTGCAGCAGCGAGAGCGTGCCCATCACGTTGGTCTGGGCGAAGGTGAAAGGATCCTTGATGCTGCGGTCCACGTGGCTTTCGGCGGCGAGATGGATGATGCCGTCGACCTGCTCGTCCTGCATCAGCTTCAGCACGCCGTCGAAATCGCAGATGTCCATCTTGACGAACTGGTAGTTCGGCTTGTCCTCGATGTCCTTGAGGTTCGCCAGGTTGCCGGCGTAGGTCAGTTTGTCGAGGTTGATGATCTTGTACTGCGGATATTTGTTCACAAAGAGGCGCACGACGTGGCTGCCGATGAAGCCGGCACCGCCCGTGATGATCAGGGTCCTTTCGAAATTCATAATCGGTTATTATTCTATTAGTCCACAAAAATAACTATTTTTGCATACAATGTCAACGAGGCCCCCCATATACCTTTACACCGACGGCGCGGCCAGCGGGAATCCCGGTCCCGGCGGCTACGGGGTGGTGCTCCGCTGCGGCGACGCGCGCAAGGAGCTGTCGGGCGGTTTCGCCCGCACCACCAACAACCGCATGGAACTGTTGGCGGTGATCAAGGGGCTGGAAGCCATCAAGTGGGAAGGCGCACAGGTGCAGGTCTACAGCGATTCCACCTACGTCGTGAAGACCGTCACTGAAGGCTGGAAGCGCAAGAAGAACCACGACCTCTGGGCCCAGTTCGACGCCCTCGCGGCCCGATTCCAACTCAGCTTCACCTGGATCAAGGGCCACGCCGGGCATCCCGAGAACGAGCGCTGCGACCGCCTCGCCGTCGCCGCCTACTCCCTCCCCGGCCTACCGCCGGACATCGGATATATGGAAGGAGATTCGCCGGTCAAGCCGGCGAATGACGAACAAGGAACATTACTATAAACCGTCATTCGCCGACCCAGATCGGCGAATCCAATTTACAAAACGATATGCAGAACGGAAAAATCATAGTAGGCATCACCCAGGGTGATTCCAACGGCATCGGCTACGAGGTCATCATCAAGGCCCTCGCCGACCCGCGTATCCTGGAGCAGTTCACCCCCGTCATCTACGGTTCCTCCAAGCTTTTTGGCTTCTACCGCAAAACCATCCCCGAAGTGGAGCAGATGGACACCAATGCCATCAATTCCGCCGCGGAGGCGCATCCCAAGCGGATCAACATCGTGAACTGCCTCCCGGACAATGCGTTCGCCGAGCCCGGCGTGGCCACGGCCGAATCGGCCTCCGCCGCCATCAAGTCGCTGGAGGCTGCCGTGCGTGAGCTCAAGGAGGGCCTCATCGACGTGCTCGTCACCGGTCCCATCAACAAGAAGGCCATGTCACTCGAAGGCTTCGGCTTCCCGGGCCACACCGAATACATCCAGAACGCCTTCGGCGCTCCCGATTCGCTGATGTTCATGGTCAGCCACCGCCTGCGCCTGGCCGTTGTCACGGGCCATATTCCCCTCAAGGACGTGGCTTCCCAGATCACCGAAGAGAAGATCCTCAGCAAGCTTCGTCTCATCAACGAATCCCTCAAGCAGGACTTCGTCGTGGATCAGCCGCGCATCGCCGTGCTCAGCCTCAACCCGCACAGCGGCGACGGCGGCCTGCTCGGCACCGAGGAGCAGGACATCATCATCCCCGCCATCAAGCGGGCCACGGACGAGGGCATCCTCGCCTTCGGTCCCTTCTCCCCCGACGGCTTCTTCGGACTCAATCATTTCGAGGATTTCGATGCCACGCTGGCGATGTACCACGACCAGGGACTGGCACCGTTCAAGGCCCTCTCCTTCGAGGACGGCGTCAACTTCACCGCCGGGCTGCCCTATGTCCGTACCTCGCCGGACCACGGCACGGCCTTCGAAATGGCCGGCCGCGACGAAGCCGATCCGCGTTCGATGCGCGCCGCCATCTTCACCGCCATCGACATCTTCCGCAACCGTTGCGACTGGGAAGACCTCCAGGACGGTAAGATGTCAGAGCGATTCCTTTCTCGCGAAAAAAAAGAACGTAACGGAAAGCCGCAAATTGCTTAACCGGCGAATCTCGTCTTCTGCTCCGCAATCAATGCCTCCAGGACCCCCGGATCGAAGTAGTTGATCCGCATCGCCGCCTTGACGCCAGCGAGGGTCTGCGCAGCCTTGGCGCGCGCCGCCTCCGTCCCCTTCCGCAGCACCTCATACACATAGGGCAGATCCTGCTCCAGGGCCTTGCGGCGCTGCCGCATCGGCTCCAGCGTATCGTTCAGCACCGCCGTGAGGAAGTTCTTGACCATCACATCTCCAAGGCCGCCGGCACGGTACTGCGCCTTCACCTCGTCCAGGCTCTTGAAGTCGAAACTGACCTTCTTGCCGTGGAAGCAGTCGCCGAAACGCTCGAAATGCTCGGGCTTGCAGAAGGCGTCAAGGTAGGTGAAGACCGTATTGCCTTCGACCTTGCCCGGGTCGCTCACCTGCAGGTGCCCCGGATCCGTGTACATCCCACGGACCTTCTCCTTGACCTCTTCGGCACTGTCGGACAGGTAGATGCAGTTGCCCAGCGACTTGCTCATCTTGGCCTTGCCGTCCGTGCCGGGCAGGCGCAGGCAGGCCGCGTTGTCCGGGAGGAGGATTTCCGGCTCCGTCAGGGCCGGGCCGTAGGTCGCGTTGAACTTACGCACAATCTCGCGCGTCTGCTCGATCATCGGCTCCTGGTCCTCCCCCACCGGGACGGTCGTCGCCTGGAAGGCCGTGATGTCGGCCGCCTGGCTGATCGGATAGCAGAAGAAGCCGACCGGTGTGCCGGCCTTGTTGTCGGCGGCTTCGCTGTCGTTAAAGCCTCTTAACTGGATCTCCTGCTTGACCGTCGGGTTGCGCTGCAGGCGCTGCACCGTCACGAGGTTCATGTAGTAGAAAGTCAGCTCCGTGAGTTCGGCCACCTGCGACTGGATGAGGATGTGGCTCTTGGCTGGGTCGAGGCCCGCCGAGAGGTAGTCCAGGGCCACTTCGATGATGTTCTGCCGGACCTTCTCCGGGTTGTCGGCATTGTCCGTAAGGGCCTGTGCGTCCGCGATCATGATGTAGATCTCGTCGTACTCGCCGCTGTTCTGCAGCTCGACGCGACGGCGCAGCGAGCCCACGTAGTGGCCGATATGAAGGCGACCGGTGGGCCGGTCGCCTGTGAGGATGATTTTCTTTGCCATGCTAGTCTTTTACTGCTTTGAGGGCTTCGCGCACCTGCGCCTCGATCTCGTCGCAGAGCTCAACGTTGTCCTTCAGGAGCTGCTTCATCGCCGCCTGTCCCTGGGCAAGCTTCTCGCCCTGGTAGCTGAACCAGCTGCCGCTCTTGTGGATGATGTCGAATTCGACCGCCAGGTCGGCGATCTCCGCGGCGTGCGAAATACCCTCGCCGAAGACGATATCGAACTCCGCTTTCTTGAAGGGCGGAGCCATCTTATTCTTGACGACCTTGACGCGGGTGCGGTTACCGAGGGCCTCGTCACCGTCCTTGATCTGAGTGGTGCGGCGCACGTCCAGCCGGACGGAAGCGTAGAACTTGAGGGCGTTGCCGCCGGTGGTCGTCTCCGGGTTGCCGAACATAATGCCGATCTTCTCGCGCAGCTGGTTGATGAAGATGCAGCAGGTGTTGGTCTTGGAAATGTTCGCCGTGAGTTTGCGCAGGGCCTGCGACATCAGGCGGGCCTGCAGGCCGACCTTGTTGTCGCCCATCTCGCCCTCAATCTCCGCTTTCGGCGTCAGGGCCGCCACGGAATCGATCACGACGATGTCGATGGCGCCGCTGCGGATCAGGTTGTCCGCGATCTCGAGGGCCTGTTCGCCGTTGTCGGGCTGGGAGATGAGGAGCGTCTCCAGGTTCACGCCGAGGGCCTGGGCATAGGTGCGGTCGAACGCGTGCTCCGCGTCAATCATCGCCGCGATGCCGCCGGCCTTCTGGGCCTCGGCGATGGCGTGGATCGCCAGGGTGGTCTTGCCGCTGGATTCCGGGCCGTAGATCTCGATGATGCGTCCCCGGGGATAGCCGCCGATACCGAGCGCGTGGTCCAGCGCCACGGAGCCGCTCGGGATCACCTGAACGTCCCAGTCAGGCTGGTCGCCCAACTTCATGATCGTGCCTTTGCCGTAATCCTTCTCAATCTTGTCGATCGTGGCCTGGAGGGCCTTGAGCTTCGCCGCATTCACGTCTACGGTCTTTTCTTCTGCTTCTTTCGCCATAGTGGTTTTGAATTAATCGTTAAACTGGTTTGATCGTTTACCGACTCCTGCCTCGGCAGCTTTTCCAAAGCAAACAAATATAAGAATAATAATCGGATTGTTCACACTCCCCCACGTACAAAACCCGTCCATTTTTGCTGTGAGCAAGAGGGGAACCGACTCAGTCGTCCGCGGGGCGGGTGATGCGCTCGATAAGGGGACGCACGGGCTCGTAGTCATAACCCCGTCCCAGGGCGAAGCGAATCAGTTTGAGGCGACCCTGAGGATCGTCGCGCAGCGTCTTCCATTTGGTCTCCAGGACTTTCTCGAGCTTGACGGCAGCGCGCTCCGGGTCAATCTCCTCCAGAGCGGCCAGAACGGCCTCCCGGGATACTCCCCGTGCGAGCAGGGTGGAACGGATTTTTACCGGGCCCCAACCTGACAGGGAAGACTTGTCCCGGGCATAGGCGGCGGCATAGCGGCGGTCATCCACATAGCCTTCCGCCACCAGCGCGTCCACGACGGTATCGGCCGCGGCGGCATCAAACTCCAGCCGCTCCAGCGCCTTGCGCCGGATATCGGAGATGCAGTACTCCCGCCGCGCGCATTGCGCGGTCAGCGCATCGAAGACCTGTTTCAGACGTTCCTCCATATCAGAAATCGAAACCCACCGAAAAATAGGCGCCCCAACCCTGGAGATTGGACCAGTGGAAATTGAAACGGACCGGTCCGGCGATGGTGCTGTAGGCAGCTTCGACGCCCAGCGCAAAGGTCTCAGGTACCAGCGATGACACGAGCCCGGAGACCGAGTTGTCGTAGAACAACAGGCCCGCCAGGGCCGACAGGTGCAGATTCGGCACCAGGGTAAAGCGCATTCCGGCTGTTGCGTTTACCACATAATCCCCTACCGCAAACACATGGTTGAAGCCGAAAAACGGCAGCTGGTCTGATGTATAACGGCACGGCAGGGTGCCGCC
>Ga0310696_10001794_pt1 | contig 30176 bp, 28 predicted proteins | sample AusTroGonzalo_MG_4_FD_203885 | JGI IMG/M metagenome (GOLD analysis project Ga0310696, IMG submission 203885) | Bovine rumen microbial communities from tropical cattle in Woodstock, Queensland, Australia - Gonzalo_02 (v2) (version 2) | ecosystem: Host-associated > Mammals > Digestive system >... | reverse complement strand
CAAAGGGTGGTAACAAACAAACAAACAATAACAAACGACGATATTGACTTGTGTGTCGATGATATAATCGGACTTAAAGGGGATTACTACCAAGAACAGTTCGACAAATATTCCGAACGCCAAAAAAGTCTGCTTAAGGCCATCGCCGTTGACGGATGTAACATATTTTCGTCCAGATATATACAGCGGCACAGACTCGCCCCCGCCTCGACAGTGCAGAAAAGTGTCGCCGTCCTAACCGAAGATGGCGTTATCGAAAAGGAAGGCGGCAACTATTTCATAAGCGACCCATTCCTGCGCCGTTATATCATCGCAAAATACGGGTTATGATTATGTTCGGTCGACAAAAGACTTTTTGTATCAACACCCTTGATTTTTATCATTGTTCGCAGATTATAAAAATCACCAATCACTTTTTCAACAAGAGATTGCATTTTGTACCTCGATTTATTACAATGAAAGATGAAATATTTTGGTAAACTTTTATCGCGTCTGTTTTTCTTTACAATGGGTAGTGTGATTTTATTTTTTGTCTATTCACAAATCTTACCGTCAGCTCAAAACGAGCAAAATTTGTTGGCAAAAACATTCATCTATATTTTTACAGCGATATTAGGATGTGTAGGTTTAAGTAGTATAATCTTAGCTTTTTTTACAGATAGATTAACGCAACGGGCTTCCAAAGAGAGACGCGAGGAAGGATATCGTCGCAAGCGTAAGGAACGCGAATGTTCCCCCGAAGAATTAATACACAAGGCTCGTGTGAGTAACACCGTCGTTTATTTAATTGAATCAATATTTTACTTAGGAGGTGCAATATTTTCTATTTATTTTGTATCTATAATATTGTCCTCCGACGAAGTCGATCCTCTACTAATCATCTTTTTTTCGGCACTATCCGGTTTGTTTCTGTACAATTTGGCAAAACCATTGATTAAACTGATTGCCAAACGAAAAGGTTGGAAAAAAATGTCGGAAAGACTTGCCTCTGACTCCGACAAACTGGAAGAACAATTGCGTAGCCGCAAAGAAAAGATGGAACAATATGTGTCAGACGGGATTCTGTTGATAGCCAATCAAAACGGTAATGGCGACATATACAATGCTCTTGAGGACTATGTGGACAAGTTTGTTCCCAGCCATGTCGATGGCTCGGCACAATTGTGGCAGACCGACCGTTACAGTTTTGCTATAACTTTCCCATGCGGTGTAAGTCGAAATCAGCTTATGCAGATGATGTGTCAGCTTGAACATGAGTGTCACAACATAAGGCTGTGGATGCCTTCGCAGTTCGCCAAAAGCACTTCAGGGCAATGGACAATGGTCACAGTGAGAGTAGATGGTGTACTCGTGGCTGCAAGCGATGACGGTTGTCAGTGGATTGTGTCCAATTACGATACTGACGACCTGCTTTTCAAAAGCACCGACTCTCATCAAATCTCTTTTCAGCCCCGTCCCGACATAGATTTCAACAACGCAAAGAAAAAAGCATTATATTACTGATATGATTAAGAACTTGTTACTTGTGGCTTTGGGCAGTGCTGTGGGCGGAGCGCTGCGATATGTCGTTTCGTTTATGATGCGCTGGAACGGCAACGGTTTCCCGTGTGCAACTTTCACGGTGAACCTTGTGGGATGTCTTGTTATAGGACTTTTGGCAGGATTTCTGTCGCGACACTCATCGGAAAATTTGAGCCTGCTGCTTGTTACCGGACTTTGCGGCGGCTTTACCACGTTTTCCACCTTCTCGCGCGAAAGCCTCACACTTATCCAGCAGGGACAGTGGTGCACCGTTGCGCTTTATGTCATCGGCAGTGTGGTTCTGGGCGTACTGCTTGCTTTTGTTGGGTATGGCATTGCGAAAGCATAGCTGTTTTGTCTCCGTAAACCGCTATATCCAAACTCGTTACAAACATCAACACCTCCATTACGCTTCGGAGCGTAATAAAAACGTCGTGCCAAAAGTTGAAAATTGAGTATTGAAAGTTGAAATTTTTGAAATACACTGCCGTGCGTCTCATTTCTCTGAAAATCTGATAATCCGAACATCGGAATGTCTGAAAGTCTTCACACAACTCCATTCTTCATCACTGTTCACAGTTCACTGCTCACTATATGAAAAAAAATCGTATCTTTGCAAACATAAAAACATCAACAGAATATGATAAAAAAGCTATTTACCAAGGTCGTTCTCTTTGCCGTGCTTATTACGGCAGGCAGTTTTGCCAACGCACAAACAACCCTCTCCGACAGCTCTTTTGCCAGCCTTATCACCTGCGGTCCGGGCAACGACTACTACCTCGCCTTCGGCCACACCGCCATACGCGTATGCGACCCGCAAAACGGCATCGACTATGTGTATAACTACGGCACTTTCGATTTCGACACCCCCAACCTCTACTGGAATTTCATCCGCGGATACCTCAACTACTGCGTTTCGGCGGCTACCTACCGCAACTTTGTGGCGGTTTACAGCTACGAAGGACGCTCGCTCTCCGAACAGCGTCTGCGACTCACTCCCGACGAATGCCGCCGCCTGTTCGATGCCTTGGAGGACAACTGCCGTCCCGAGAACCGTTTCTACCTCTACGACTTTTTCCGCGACAACTGCGCCACCCGCGCCCGCGACATGATTGCCAACGCCCTCGAGGGACGCACGGTCTTTGCCGACGTCGCCGCCGACACCAACAAAACCTTCCGCCAGATGATTTACCCCTACACGGCACGCCTCAAATGGTGGCAGTTCGGTGTGGACATGCTGCTCGGCATGCGCTGCGACAGGCCTCTCTCCACCTTGCAATACACTTTCATCCCCTTCGACCTCGAAAGACAGCTCGACACCTCTCTGGTAGTCGGCACTGCCCAGACCCTGGCCGAGCCGTCGGTGCTGGTGCTTGGCGAAACCAAAGCCCCCAATCCCGAAAGCCTCTCGCCCGACCTCGTGTTCTGGCTGTTCTTCGTCCTTGTAGCCGTGCTTTCGGTGGTGGCTTTCATCAAAGGATGGAAACTGCGATGGCTCGACATACCGCTGTTTTCGGTGGTGGGACTGCTGTCAATAGTCATTCTGGTGATGTGGTTCTTCACCATACACTGGTGCACCAAGGAAAATCTCAACATACTGTGGCTCAACCCCTTGTTCTTATACATAGTGTTCCGCTTGCGCAAAAGCAACCGCATTGTGCTCGGCATTGTATTGCTTTGCCTTGCCGCCGTGGTTATAGGCTTTGCGTGGCTGCCGCAACAGTTCAACACAGCCGTGATACCTATCGCACTCGCACTCGCCACGCGTCTTGCAAGCTACCTGTTGCCACAACACGACAAAAAATGAAAAAACGGAAACACCTAAAATAGATATTTTCAATTTTCAACTTAAAAAATATGACCTACGACACAACAATCTTCTGGAAATGGTTTGAGGACAACAACGAGCGTCTTACCATGCTTTCGGAGTACGACGAAGAGGCTCAGAACCAGCTTCTCGACGAGATGCAGGACAAACTCGAAACCTATTGTCCGGGACTCTCTTTCGAGATGTCCGAACCCACCAAGGACGGCCGCCGCGTGGTGTTCACCGCCGAAGGCGACACCGAGCTTTTCGAACCGCTGCTGAAACTCACCGACGAAGCCCCCGACCTCGACTGGTGGGAGTTCATCCCTTTCAAACAGCCATGCGGCAACGAATGCAAAGTGCGTTTCGACAAATACCTGTTCGACAGCAAGAAAATGTATTTCCAGCACCTGGAATGCGAGGAGGAACCCGACATCCTCGGCCTGCGCGTGGCTTTCGACGGCGCCGACAACGACGACGAGGATATGCTCACGGGGACATACGTAACCCTCGAGGCACTCATCGGCGAATTCGACTGCGCAACCCTTGTGGGATACCTCGAAATATGCCCCGTTCCCGACAATCTGAAAGACGTAGGTTTCATGCCCCTCGCCGATTTCCCCGAATTTGTGGAATGGTTCAAACAACAACGCGATAAATAACTATAAACAAGACTGTTACGATAATCAACAACAAAAAACTAATATCTTTTGGCATTTTTTCGCCAAAAATTCCGATAAAAATGTTATTTTCGCAATTTGTATCGACAACGGGAAAGAAACGCATTTTCTTTCGTACCACGCTGTCAAATAATAATTTATGCCGATAAAAGAATAGTAAATTTATGAGTAAAGTTGATGTATTGCTTGGCCTGCAATGGGGCGACGAAGGAAAAGGCAAGGTTGTGGACGTGCTTACGCCCAACTACGATGTTGTGGCACGCTTTCAGGGCGGCCCCAACGCCGGACACACCCTCGAGTTCAACGGAATAAAACACGTGTTGCACATCATACCCTCCGGAGTGTTCCACCCCGACAAGAAAAACGTGATAGGCAACGGCGTGCTGATAGACCCCGTTATCTTCGAACGCGAAATAGAAGGTCTTGCCAAAAAGAACGTTGACGCAACCAAAAACCTCTTCATCTCCAAAAAGGCGCACCTGATACTGCCCACACACCGTCTGCTCGACGCCGCCAACGAACAAGCCAAAGGCAACGAAAAGATAGGCTCCACGCTTAAAGGCATAGGCCCAGCCTATACCGACAAGATAGCCCGTACTGGTCTGCGTGTGGGCGACATACTCGAATTCGATTTCCGCGAACGTTTCGAACTGCAGAAATTCCAGCATATACGCATTGCCGAGATGCTCGAATTCGACATCAACAACTTCCGCATCGAAAATATGACGCTGCAGGAATACGAGGACCGCTGGTTCGCCTCCCTCGACACCCTGCGCCGTTTCCAACTGATAAACAGCGAGTATTTCCTCAACGAATGTCTTGCCAACGGCCTCAACGTGCTGGCCGAAGGTGCCCAAGGCTCCATGCTCGACATCGACTTTGGGTCGTACCCCTTCGTAACATCGTCAACCACCATTACCGCCGGCGTTTGCTCCGGACTGGGCGTGGCTCCATCGAAAATCGACAAGGTGTTCGGCATCACCAAAGCCTACTGCACACGCGTGGGCAGCGGTCCCTTCCCCACCGAACTTTTCGACGAGGACGGCGATATACTGCGCAACAAAGGCAACGAGTTCGGCTCCACCACAGGACGTCCGCGCCGCTGCGGATGGATAGACATACCCGCACTGAAATACGCCTGCATGCTCAACGGCGTTACCGACCTTTTGGTCACCAAAATCGACGTGCTCAACGACTTCGAGACCATCAAAATGTGTAACAACTACCTGATAAACGGCCAACGCACACAGCAGATACCCTTCGAGTTCAACTCGGTGGAGATAAAACCCCAATTCGACAGCTACCCGGGATGGCGCTGCGAGCTGCAGGGAACGGCAACCTACAACGAACTGCCCGAAAACGCCCTCAAATACCTCAAAGAAATAGAACTTGCAGTAAACACCCCCATCAAGGCCGTTTCCATAAGCCCCGACCGCAAAGATGTACTTTTCCGTTAGACAATAAAAAACATTTTTCTGCGTTTCAGCATAAAGTTTACAACAAAATAGTTACCAAAATAGAAACACCAATTAATAAAAACTACATACCATGAAAAGAATAGTTTTGGCCATATTGGCGATAATAATGATAACAGCGAGCGTCAACGCACAGAAAAAGGTGAAAGAGTCGCAAGTGCCGCGTCAGGTGCTTCTGGCAATGGAAAACACCTACACCTCGTATGCCGTTAGCGCTTGGTTTGAACAACCCGGACAATACGTTGCCGACTTCACCACCGAAGGTCAGAAAGGCAAAGCCTATTTCACCGACGACGGCGAATGGCAGTACAGCGCCTTTGTGGTGGACATTTCGGAATGCCCCACAATAATGAACACCTATTTTGTGGACAACTATCCGGGATTCAAAATCCGTTCCACCGAATATATCGAGGAGATGAGCGGCGACAACTACTACCGCATGATAATCACCCGTAAGGGCGTGGGTTCCGACGATTTCGAACTGATTTTCGACACCCGTGGAAAACTCACCAAGACCAACGCCCCCGACCCCGAGGTGGTGCGCCGCGACTTCATTGCTCGTAACAACCCCGAAGCCGACCTTTCGGAACGCGAAGAGCCCGAAGCCCCCGATAAAAATGCCAAGAAAAGCAAGAAAAGGAAAGACCTCGACATCGACTCGGAGGTGGAAACCGTTACTCCTCCCGACGCTGTAAAGAAAAACTTCGAGAAACGCTACCCCGCCGCCCGTGTTAAAACCGGCCCCGAATGGGTTATGCGCGACAACGAATACTATGTGGCCTATTTCACCAACAACGCCAAAGTGAATTTCGACGCTGTGCTGGCCGAAAACGGTACCATGGTTATGGTTGGCACCACTCTGGCTCCCGAACGCTACCCGCGTCCCATCCAGAAATACCTTGCCGAAAAACTCAAAGGCGAGAAATACGACATCGAAAAAGTGGTGCGCTACGACTACGACTCCAAATACCGCAACGAGGAAGGCAAGAAACCCAAACAATATTTCTATGTGGTTATCAGCCAGAAAGTGAAAGGCAAAAAAGGCAAGAAATTCACCCGCATGACTTTCGACAACGTGGGTAAATTCACCGGCCTGCTCGCCAACCCCCTCGACGAAAAAGATATACGATAGAATTGTTTAAACATAAAAAAGGCGGCTTTTTCGCCGCCTTTTTTTGTTTTTATGAAAGAAATACCCTATTCCAACCCCGTTAGGGGTTGCCTTTCAATAACCCACTACCCCAAAAACCACCTATTGTAACAAAATGAAAAGACATCTCCAAAAACACAACAACGCATTTCGTTTTAAACGATACTGCCGTGGAGCCTTTGCCGTTTTCAACTCGCTACACCACGAGGTAACTATAGGCAGGGTGGCCACATATATCGCCGACAAGCAGTTGCGCAAGGCGGTGGCAGCATGTGCCGTGGCTATGATGTTGCTCCCAAGCAACGAGGCTGTGGCACAAAACGAGGATGCCGACGATATGGTAACCTTGCCCGAGGTTCTTGTATCCGTATCCACCGACACCCTCAGCACCCCCCAACCGGCGGCGGTGCTTACCAAAAAAGATTTCTCCAACACTTCTGTCCGTTCGGTCGGCGACCTGCTGGCCCTTATTCCCGGAATCGACATCCGCAGCCGCGGCATCAACGACGTACAAGGCGACATATCGGTGCATGGCGGCACTTTCGACCAGATGGTGGTACTGCTAAACGGCATCAACCTCACTGATGCACAGACGGGACACCACAACCTCGACATGCCTATCGACATTTCTATGGTGGAACGTGTGGAACTGCTTACGCCTTCCATGCTGCTTGCCAAAGGCATTGTGTCGTACTGCGGGGCGGTAAACATTGTGGTTTCCGACGCCTACCGCGAGAAGTTTTTGGCCGAACTTGGCGGAGGCAGCTACGGCACCGGAAAGTGTGCACTATTGGGCACAAAACTGCTTGGCCGCTGGGCCGCCACCGTGGCAGCCTCGTACAACCGCAGCGACGGCTATATGCGCAACACCGACTACCGCCACGGAAGCCTGTTTTTACAGGCCTCTCGTCGTTCGCAAAACGACCATTGGCTACTGCAAACGGGCGGACAGCTAAAAGATTTCGGAAGCCAGGCTTTCTACAGCACATCCTACCCCGACCAGTACGAGGCCACTCGCACCCTCACCGCCTCGGCAAGCAACACGCACCGTTTCGGCAACAGCTTGCGTCTGGAAAGCGACATCTACTCTCGTTTGCACGCCGACCGTTTCGAGCTTTTCCGCGACGGCTACGCCCAAGCACCCGTGTGGTATTCCGGACACAACCACCATATCTCAGCCACATCGGGACTGCGAAACAGGCTGGTTTACAAATTCGGCAGCAGCGAACTAACGGCGGGCACGGAACTGCGGCGCGAAGGCATCCTAAGCAACGTGCTCGGCGAAAATCTCGACACCGCGAAAACTCTTTTCGGCTACAGCTATCCCAATGCCTCGTCGCGACTGGCAACGAGCCTTTTCACTGGCTACGGCTTTGCCAAAAACGGATGGCAGGCATCGGCCAATGTGCTTGCGCTGTACAGCAATTTCTTCGGGTGGAACTACGGCCTTTCGGCAAACGCCGCCTATCGTTTAGGCAAGCAAACAAGGCTTCGCATGGCCGTGAGCAGGACCTACCGCCTGCCTTCCTTCACCGACCTCTATTATAAAAGCGCAAATCAGGTGGCAAATCCCGATTTAAACAGCGAAAAAGCTTGGTCGGGGGAGATGGAGCTTTCGTACAAGAAAAAGCCCTTAAACGCCTCCTTTTTGGCCTACTACCGTTCGGGCAGCGATGTCATCGACTGGATTAGAAAAGCCGACGAGGAGGTCTGGCACTCCATGAACCACACCGCAGTGGATGCCATCGGCACCGACATTGCCGCAAGTATCGACATCTGCAAGGCTGTCCCTGCGGCGGGATTCAGCTACTCTTTCTGCAACATTTCGCAGGACGCAGGTGAATTTATCTCCGGCTCGGTGCTCGACTATCTGAGGCACAAAGCACAGGCATACGTGGTGTTTGCACCTTGGGCTCCGCTCAAGCTAAAGCTCGACGCCGTTTACCGTTACCGCGAAGGTAAATATGTTGACGAGAACGGGGAAATTTGCGAATACGGCGGTGTGTTTCTGCTCAACGCAAAAGTGGAATACACGCTGAAAAACGCCACCTTTTTCTCCGAAGCACATAATCTTGCAAACCAACGTTACCGCGACCATGGCGGAGTGCCGCAGCCCGGCATTATGATATATGCAGGTGCAAGGGTTTCTATTGGAAACAATTAACTAAATAAAAAAAACGCAGACAGAAGTCTGCGTTTTTTTATTGAATATCAGCACGTTTTTTATAAACGGCTTTCCACAATGCTCCAGTCAACAATCTGCCACAAGGCGGCAAGATAGTCGGCACGGCGGTTTTGGTAGTCGAGGTAATAGGCATGTTCCCACACATCGAAAGTGAGCAAGGGCTTCAATCCCATTGTTACGGGGTTTTCGGCGTTTTTCTGCTGGGTTATCACCAATTTGCCTTCGGCATCCAGCGACAGCCATACCCAACCGCTACCGAACAGGGTTGCACCTTTCTGCTCAAATTCTTTCTTGAAAGCATCGAACGAACCGAAAGTTTTGTCTATCAATTCTTTAATCTTGCCATTAGGTTCGTGGTTGGCATTGTTGAACTGCTCGAAATACATGGCGTGGTTCAGCACCTGACCGGCGTTGTTAAAAATGGCGCCTTCGGAACGTTTCACGACCTCGGCCAGAGGCAAGTTTTCCAAACCGCTGCCGGGCAGGAGTTTGTTAAGGTTGTCCACATAGGCTTTCAGGTGCTTGCCGTGGTGAAACAACAAAGTTTCCTTGCTTATAACATCGCCCAAAGCGCTGTACGACAGCTTTGGCATTTCAAAAATTCCGTTGTTGGGTGTCAAATCTTTCATTTTTAATCGTTTATCTGGTTTAACTTATATTTCTGAACTTTGCAATACTACAAGAATTTATTTACTCCGCCCTGTTTTTTTTCGAGCATGGGCACAAAACTGAAATTGCCGAACGTCTCTTCCTTTGTCTCGGTTTCGCTGAGTTTGGTTATACGTCGCATCTCGTAGTTTTCGTTGCCCACGGGAATCACCATAATACCGCCGATTTTAAGCTGTTTCAGCAAGTCGGGGGGAACGATGGGAGCGCCGCAGGTGATAATAATCTTGTCGAACGGAGCCGAGGCGGGAAGACCTTTGTAGCCGTCGCCGTGGAAAAAGCGGACAAAGTATTTAAGCCGTGTTATAGGCTGCTGGGCTTTTTGGAAGAGTTCGTCGTGCCGTTCGATGGTAAGCACCCTTGCCCCCATTACGGCAAGTATGCTGGCCTGATAGCCGGAGCCAGTGCCGACCTCCAGAATTTTGTCGTTGGGTTTCACACACAGAAGCTGTGTCTGAAAAGCCACGGTATGCGGATGCGAGATAGTCTGTCCGCAGGCTATGGGCAGAGCCCTGTCCTCGTAGGCGAGAGCGTCCAGCGAGGGGTCGACAAAGAAATGGCGCGGAACAGTGCGTACGGCCTCCAGCACCTTTTCGTCGGTGATGCCTTTGGCTCGCAGCTCATCGCTCAAGCGTTCGCGTAACCCCTTGTGTCTGAACGTGTCTTCAATCATTTTAAGGAATCAGTTTCTTGTTTTTTTGAATTGCAAAGGTACGTTTTTTTTCTGAAAAAAACACAGCAGTTTTCAAACAAATTAAATTAAAAAAAACTTTTGCACTATGCGGCGATTTGGCATAGATATTATTTATGGCTGTCTTTCAATCTTTAGGATATTCCTCTCCCATCAACTCGCGGTAGGGACGGGTTTCTACCGCATTTTCGATGCCAAAACGTCTGAACACCGCTGTTATAAAATCGTCGATGGCCTTGTTTTTTGCCTGTTCCTCGGTTTCCGACAGCCCTTCGGGGTAAATACCTTCTATTTCCAAAAAATGCTCGTCAACGCCACGTATCGGCAACGTGCAGAGCTCTATATGGTACTCCACATCCTCCACGGCTACAAAAACATATTTGTCCTTACTTTTGTTGTACCACGCCTTTGCCCCGAAATCCGACATCATTTCGGTGAAACTGTCGATGGCGGCCTCATCACTGAGCGTAAACTCATGTTCGACATTGTTTTCGAGGTTGCCGAAAATTGTCTGCTTGCGTTTGCTGTTTACCACAATGCTTTGCAGTTGCAGAGGGTCGCCGCTGTAGTTTTTGCGTATGCGGAAACGGTTTTTGTCGCCCTTTTTCAAAGGTGGCATGGTATAGTAAAAATCTTGTGCCAATATATGTTCCGGACTACCATACAATATTGTAAGTTCCTGCTTCACGGCCTCGAACATTTGTCGCGACACACGGGCTTTTTTTTCGACTTCTTTCATTGTTATCTTCAAAAAAACGGTTCCCTCCCTTGCGGAATGGAACCGTATCAATCAACATTTTAAACAAATTTAATCATGCTTCTGCCAATGGCGACATATTGTTATAAGGTAGAGTGATGCCGTCGTCGTCTTTTATACGACCGTGCACCGACTCATATCTTTCGATGTTATCCGTCAAAGCCTTGAGCAGACGTTTGGCGTGCTGTGGGGTAAGAATAATGCGCGACTGCACCTTGGCTTTTGGCAGTCCGGGCATCATACGTATAAAATCCACAATAAACTCCGACGGCGAATGGGTTATCATTGCCAGATTGGAGTAAGTGCCATCCGCCACTTCGGCCGGGATGTCGATATTTATCGTTTGTTCGTGTTTTTTTTCTTCCATGATGAAATCAGAAAAAAAGTCAGGCACAGAAATCTGTGCCCGACTCTAATGTCAATCAATTATTTTTTTGCTATCGCCGCTTCCATTTCAGCATTGTCGGCAACGATAATGTCCTTGTATTCGCGCAAGCCTGTACCGGCGGGTATCAGGTGTCCGACAAGCACATTTTCTTTCATACCGAGCAGGAAATCCTGTTTTGCGCAGATAGCGGCTTCGGTAAGCACCTTGGTTGTTTCCTGGAACGAAGCAGCGGAGAGGAAGCTCTTTGTCTGCAACGAGGCGCGGGTGATACCCTGCAGCACCTGACGGGCTGTGGCGGGTTTGGCGTCCACTGCTGTGATGGTCTTCTTGTCCTGACGGCGCAGCGAGGAGTTCTCGTCGCGAAGCTGACGTGCAGTGATAATCTGACCTTCTTTGTAAACTTCCGAGTCGCCCGGGTCTTCGACATACTGCATGCCGAAAATCTTGTCGTTCTCTTCGTGGAAGTCAATCTTGTTAACGAGTTCGCCTTCCATGAAACGGGTGTCGCCCGGATCTTCGATTTCTACCTTGCGCATCATCTGACGGACGATAACCTCAAAGTGTTTGTCGTTGATTTTCACACCTTGCAGACGGTACACCTCTTGAACCTCGTTCACGATGTATTCCTGAACTTTCATAGGTCCTTTAACGGCAAGGATGTCGGCAGGAGTGATGGCGCCTTCGCTCAGCGGTGTTCCGGCTTTAACGTAGTCGTTGTCCTGTGCAAGAATCTGTTTCGATGTGGGTATCAGATATTTGCGGGAGTCGCCCGATTTCGCTGTAATGGTAATTTCACGATTGTTACGTTTCAGCTTTTTGGCTATGGAAACGATACCGTCGATTTCGGCAACGACAGCCGGGTCGGACGGGTTACGTGCTTCGAACAGCTCGGTAACACGCGGCAGACCGCCCGTGATATCGCCTGCTTTACCGAACGAACGGGGAACCTTGGCCATGATATCACCGGCTTTAAGTTCGGCTCCGTCTTCCACAACGATATGTGCATGCACCGGAAGGTCGTAAACCTTCAGTACTTCGCCGTCTTCGGCTACGATGCTGATGGACGGGTTCTTGGTTTTCTGACGCGATTCGATGATAACCTTGTCGTGCAAACCAGTCTGGTCGTCGGATTCAACACGGTAAGTCACATTTTCCACCACATTCTCGAATACCACTTTACCGCTCACTTCCGAGAGGATAACGGCATTGTAGGGATCCCAGTCGGCAATGATGTCGCCTTTCTGGAGGTTGTCGCCGATATGCTTGTAGAGGTGCGAGCCGTAAGGCAACAGAGCTGTGGCAAGGGTTATGTTGGTACGTTCGTCAACGATACGCATTTCTGCGGAACGACCGATGATGATATCGTATTCCTCGTTGGTGCTTGTAACGTAGTGTACCGAACGCAGTTCGTCGATTTCGAGTTTACCTGCATGTTTGGCTTCCAGTTTGGAAGTTGTACCGATGTTGCCACCGGCCACACCACCGACGTGGAATGTACGCAGGGTAAGCTGTGTACCAGGTTCACCGATGGACTGTGCAGCGATAACTCCCACGGCTTCTCCTTTCTGCACCATCTTATTGGTGGCAAGGTTACGTCCGTAGCAGCGTGCGCAAACGCCCTGTTTCGATTCGCAGGTAAGAACGGAACGAATCTCGACTTCTTCGATGCCTGCATCTTCAATTTTCTTGCAGATCACCTCGGTAAGTTCTTCACCGGCAGGTACTATAAGTTCGCCTGTTTCGGGATTGTAGATGTCGTGAACCGAAGTACGGCCCAAGATTCTTTCGGCAAGGGTTTGTACCACCTCGTCGTTTTTCATAAGGGCTGTAGTGGGCAGGCCGCGGAGCGTTCCGCAGTCGTCCTCGGAAATGATGACATCGTGGGCCACGTCAACCAAACGACGGGTAAGATAACCGGCGTCGGCGGTTTTCAGAGCGGTATCGGCCAGACCTTTACGGGCACCGTGGGTAGAGATAAAGTACTCAAGCACCGAAAGGCCTTCCTTGAAGTTCGATATAATCGGGTTTTCGATAATCTCGTTGCCAGTAGCGCCGGCTTTCTGCGGTTTTGCCATAAGTCCACGCATACCGGACAGCTGACGAATCTGCTCTTTGGAACCACGGGCTCCGGAGTCGAGCATCATATACACGGAGTTGAAACCTTGGTTGTCGTTTTTCAGTCGGGTCATCACCTCTTCGGTAAGACGGGCGTTGGTGTCGGTCCAGATATCGATAACCTGGTTGTAACGCTCGTTGTTGGTGATAAGACCCATGGAGTAGTTGGAGATAACCTCGTCGACTTCGGCATTGGCCTCGGCAATGAGTTCCTCTTTGGTTTCAGGCACAATCACATCGCCCAAGTTGAACGACAGACCGCCTTGGAAAGCCATGCGATAACCCATATTCTTTATGTCGTCGAGGAACTTGGCTGTTACAGCGTTACCGCAAACTTTGAACACGTCGCCGATGATGTCGCGCAGGGATTTCTTGCCCAACACCTCGTTGATATATCCGTAGTCCTTAGGCACCACTTGGTTGAACAGCACACGGCCAACGGTAGTGTCGATAAGTTCTTCTTTGCCCTTGTTGTTGATTTTTACCTTAATAATGGAGTGCAGATCGGCACGTTTTTCGTTATAGGCGATAATCACTTCTTCGGGCGAGTAGAATATCTTACCCTCACCTTTCATGGGGTGGCCGGGTTCGCTCTTACGCGGTTTTGTCATATAATAAAGTCCCAGCACCATATCCTGCGAAGGCACTGTGATAGGAGCGCCGTTGGCGGGATTGAGGATGTTGTGCGAGGCAAGCATCAGAAGCTGGGCTTCCAGGATGGCGGCGTTTCCGAGGGGAACGTGAATAGCCATCTGGTCACCGTCGAAGTCGGCGTTGAAGGCGGTACATACCAGCGGGTGCAGACGTATGGCCTTACCTTCGATGATGCGGGGCTGGAAAGCCTGGATACCCAAACGGTGCAGCGTAGGAGCACGGTTCAGCAGTATCGGGTGACCTTTCAATATGTTTTCGAGGATTTCCCAGATAACGGTGTCCTTGCGTTCCACTATACGTTTGGCCGATTTAACGGTCTTAACTATGCCTCTTTCAAGGAGTTTTCTGATGATAAACGGTTTAAACAGCTCTGCTGCCATGTCTTTAGGCAGACCGCATTCGTGCATTCTGAGCTCGGGGCCTACCACGATAACGGAACGGCCGGAGTAGTCGACACGTTTACCGAGCAGGTTCTGACGGAAACGGCCTTGTTTACCTTTCAGGCTGTCCGACAAGGATTTGAGAGCCCTGTTGGAGTCGGTTCTTACGGAGCTTGCTTTGCGCGAGTTGTCGAACAACGAATCCACAGCTTCCTGAAGCATACGTTTTTCGTTACGCATGATAACTTCGGGGGCTTTTATCTCCATCAGTTTTTTCAGACGGTTGTTGCGGATAATAACGCGGCGGTAAAGCTCGTTCAAATCGGAGGTGGCGAAACGGCCGCCGTCGATGGCAACGAGGGGACGCAGTTCGGGAGGTGTAACAGGCACCACTTGGATTATCATCCATTCGGGACGGTTTTCCTTGCGACGCTGGCCTTCGCGGAACGACTCCACGATGTTCAGACGTTTCAGAGCGTCCTGTTTTCTCTGGTTCGACGACTCGTTTTTAGCTTTGGCTCTGAGTTCTGCCGAGAGGGAATCAAGATCCAGATCCTTGAGAAGGGTATAGATGGCTTCGGCTCCCATGCCGGCGATGAATTTGTTGGGATCGGTGTCGTCGAGCTGCGAGTTACCGGGCAGATTGTCGACAATGTTGTAATATTCCTCTTCGGTAAGAAGGTCGCGTTTTTCGAGGGCTTTGCCGTCCTCACCTTTTGCCAAACCAGGTTGGATAACCACGTATTTTTCGTAATAGATAACCTGTTCAAGTTTCTTGCTTGGTATGTCGAGCAAGGTACCTATTTTGTTGGGCATGGAACGGAAAAACCAGATATGAGCCACGGGAACGGTGAGTTCGATATGTCCCATGCGCTCGCGGCGCACTTTCTTCTCTGTCACCTCCACACCGCAGCGGTCGCAAACGATGCCTTTGTAGCGGATACGTTTGTATTTGCCGCAATGGCATTCCCAGTCGCGGACTGGTCCGAAGATTCTTTCGCAGAACAAGCCGTCGCGTTCCGGCTTGTAGGTGCGGTAGTTTATTGTTTCGGGCTTGGTAACTTCACCGAAGGAGCGTTTTTTTATCATCTCCGGAGAAGCCAAGCTTATCGTAATCGAATTAAAATCGTTTTTTATCTGTGAATCGTTTTTAAAAGCCATAATTCTTATCCTAAACTAATGAAAACTATTCTGAATTATTCGAAATCGAGTTCAAGACCAAGTCCACGCAATTCGTGAACAAGCACGTTGAACGATTCGGGTATTCCGGGAGTAGGCATGTTGTCGCCTTTTACGATAGCCTCGTAAGTCTTCGACCTGCCGGGAACATCGTCGGATTTCACTGTCAGTATCTCCTGCAGTATGTGCGATGCACCGAAGGCTTCCAATGCCCATACCTCCATTTCTCCGAAACGCTGTCCGCCGAACTGAGCCTTACCGCCAAGAGGCTGCTGAGTAATCAGCGAGTAAGGTCCTATCGAACGGGCGTGCATCTTGTCGTCGATCATGTGGTGCAGTTTGAGCATGTATATGTAGCCCACTGTTGCCGGTTGGTCGAAACGGTCGCCGGTCTCACCGTCGTAGAGGTAGGTGCGTCCGTTTTCGGGCAGTCCTGCCTCACGCATATAACTGTTGATCTGTTCGAGGGTGGCACCGTCGAAAATCGGGGTCTGGTAACGTTTGCCCAGTTTCTTGCCTGCCCATCCGAGAACTGTCTCGTATATCTGTCCGAGGTTCATACGCGAAGGCACACCCAGCGGGTTAAGAACGATGTCCACGGGGGTTCCGTCGGCGAGGAACGGCATGTCTTCGGCACGCACAATCTTCGATACGATACCTTTGTTACCATGGCGGCCTGCCATCTTATCGCCGATGCGCAGTTTACGTTTGCTGGCAACATATACCTTGGCCATCTGGACAATGCCTTGTGGCAGGTCGTCGCCAACGGTTCTCACGAATTTCTCGCGGGTGTAGCGGCCGAAAATCTCACGGTATTTGATGTTGTAGTTGTTGAGGAGCTCTTTCACCAGGTCGTTGGCCTCCTTGTCGGTGGTCCACTTGTTGGGGTTGACCATAGTGTAGTCGATGTCCTTCAGTATCTTTTGGGTGAATTTGGTCTTTTTAGGAACGACTTCTTCCTTCACATTGGAATAAACGCCGTTGCACACTTTGCCGGTGAGGATAATCACCAGTTTGTCGACGAGTTTGCCTTTCAGTTCCTCGGTGTCTTCGTTAAATTTGGCATCGAGTTCGGCAATAACTTCCTTGTCGTGAGCGCGGTTTTTGGCGTTCTTGGCAATGTGGCTGAACAGTTTTTTGTCGATAACCACACCCTGAACCGATGGCGGAACTTTGAACGAAGCGTCTTTCACGTCGCCGGCCTTGTCGCCGAAGATAGCTCTGAGCAGTTTTTCTTCGGGAGTGGGGTCCGATTCGCCTTTAGGTGTGATTTTACCGATAAGTATGTCGCCTTCCTTGACTTCGGCGCCGATGCGGATAATACCGTTCTCGTCAAGGTCCTTGGTGGCTTCGTTGCTTACGTTGGGGATGTCGCGGGTCAACTCTTCGAGACCGCGTTTTGTCTCTCTCACCTGAGTGGTGAATTCCTCTACGTGTACCGAGGTGAAGATGTCTTCCTTAACCACCTTTTCGGAGATAACGATAGCATCCTCGTAGTTGTAACCTTTCCACGGCATGAAAGCCACCATAAGGTTGCGTCCGAGGGCGAGTTCGCCGTTTTGGGTGGCATAGCCTTCGCAAAGCACCTGGCCTTTTTTCACCTTGTCGCCCTTGTTAACGATAGGACGCAGGTTGATGGCGGTGCTGTGGTTTGTACGCTGGTATTTTGTCAAAGGATAAACCTTCACGTCGTCGTCGAAAGTAACAAGACGTTCGCGTTCGTCGCGAGAGTGGCGGATAACAATCTTGGTAGCGTCCACAAATTCCACCACGCCGTCGCCCACTGCGTTGAGCAGCACGCGCGAGTCTTCGGCCACCGATTTCTCGATGCCGGTGCCCACGATAGGAATTTCGGGATTGAGCAGAGGCACAGCCTGACGCATCATGTTCGATCCCATCAAGGCACGGTTGGCGTCGTCGTGTTCCAAGAAAGGAATCAGCGATGCGGCTATGGAAGCAATCTGGTTGGAGGCAATGTCCATCAGGTTCACTTCTTCCGGCGACACTATGGGGAAATCGGCGAGGTTACGGGCTTTCACTCTTTCGGTGGTTATAGTGCCGTCCTCGCTCTGAGGTGTAGTGGCCTGAGCCACAATCTGATTTTCTTCCTCTTCGGCGGTAAGGAATATCGGTTCCTCGCCCACCTGCACTTTACCTTCCACCACACGCTGGTACGGTGTCTCGATAAATCCCAGACGGTTGATTTTTGCATAAACGCAAAGCGAGGATATAAGACCGATGTTCGGGCCTTCAGGGGTTTCGATGGTACACAAACGTCCGTAGTGAGTGTAGTGTACGTCACGCACCTCGAATCCTGCGCGTTCGCGCGACAGACCTCCGGGACCCAGAGCCGAGATACGACGTTTGTGGGTGATTTCGGCCAGCGGGTTGGTCTGGTCCATGAACTGCGACAGCTGGTTGGTGCCGAAGAACGAGTTGATTACCGACGACAATGTCTTGGCGTTGATAAGGTCTACAATTCCGAACACCTCGTTGTCGCGCACGTTCATACGTTCTCTAATGGTCCTGGCCATACGTGCCAAGCCCACGCTGAACTGTGCCGAAAGCTGTTCGCCGACGGTACGCACCCTACGGTTGCTCAGGTGGTCGATATCGTCGACTTCGGCTTTGGAGTTGATAAGTTCAATCAGGTACTTGATAATGGATGTGATGTCCTCGCGGGTGAGAACACGCACGTCCGACGAAACCGTCAGATTCAGTTTGGTGTTGATACGGTAGCGTCCCACGTCGCCCAAGTCGTAACGTTTCTCGGAGAAGAACAGTTTCTCGATGATACCGCGGGCGGTTTCTTCGTCGGGTGGGTCTGCGCTACGCAGCAGTCTGTAAATAAATTCAACAGCTTCCTTGGCATTATGAGCTGTGTCTTTATTCAAAGTATTGAAAATCACCGAATAGTCGAGAGTATCGTCGGCTTCTTTGTGTACGAGGATGGACTTAACGCCGAGGTCCATAATCTTGTCGATATGTTCTTCGGTAAGTTCCGAGTCGCGTTCCACCACGACTTCGTTACGTTCCATGGAGAGCACTTCTCCGGTATCCTCGTCGACGAAGTCCTCAACCCACGACCTTTCGACACGTGCGGCCAGTTTGCGGCCCAAAACGCGCTGCAGGTTGGTGGGGCTGACTTTAATTTCCTCGGAGAGGTTGAAAATATCAAGTATATCTTTATCCGTTTCAAAACCAATTGCGCGGAGCAAGGTAGTGATAGGAAGTTTTTTCTTACGGTCGATATAGGCGTACATCACGTTGTTGATATCCGTGGTGAACTCCATCCATGAGCCACGGAACGGGATGATACGTGCGGAATACAGCTGGGTTCCGTTGGAGTGGAACTGTGTTCCGAAAAATACGCCGGGGGAGCGGTGCAGCTGCGACACAACCACACGTTCGGCTCCGTTAATCACGAAAGTGGCTTTGGGAGTCATGTAAGGAATCATGCCCAAAAACACATCGTCGATTTTTGTCTCGAATTCCTCATGTTCGGGATCGGTGCAAGAGAGGCGCAGTTTGGCCTTCAAGGGCACGCTATACGTAAGGCCGCGCTCGATACATTCCTCTATGGTGTACCGCGGGGGGTCTATAAAGTAGTCGATAAACTCCAGAACGTAATTGTTGCGTGTATCCGTTATGGGGAAATTTTCGTTGAAAACTTTGTACAGCCCTTCGTTCAGATGGTTGTCGGGATTGGTCTCAATCTGGAAGAAATCCCTGAACGATTTCAGCTGTATGTCTAAAAAATCGGGGTAATCAAATTTGCGTACTGTCGCGAAATTTACTACTGTAGAACTATTTTTTGCCAAGGTCTTTAAGGTATTAATATGATTTCCGAAACTAAGAATTATCTAACAAACAAACAAGGAATGGGCTCCCCGACTGCTCGGAAGCCCTATTCCTTATGGAATTAATAGGTGAAAACCTATTTAATCTCAACTTCTGCGCCAGCTTCTTCCAGAGATTTTTTCAAAGCTTCAGCTTCGTCTTTGGAAACGCCTTCTTTAACGGGCTTGGGAGCAGCGTCAACTAATTCTTTAGCTTCTTTCAGTCCGAGGCTAGCCAGATCCTTAACCAGTTTTACAACGGCAAGTTTCTGAGCGCCAGCGGCTTTCAGGATAACGTCGAAAGAAGTTTTTTCTTCTGCGGCGGCACCAGCGGCGGCACCAGCGGCGGGAGCGGCAACTGCAACAGCGGCTGCAGCGGGTTCAATACCGTATTCTTCTTTCAATACGTCTGCCAATTCTTTTACTTCTTTTACTGTAAGATTTACTAATTGTTCAGCAATAGCTTTAATATCTGCCATGACTTTTTATTTTTTAATGTTTTACAATTTGTTTACTTTTTTTGTTTTTTTTGATGCTTTCACATCGGTTTTATTCGGCTTTTTTCGACAGAGTTTCCAAAACTCCTGTAATTGTGTTTCCGCCAGATTGCAGTTGAGAAACCACGTTCTTGATGGGCGACTGCAGCAGGGCGATAACGTCGGCAATGAGTTCGTTCTTGGACTTGATGTTCACAAGTGCGTCCAAGTTCTCGTCGCCAACATAGAAAGCCTCTTCCACATACGCGCCTTTGAGTATGGGTTTCTGGTTCTGTGCTCTGAACTCTTTTATGAGTTTTGCGGGAGCATTGTTGGAGTTCGAAAGCATTATCGAAGTCTCGCCTTTGATAACAGGGAACAACTCGGAATAGTCGAAGCCTGTCTTTTCCATTGCCTTTATGAGCAATGTGTTCTTAACAACCAACAGTTTCACCTCGCGGCGGAATGCCAAACGGCGCAACTTGCTCGTCTGTACAGAGTTGAAGCCTCCGATGTCGGCGATGTACAGGTGAGAGTAGTTTTTGATTTCCTCGCAAAGTGAGTCTATCAGTTGGGCTTTCAGTTCTTTTCTCATAATGTTTCGAAAGTTTACTAATTTAATGATTACAAGCTAATGGATTTGGCATCGACTTTCACACCGGGGCTCATAGTGCTCGACACGGTAACGCTCTTGACGTATGTGCCCTTTGCGGCGGCGGGTTTCAGTTTGATGATAGCCTGAAGCACCTCGCGTGCGTTGTCCACGATTTTGTTGGGTTCGAACGACACTTTTGCCACTGCTGTGTGGATTATACCAAATTTGTCAACCTTGAAGTCGATTTTACCGGCCTTAGCTTCTGTAACTGCTTTGCCAACTTCCATAGTAACTGTGCCTGTTTTGGGGTTGGGCATAAGTCCGCGGGGTCCGAGGATTTTTCCCAGTGCACCTACTTTAGGCATTACGCTCGGCATGGTAATTATAACATCTACATCCGTCCAACCGCCTTTTATTTTTGCGATATAGTCGTCTAATCCGTAATAATCGGCTCCGGCTGCCTTAGCTTCTTCTTCCTTGTCGGGAGTGCAGAGCACAAGCACGCGCACCACTTTACCTGTTCCGTGAGGCAATGTAACGCTGCCGCGAACCATCTGGTTGGCTTTGCGGGGGTCAACGCCCAAGCGTACATCCAAATCAACGGAAGCGTCGAACTTGGTGTAGGTGATGTCCTTTACCACCGACACGGCTTCCTCCAAAGAGTAAACCTTAGTCTTGTCGAATTTTGCTAAAGCTTCTTTTTGTTTCTTAGATAGTTTTGCCATGTTTTTTTTACTTTAATTTATTTAGCCAAGGGGTTCTCACCCGTAACAGTGATACCCATACTTCTTGCAGTACCAGCCACCATGCTCATAGCCGATTCAATTGTGAAACAGTTGAGGTCGGGCATTTTGGCTTCTGCAATCTGACGCACCTGCTCCCAAGTTACGGAAGCAACCTTGTTGCGGTTAGGTTCGGCCGAACCGCTCTTCAACTTGGCCACTTCTTTCAACTGGATGGCTACAGGGGTCGTTTTAATTACAAAGTCAAAGGACTTGTCGGTGTAAACAGTGATGATGGCGGGAACTATTTTTCCGGCCATATCCTGAGTTCTTGCGTTGAACTGTTTGCAGAACTCCATAATGTTCACGCCTTTAGCACCCAAAGCAGGTCCCACGGGAGGGGCCGGATTGGCGGCACCGCCTTTGATTTGCAATTTGATCAATCCTGCAACTTCTTTTGCCATTTGTGATAAATGCTAAATTTGTTATTACTAATAAAATTGACTTTTCGGCTCTGCCCGACTATTCTTTCTCCACTTGTCCGAAATTGAGTTCCAGAGGTGTGCGGCGACCGAAAATCTTGACCATCACGATCAGTTTTTTCTTGTCTTCCATCACCTCTTCCACAACTCCGCTGAAGCTGTTGAAAGGTCCGTCTACAACTTTCACATTCTCTCCCACGATGAACGGGTCGGCGTAGCCCTCGCCCTTTTCGCGGTCGTCGTCAACTTTGCCTAATATGCGGTTGACTTCGCTTTCGCGCATGGGTATGGGTTTGCCGTCCTTTTCGCGCAGGAAATCGATAACATTGGGGATGTTCTGAATGATTTGGGCTATCTCGCCTGCCAGAGCGGCTTCAATCAACACATAGCCGGGGAAGAAGTTGCGTTCTTTCATCACCTTCTTGCCGTTGCGTATCGACCAAACCTTCTCGGTAGGGATGAGCACCTGCGAAACATACTGCTGCAAACCCAGACGGTTCACCTCGTTGAGGATATACTCTCTGGCTTTGTTTTCCTTTCCGCTGATGGCTCGCACCACATACCATTTTTTCACTTGTTCTTCCATATATCGATTTTTCTTGTAAATTGTTGTGGCATCGCCACATACTTTATATTATAACTATTCTCCTAATCGTTTGTCGCCGCACGGTTTCAATAAATTGAAATATTGGGAAGCAAAATCCGCGGGCTATCTTCGTGCGAAGAAACGTTATTTGAATATATCGTAAAAGTATCCTAATATTCCTCTCCAACCCATATCCTGTGCTCCGAACACGAAGTCCATGAGGAACACTATGAGTGCCAGTATCAGAGCGGCAACGGCCACGACTATGGCGCTGCTCTGCAACTCTTGAAATGTGGGCCACGATGTCTTGTTCACCAGTTCGTCGTAGCTACTTTTTACGTAATCGCCTATTTTCGACATTTTATTACTTGTTTTTTTTAGCAGGGGCAGAGAGAATCGAACTCCCATCTAAGGTTTTGGAGACCTCCATTCTGCCATTAAACTATGCCCCTGTCGAAAAAAACGGGCGAGCTTTACCCGCCCGTTTTCATTTTATAATACTTGTTGTATTAGTCTAACAGTTTGGTTACCTGACCGGCGCCTACTGTACGACCGCCTTCGCGGATAGCGAAACGCAGGTTTTCGTTCAGAGCGATTTCGGCAATCAGGTCAACGGTGATTGTCAGGTTATCGCCGGGCATTACCATCTCGCGGCCTTCGGGCAGGGAGATTTCGCCGGTAACGTCAGTTGTACGGAAGTAGAACTGAGGACGATATTTGTTGTGGAACGGAGTGTGACGGCCACCTTCTTCTTTTTTCAGAACGTAAACCTCTGCCTGGAATTTCTTGTGAGGTTTGATTGAGCCGGGTTTTGCAATAACCATACCACGACGGATTTCGTCTTTGTCGATACCGCGGAGCAGCAGACCTACGTTATCACCAGCTTCACCTTCGTCGAGGATTTTGCGGAACATTTCAACGCCGGTAACAACCGATTTCAGTTTTTCGGCGCCCATACCGATGATGTCGACGGGGTCGGAGGTGTGGATAACACCAGTTTCGATACGACCTGTGGCAACGGTACCACGACCGGTGATCGAGAACACGTCTTCGATAGGCATGAGGAAATCTTTATCTTTGTCACGAACGGGCAGAGGAATCCAAGTGTCAACTGCGTTCATGAGTTCTTCGATAACGGGAACCCACTTCGGGTCGTCGTTAAGTCCACCAAGAGCGGAGCCGCGGATGATTGGGGTGTCGTCGCCTTCGAAACCGTAGAAGTTCAGGAGGTCGCGGATTTCCATTTCCACGAGGTCGAGAAGTTCGGGGTCGTCAACGAGGTCGACTTTGTTCATGAAAACAACCATTTTAGGCACACCTACCTGTTTAGCCAGAAGGATGTGTTCACGTGTCTGGGGCATGGGACCGTCGGTGGCGGCTACCACGAGGATAGCACCGTCCATCTGAGCAGCACCAGTTACCATGTTTTTCACATAGTCGGCGTGACCCGGGCAGTCAACGTGTGCATAGTGACGGGTTTCGGTCTGGTATTCAACGTGTGCGGTGTTGATGGTTATACCTCTTTCTTTTTCTTCAGGAGCCGAGTCGATGGCGTCGAAAGTCTTTATTTCGGAAAGACCTTTGGTAGCCAGAACTTTGGTGATAGCGGCTGTCAGAGTTGTTTTACCATGGTCAACGTGGCCGATGGTACCAATGTTTACGTGAGGTTTAGAACGCTCAAATTTTTCTTTTGCCATTGTGTAATGTATTAAACTGTTTATAATATTTGATTTTATTGCACTACTCAATTCCCCACCCGATTGTTTCCCTTGGGAAAATTTTCGGCGATGAGGAATCTGTTTGAGCCATTGACGAGAGTTGAACTCGTGACCCCTTCCTTACCAAGGAAGTGCTCTACCACTGAGCTACAACGGCTTGTTTTGTTTGAGAAAAGCGTAGGGAATTTGTTTTTTTTCATTCCGTTTCGTTTTTCTTTCACCTTTGGAGCGGAAGACGGGGCTCGAACCCGCCACCTATAGCTTGGAAGGCTATCGCTCTACCAAATGAGCTACTTCCGCAGGTTTTTGTGGGGAAGGGTGGACTCGAACCACCGAACTCTTCCGAGGACAGATTTACAGTCTGTTGCAATTGCCACTATGCGACTTCCCCAACTATATCTTCGAAACACGAGAGCCGATGGAGGGATTCGAACCCCCGACAGGCTGATTACAAATCAGCTACTCTGGCCAACTGAGTTACATCGGCTTACGTATTGTTTTTTTCAAATAACTCGTCTCATTTTTTGAGTGTGCAAAATTACAACTTTTTTTCGGTTTGACAAAACTTTTCACATCTTTTTTTTGCTTGTCGTCTATATTTTGTTGATTGTCAATATGTAATGGTTTTACTTTTTTTTGTCGCAGCTGCGTTTTCGGCTGTTTTTTCGACGGCATATCGACGTTTTTTTCCGTTTTTTTCATCCCGAAAACGACATTTTATCATTATGTTTTTGTTGATAAAGTTGCAAAAAAAAGGCGTCCCTGAAGACGCCTCTTTTTCTGACCTCGTATAAACGTTTGTTTATCTGGGTTTCAGTATCGAAACTTTGAACATGTACGTTTCTTCGCGGGGCACGCACATGAAGTCGGATGCCTCGATGACAAACGTTATGGTGTGTCTGTCGTATTCGATAAAGCAGCGAAGGTTTTCCAAAACATTCGATGGGGTGTCGTAGTAGGGAAGCACATACGGCAGCGGGTGTTCAACGTAGTTGTTGTGGTCGTCGTAGAAGTAGTACGACACTTGCACCATGCCATATTTTTTTACGGATTGGTCGAGTTCTCTCACGTTCCATTCCGAAACCAGTGCTGTGCCTTCTTGGCCCGGTGTGCCGTCGACATCCCACTGGTGGGGTTGCACGGCGATGGTGGTGGTGATGAGCTCGAGGTCGGAGCCCGTGGTTGTTTCGTAAACGTCGCCGCCTATGCAGCTTGTCATAAACAAGGCTAACGATGCGATGATGGGTAAAAACAATTTTTTCATGATTTTTTTTATTTAAGTGTTATGATGTTTTCGTCGTTGTCGAGTCGCTGGTCGTGGATGTTCTTCAGTTTGAAGAACAGCTTGGCGACTGTTATGGTGTCTTTTTCGCAGTAACGGGCTATGCGCGGCAGGTCGTTGTCTTTCCAATATACGCCATAAACCATGCTGCCGTTGATGTCGTCCTTGGGTGTGGGTATGCCGAAGATGGTGGCGAGGAGTTCGAGGGAGGTGTAGTGTTTGTAGTCGCCGAATTTCCACATGTCGAGGGTGTCGAGGTGGGGGTTCTCCCAGGGACGCATGCCCGAGATGTTGATTATTTTCGGCAGTGTCATGCCGTTGACGAGCATGCGGCGTGCTATAAAAGGTATGTCGAATTCTTTTATGTTGTGTCCGCAGAAACGGCTGTTGGCGTCGTTGAAATAGGTCTCCACTATTTTGGCGAAGTCGGTGAGGAGTTTCTTTTCGTCGTGTCCGGCGAAGGAGTGGACGTAGAATTTGTCTTTTTTGAAAAATCCCACGGAGATGCATATCACCTTGCCGAATTCGGCGTAGATGCCTGCGCGGTCGTAGGTTTCGGCGGGGGAGCTTTCGGGGCAGCTCTCGAAACGCACAAGATTCTGGTATTTCTTTTCCCACAGGTAACGTGTCTGCTCGTCGGCATCGTCGTAGGTGGGGTAGAGCGGCGCCGTTTCGACGTCGATAAAGAGAATCTTGTCTATTATGATATCGCCGTTTTTCATACTGCTACCTTATTTAATATATTTGCCGAGCCAGACGCGGAGTTCTTCCTTGGTCATGTATCCGACGTTGCGTCCCACCTCGAGGCCGTTTTCGAAGAGTATCATGCAGGGTACTTCTTCCACTCTGCAGCGTTGGGTGAGTCTTTCTTCGGCTACAAAGGGGTCGTCCAAGTTAACCGAGGCTACCACGAGTCTGTCTTTCATCTCGTCGGTTATGACGCTGATGTTGGGGGCTATCATTTTGCAGGGGGTGCTGGTCGGTTTCATAAACTCAACCATGACAAATTTCTTTTTGTTGTCTATGGTGTTGTCGTAGCTTTTGAGGGATGTGATTTGTTTTACCCCTCCGTTGCCACCAAAAACGCCACAGGATACTGCAAATATGGCCAATACTGCCGTGGCTATAGCCAATGATATAAGTCTGTTTATTTTCATTTCGTATGTTTTATGCTATTTGTAGCGGTGTTTTCATTTGATGTTATTATCGAGCCATGTTTTGAGCTCTTCTTTTTCCTTATATCCCACGCTGCGCGAAATTGCCTCGCCGTTGTGGAAGAGTATCAGGCAGGGGATTGACTCGATTCCGTATTGTTGAAGGATTCCTGATTCGGTTGCAAAAGGCAGGTCGACATCCACTTTGGCCACCACGATTTTGTCTTGCATCTCGTCGGCTATTGCTTCTACATTGGGGGCAATCATCCTGCAGGGTCCGCACCACGATGCCCAGAAATCCACCAGCACGCATTTTTCGTTGTTGGCTATGATTTCGTCGAAGCTATTTTTCGAGGTTATTGCCGTTGCGTGGCTATCGCCTTCGGCGACGGGTCCTTCAATAAGGGAGTTTTGCTCGGGCAAATCGGGGCTTTGATTGGAAGAATTGCAGGAAACGAATATCCCGGCAACAATAGCCACTGCCGAAAACATTGCTACAAAGGTTCTTTTATTCATCGAGTGTGGTTGTTTTTGCTTGGTAAAACGATAATTTTTACTCAATATTGTGAGGCAAGTATTAATTTTCTATGTTTTGTAAACTATAGGGTCTTTTTCTTATTGTGCCGTTTAAAAAAAAGGCGAGCCTGAACATATCCGACTCGCTGTTTTCTGAGGTCTCTTCCAGATTCGAACTGGAGTAAACGGTTTTGCAGACCGGTACCTAGCCACTCGGTCAAGAGACCTTCTGTTTGGATTTGCAAAATTACGACTTTTTTTTCAAACAGACAAATTTTTTTTCGCCTCAGCCGTACACCTTGACCTCAATTCCCTCATTACGAATAACTTGCGCATAGCTTTCGAGTTCTTCCACGGTGAGTTTTTCGAGCTTTTTTTCGGGCGTGGCGCGGTCGATGGCGTACAACATTACGTATTTTGGACGTATTTTTTTCAGGATTTCAACGTATTCGGCAAACTCCTCGTCGGAGACGTTGGAAACGGGGTGCCCGTCGTTTTCGCCGCGCAGGAGCAGTGTCTGAACTATGCACTTGTTGCCGAAACGCACTAGATTTTCCACCAAGGTGTCGAAGTCGGGACAGGCGGGGGTGGGTTTGTTGATGGCGGCGCGCATGGCGGCGGTGCCGGCGTCGAGTTTAAGCACGGGGTTGTCCAGCTTTAGCACGGCGTCGAAAATCTCCGGCCTGCTGAGCTGGGTGGCGTTGGTAAGGAGAGTTACCACGGCCTTGGGATAGTATTTGTCGCGCATTGCCATCACCATCTGGGCCACCTGCGGGAACTGCGGGTGCAGCGTAGGCTCGCCGTTGCCGGCAAAGGTGAAGGAATCCACCGGAACGCCCTGTGCCACAAGCTCTTTCAGACGGTTCTCCAAAAGAGTGGTAACCTCGTCGAGGGTGGGGAGTTTTATTTCGTTGCGTTCGGTTTCGCTGTTCCAGCCGCATTCGCAGTAGATGCAGTCGTAGGTGCACACCTTGCGCTGCAGGGGCAGCAGGTTTACTCCGAGCGACGAGCCGAGGCGACGGCTGTGTATTGGTCCAACTATTGTTTCGAATAACATTTTTACAATATAATTAGTAGTGAGTTATTTGTAATTTTTGATTTCCTATTAAAAAGAGAAACGCAGTGGCAGCAGGGTGTCGATGCCGTCGAACACCAGCACGGTGCCGCCTTCGCTGTAAAGTATTATCTCGATGTTTTCTCCGGCCACGTCCTGATATTCGGACATCACCTGCCGGCAGGCTCCGCAAGGGGTGGCGGCACATAGCTCGCCTTCGGCGTTTTTGCCCACAATGGCTATCTTGCGCATGGGCACCTTGGGGTATTGTGCCGAGGCTGCGAACATGGCGGTGCGTTCGGCGCAAAGCCCCGATGGGTAGGCCACGTTTTCCTGATTGCTGCCGGTTACCGTTGCGCCGTTGGCAAGCAGCACGGCGGCTCCCACGCAGAAATGCGAGTAGGGCGAATAGGCCGTGGCGGTGGCTTGGATGGCCTTGTCCAACAGCAGGCGCTCCTCGGCGGGAAGGGCGTCGGGCGAGGGGTATTCCTTGTACTTTATCTCTATGGTGCGGTTTTGCATAATTTGCAGGTGTTTGACGTGAGAAAAAATGGTTTCCGCGCTTAATAACGACAAACATTTTATATTATTGTCCGAATGTGAAAGTTGAAAGTTTTAAGTTGAAAGTTGAAATTACCGGCAACTGGTAACTGACAACTGGCTACTACTATTTCCAAAAAAAATCGTAAATTTGCAGTTTGATTTATTTCCATTCACATGACAAAAAGAGAATCATTACAGCTGTTTGAGCAGCGGAACAAGATAAAACACCGTTTAGGAAATGAAACGGTTACAAATTGTAACCATTTGAAACTACTATAATATTACAGACAGCGAAAGATTATTATATTGTCAAAAAAAATAATTCATCACGAACTCCCCTACCCCCCTACACAAAACACAAAATAAAATGAGCAAAACCAAGAAGAAAAAAAACAGTTCGGTAAATCCGACCAACGATAAATCGCCCAAAACGCCGAAGGCTCCCAAGCACGTGCCAACCGAAGAAATTGTCGCCAATCCCAAAACGGAGAGGCTATGGAAAATCCTTTTCTGGAGCTTTGCCGCCATAATACTGCTGTTCATGCTGATTACGGCCCCGCGCACGGGCATCGCCGGCGACGAATGTCTCGACGGTCTCAACGGCAAATACTCGCTGGAATACTACGCCAACGGCGACACCACCTTTGCCGACTACACCAAAGTGCCCGAATTGCATTCCCACCCCCATCTGAAATACTACGGCTCGGGCTACGAGATTGTGCCAGCCATAGCCCTGAAATACTTTGGTCTGCCCGCGGCCAAGGAGTTTGCGTTCAGACACATACTATGCGCCCTGTTCGGTTTTGTTCTGATACTGTTCACCGGCCTTATCGGTCGTCTGCTGGCCGACTGGAAACTGGGACTTATTTCGCTACTGATGATAGCGCTGTCGCCCGTGGTGTTCGGACTTTCGTTTCTCGACACCAAGGACATACCTATGGCGGCGGGCTTTGCAATGGCCACATACGGTTTTATGGCTTTGTTCAAAAGTCTTCCTAACTTCAAAATCAAGGACATAGTATTTGCCACCGCTGGAATAACCATTGCCGTGAGCATACGCATCGGCGGCCTGATGCTCCCGCTGTATCTGGTGGCGGGCTTTGTGCTGTTGCTGATTTTCGACAAGGAAAAACGTGCGCTGCTATTTGTCAAGCCACGCAACGTATTGTGGAAAACGCTTGGCATTGGTGCCTTGGTGGTTGTGCTGGGCAGTTTGTCGGGACTTTGTTTCTACCCCAACTTTTTCCACGAAGGGCCTGTGGCACATATAAAAGGCGCCCTTACGTTGGTTTCCAAATTTCCGCAACGCATCCCTATGGTGTTCGAAGGCGAGATGATAGACTCCCTAAGCCTGCCCGATTTTTACCTTATCAAATGTTTCCTCTACACCACTCCTCTTTTCGTTTTTGCGGCAGTGGCGCTGTTTTTGGCCAACATCGCAAGGGTTTTCAAAAAGCACAGCACTTTTGAGCTGCTTTTCCTTCTGTTTACCATTATTTTCCCTTTCTTGTACATTGTTCTAACCAACGCCAATGTTTACAACGGCTGGCGTCACGAGATG
>Ga0310696_10001793_pt1 | contig 30189 bp, 27 predicted proteins | sample AusTroGonzalo_MG_4_FD_203885 | JGI IMG/M metagenome (GOLD analysis project Ga0310696, IMG submission 203885) | Bovine rumen microbial communities from tropical cattle in Woodstock, Queensland, Australia - Gonzalo_02 (v2) (version 2) | ecosystem: Host-associated > Mammals > Digestive system >... | reverse complement strand
TTTTGTGGACAAATTGTCACTCTCCTTCCCTGATATTGACACTGGCACGGACGTTGCTCCATAAAGGGTGAACGCCGCAAGCGAGGCGAAGGCCACAGGGCCAAGGCCGAGCGGAGGCATCGGAAAAAGAATGTTTAACCCTTTTAAAGTATAGGAGATTAAAGCTATGTTACCAGTAATGTTAAGAAACAGTTGGTTCCCCACCGTATTCGATGATTTCTTTGACAACGCATTCCCAACTCACACCAATACCTGCACTGCTCCCGCAGTGAACGTCCGCGAAGATGCAAACGCCTACACCATGGAGGTGGCAGTACCGGGCATTAAGAAAGAGTTCTGCCGCGTGAACCTCGACGAGAATGGAAACCTCAAGCTCGCCATCGAGAACAAGCTCGAACACAAGGAAGAAGACAAGGAGCAGCCGCGCCACCACTACCTCCGCCGCGAGTTCTCCTACTGCAACTACCAGCAGAGCTACACGCTGCCAGAGGATGTCAACAGGGAACAGATCTCGGCAAAGGTCGAGGACGGAGTTCTCACCATCGTACTCCCGAAGATGAAGAAGGAAGAGGTAAAGCTCAGCCGACAGATAGAAATCGGATAACGATCTAAAGACCCGGTGAACATCGCCAAAAGAACAAACCACATAATACAGAGAGCAGGGGCTGTGTCGAAATGAACGACACAGCCCCTGCTTCTTCTCACAAAGAATTGCACGAATTTAATGCGCAAAACGAATATATATCCAAGAAAAGTCGTATATTTGCCCCCGAAAAACGATAAGCAGATAGAATATATCACTACAAAATCCAAATAACAAGTTATAATATGGAACAGGTCATAGGACTGAACAAGGCACAGTTGGGCATTATGCGCTTGCTGTCACATTTCAACCGCGAAGAACAGGTGAAGGAACTAAACGACCTCATCTGCTCGTACTATGCGCGCAAGGTCGATGAAGAAATGGATCGTCTATGGGCTGAAGGCAAGTGGAGCCAGGAGAAGATTGATGAAACCTTGAACGAGCATCTGAGGACACCTTACCGTTATGCACAACGATAGAATTGTACTCGACACCAACTGTCTCATCGCTGCGCTTGCTCGCAACAGCGAATTCTATCCCGTGTGGAAGGGTTTGCAAGAAGGCAAGTACACGCTCTGTGTGACCAACGAGATTTTGGAGGAATATCAGGAGATCATCGCGCAGAAGACGTCGGCTATTGTTGCCGAGAATGTCATTAACTTGCTGTTAAAAAGCGAGCATGTTGTCTTTGTTGATACCTATTTTCGTCTTCAATTGATTGAGGCAGACCTCGATGATAATAAGTTTGTGGATTGTGCTTTTGCTGCAGCTGCAACATATATTGTTTCAGACGACAAACATTTTGATGTGCTCAAGGACATTAGTTTTCCTCAAATTCTTGTACTCAAGCTGAGAACGTTCCTTGAACGATTAAACAACCAGCTATAAGCCTCGCATCTATGCCCTCGTTCACATGCATATATGGTTTTGATGATGCGGGCCAAAAGTATGACGATGCCCAAACAGACGCACATACCGGTTATCAAGTTCAACCGCCACAAATACGGCGGCGAACTGTTGGTGGATGTGGTGACGCTCGACACTATCCGCAACGGTCCGAACTTTGCCAAGGCTCTACGCCAGTCGTTCTATGGGCTGATGCTGACCACCGGCGGCGAGGGCGACGTTGAGGTTGACGGAATTCCCATGACGGCTCGCAAGGGGTTGATGGCTTGCGCCCGTCCTGGCGATGTCGGCACGGTGATAAACGACCGCGGGCTGACCTCGCTGCAACTAATTTTCGAGCGCGACTTCCTGCTATCGTTCTTCTCCGACCCGCATTTCCTCGACGGCATCGCCTACCTCTCGCCGCAGCGCACGTCGCCCTATCTGCTGCTGGACGAGGTACTGTATAACAGGATTGTTGGGCTGTACGACTCGATACTGATTGAGCTGCACGGCTCTGGCAAGACCGACGCACACCTGCTCCGGGCAATGCTCTACGAAGTGCTGATGCTGCTGCAGAAGGCCACTCCCGTGGAGGCTGTGGGTACTTCTGAGACTGAGCGCGTGGCCCGTTTCCGCCAGTTGGTGGATGAGCATTACCTTGTGGAGAGCGGCGTGGAGTTCTATGCCAACCGCCTGTGCGTCACGCCCAACTACCTGAACAAGTTGGTGCGCAGGGCTCTCGGTCAGAGCACGAAACAGTTCATCCAGAACCGCCGCATCGAGGAGGCCAAGCGCCTGCTGCGCTACACCGACCTGCCGGTCACCGACATCGCCGAGCACCTTAACTACGACACCGCTACCTATTTCGTCCGCGCTTTCTCGCGTCAGACGGGCATGACGCCGCTGCAATTCCGCAGCACTTTATAGGTTGTCCCGAAAAGTGACATTTCCCTCCGTTTTATTTCATTGTCAGGCTTGAGAAAGGCCGTACCTTTGCACCATCGAAACAGATATTCAACTGCAAAGAACGTCCAACATCTAAAAGACAAGTGAAATGAAACGAATTTTAGTATTAACCGCTGCCGTGGCACTTCTGGTTGCCTGCGGTAGCCAAAAACAAGAGAAGGAAATGAACACTATCAGCAACAAGGAGAAAGCCATCGCCCTTCTGAAATCCATCGAGACCGGTGACGGCGAGCCCATCGCCTACATCAACGCCGAGAAGTACAAGCAGCACAATCTGACCGTGGCCGACGGACTGGACGGCTTCGGCGCAGCAGTGGCCCAGCTGGCCGACTTCCCTGAGAAGGCTCGCGTGAACACCGTCCGCGCCTTCGAGGACGACGATTATGTGATCCTGCAGACCGATTACAATTTCTTCGGCCCCAAGGCAGGCTTCGACATCTTCCGCTTCGAGGATGGTCTCATCGTGGAGCACTGGGACAACCTGATGCCCTACGACGGCCAGCCCAACCCCAGCGGTCACACGCCCTTCGACGGCACCACCGAGTTCACCGACCTCGACAAGACCGACGCGAACAAGGCCATCGTGCGCGGCTTCGTGGAGGACGTGCTGATGGGCAAGGCGCCTGAGAAGCTGCTCAGCTACTACGACGGTAACAACTACATCCAGCACAACGTCAGCATTGCCGACGGCCTCGACGGCCTCGGTGCCGCCCTTGCTGCAATGGCCGAGCAGGGCATCAAAATGGAGTACTTTAAGATTCACAAGATCTTCGGCTACGGCAACTTCGTGCTCGCCGTCAGCGAGGGAGCCTTCGCCGGACAGCCCACCTCTTACTACGACCTCTTCCGCCTGGCCGACGGCAAGATAGCTGAGCACTGGGACGTAATGGAGACCATCGCCCCCGAGAGCGAATGGAAACACCAGAACGGCAAGTATAACTTCCCCGAATAAACCTGTAAAACACTCATGCAACGAGCTTTAGAATTCCTGAACGAGCACAACGAGATTGCCTTTGCCACGTGTGAGGGCAATCTCCCTCGTCTGCGCATTTTCCAGATTATGCGTCTGGAGGGCACAACGCTGTATTTCGCTACATCGCCCAAGAAAGCCGTATGGCACGAACTGCAAGCCAATCCCTATGTAGAGCTGTTGACTTACGCCGACAATATCTCTGTCCGCTGTTCAGGTAAGGTGAACTTCGATGTCGCAGATGACATGAAACGTTGGATTTATGACAACAACCCCGTTCTGCCCCGACTATATACGAGCTACGATAAGTTGGAATACTTCTGCTTGACCATTGCCGAAATGGATTACTTCGACTTAAAGCCCACGCCACCTGAGTTTCGCCATTTCAACCTCTAAACAATTGAAATAAAAATCGAGCTTGTTGGCTGTATTATGACGAATTAGCCTCTTAGGAGGGTAGCCTGACCCTCCTAAGAGTCTCGCCTGACCCTCCCAAGAAGGTAGCTTGACCCTCCTATATTGGCATTGTTAAATCTCCTAATCCCCAGCAAAGAAAGAAAATAACCGCCGAGATATCCCTGTGGTTGCTGTTATTTAGAATTCATATCCGATATTCAAGAAGAAGGAGGGCTTCTTGGTACGGTTGCTGAAACCGAGGCTGGCACCGACGGGGCCGAAGAGCGTGTTGAAATTATAGGCGACTTGAACACCGAAGATTGTACGTCCGTCGATGATGTCCTTGAGTTCGGTAGAGTGTTGAGCAGCAGCAAGGCGGAGCTGTACATAATGGCTTGTACCGATGCGCTGTTGGGCCTGAAGCTGTGCTGCCACGAACTGGTGGTCGGCATATTCAATGTTTCCGATACCGGCGAAGGGCATCTGCTGCTCCACATAATGCCCAAACCACTCGCCGCCGATGGTGTTGCCGAAGACGGGAGGTATCACGTCGCCGAAGAGCAGACGGCCGTAGACCATCGGCTGTAGCGTGAAGCGGTCGGCGAAGGTGAAGGACATTCGCCAGTTGGCATTGATTTCGCTCATGCCTGTCTCCTTTCCTATCTTCGTGCCTTCATCGTCGCGCTTGTTGAGCTGGGTGAATTCGTTGGTCACGTAGGCGTATTCTGCCTTGAAGCGGGTTCCACGGGTGGGGAAGTTCCAATTGTCCTCGCTGTTGTAATTGATGCGGGCACGGTAGCTAATGAAGTGCTCGTTCTTGAGCATCACCTGTGGGGACGATTCCGAGCCGAGGGAGTTGCGGTAGTGCATGAAGTCCCATCGCAAACCCAGCTGGAGGTTGAAGTGGCGCAGGTTGAAGTTGATGGGCAGAAATTCTCCCTGGAACTGGTTGTAGAGGATGTTGTAGGCGCGGTCGCCCTTGTTGTAGATGTCCACGTCGTTGCGGCTGAACTCGTAGCTGAGGGTAGGCCGTGTGAAGGAGCGCGGGTGTACCATGAGGTCGATGCGTGTCTTCAGGCGCTTGCCCAGACGCAGGGTGATGTCGGTGCTGACGGGCACGGCGGTCTTCAGCGGGATTTCCAGTCCGAGCTGCACGGCGGCATACTCCTCGATGTCATAACGCGCTCCAGCATGAAGCTGTACGGTCTTGCGGTTACCGGCAGACAGGATGACGTGCACGCCGTCGCCCTCGGGTTCCAGACGGCACTCGGCGGTCTGGTAGAAGAGGTCGATGCGCATGGAGGTGGTAAGTTCCTGCATCAATGCGGCATCAATCATGGTTTTCGGGTCGTTCAGGTTGAACTTCTGACGCAGGAAGCGCTCGGCCTGGGGCGTCATGTTCTCGAACGTGTAGCCCGTGATTCGCTGTTTCTCGGTCATCACCTTTGGGCGAAGGGGATGAAGGATGACGGGGCGGAAGTCCTCGTCGATGCCTATGCGCTGTTTCAATGCGATGATTTCATCCCAGTGGCGCATTCCCTCTTCTTCGCCACGACGGATGAGCGTGTCGATGGCTGCGGCTGAGAAGCTGGCTGCACCGTAGCCCCGTGTGTCCACTCGCATGTGCAGGTCGGTCATTCCCAAGTTCTCATCGAGCTTATTCTTGCAGTTCACGTCGATAATCTGGCTGAGGATGCTCATGGTGCCGCTCAGGTCGTCGGCTGTCTTCGGATCGCCCTGTACGGTGACGCCAATCACGATTTCGGCTCCCATCTCGCGAGCCACGTCAACAGGATAATTGTTCTTCAAACCGCCATCGACCAGCACCTTGTCGCCCATCCTGACAGGCGCAAAGGCGGCCGGAATGGCCATTGAAGCACGCATGGCCTGTGGCAGTCGTCCGCTGTGGAAATCGACTTCGCTGTTGTCGATGATGTTCGTGGCCACGCAGGCAAAGGGGATGGGCAGGTCGTGCGAGAAGTCCAGCGAGTCCGTGTAGCCCGTACAGAGTTGCTGGAACAGTTCTGCCAGATTCTTTCCCTTGATGAGGCCGCCGTCGCCTGGGCTGTACTGGCCGAAGGTCAAGCCCGTAGAGAAGAGGTAGGTGTATTGCTTCTTGCGGTCGCTGAGGCTCTGGTTGCGCAGGTCTTCCCTGTCTGTGATGACGTAGCTCCAGTCCTGTACCCGTGTTACGGAATCCAGCGAATGGGCGTTGTAGCCGATGGCGTAGAGGCCGCCGATGATGCTGCCCATGGAGGTGCCTGTGACGATGTCGATGGGAATGCCAGCCTTTTCGAGCACTTTCAGCACGCCGATATGCGCCATACCCTTGGCTCCACCGCCACTGAGGACTACGGCAACTTTCTTTCTACGGACAGACGTGCTGTCATTCTGTTGTGCACTTACCGTGCCGCACATCAGCAGGGCTACGACCATCAATAGAATCTTTTTCATTGTCATCATGCTTTATTTATTATGTTTGTGTTCAGAACGTGCCTTCAGCACCATCTTCCCAGTCTCCTTCGGCTGTCATGCTGAAGCTGATGCTGCCGTTTCCTTCAGCGTCGTCAAAGAATTTCCCGGTGTAGCGGGCGATGGCGTTGCGGCGCACGGGCACTTCGTTGAGGATGCGTTCTTTCAGGGTGTTTCCGTTGGCGTCGAGGGCGGTGATGGTCATGTTCAGGCTGCCCGTCTCGTCGTGCGGAATGGTGTAGACCTCGAACTGCTTCTGCCCAGTGGCTATGTCGATTTTGACGGTCTGCTTGGAGTTGACCGAGCCATAGGAGGTGAGAGCGCTGAGGGTGCTGCTGCCTCCTGTGTAGTAGAACTTCATTTGCTTCGCCTCTGAGGGTATTTCCTGGTCGGTCAGCAACATACGGAACATGGCCACGACACGTTTGAGCTGGACGTCGTAGGTGGCGGGCTGGTCAGTGACTTCAATGTCCTGACAGTGGAGGAAGGTATCGGTGACGCGGTTGTCCTTGAAGGAAATCTTGTCCAAGGAAGTGACGGTGCAGGCTCCGTCGCTGTTGTATCCGATAATGGCTACGGTATAGGTGCCTTGTGGCAGGGCGAACGCAACCGTTCCATATTCCGTGTCGCCCCGTTTCTGTGCCACGGAGCGGATCTTAACATCACCCTGGTAGAGGACGAAGGTAAGTCGCGAGCAGAAATTAGTGATAGATTGCACGGCACGGCTCTGGACGAGGGAGGCCTGATTACCGTCGTCGAAGGGAACTATCTCGATGCCAGTCACGTGCAAGGTCACATTGGCATTCTCTTCTATGGCCGAAGGGTTACCAACGTATGGTGCTTCGCAACCGACCAGCAGCAAGAATAGTAAAAGGAAAGAAAAGGCTTTAGGTCGCATAGAGGTTCACAAGGTTATTAGTCGTACAAGGAAATGTCCTTTAAGAAAAAACGGATTACACGAATTAAACGAAATTCCGGAAATTCGTTTAATTCGTATAATCCGTCGTGAAAGGGTTATTCAGTTGCCGTCTCGGCAGCCTTCATCGACTCTGCGTCAGGTTTCATGACGACTCGGACGCGGTTGTTGGCGGCCTTGATGGTCGTGGCCATCTGCTTGACGTTGGCCGGGGTGATGGCGCGGACGATGTCCTCATACCCTTCTGCGGGGTCATATCCACGGAAGGCGAGCTGTTGGATGCGGTTCATCCACCAGCGGTTCTCGCGCTGGTTCTGCGCGTAGGTCTTCAGCAGGTATTCCTTGGCCTTGTTGACGCTCTCGGGGCTGACACCGTTCTCAGCCACTTCGTCGAAGACGTCCTGTACAATCTGGAGGCAGGTGTCGGTCATCTCGGGCTTCAGCGGGAACACGGCTTGCAGGACATAGCGTGGACGGTCATCGCTGCCACGGGTGAGGAAGCCTGCGGCCTGTGTGCTGTAGGCAGCGCCCAACTCCTCGCGAATCTTCTTCAGGTAAATCTCGCCGAGGCAAGTGCCGAGGACGTTCACAAGAACCTCGTTGCGGGGAGTCATATCGATGTCACCTATCCAGCAGCAGACGGCGAAGCTCTGCGGAGTCTGCATCTTCTTCTCGTAGATGTTGTCATGTATGCCAGTGACGAAGTTCAGGTTGGGGTCTACGGGCGTATCGTTGCGCTTCACCTTCGGCAGGGTGGCCAGGTATTGCTCGGCATGGAAGCGTACCAGCGGCTCGTCGATGTTACCGATGAAGAGGAAGGTGAAATCCGAAGCGTCGGCAAAGCGGTCGGCATACATTTCGAGGATGCGGTCGTAGTTGATGAGGTCTACCTCGGCCTCGGTCATCGGCTTGATGCGCGGGTTGTGGCCGAGGAGGGTGGCCTGGATGCTGTCGCTGAGGCTGGACATCGGATTCAGATCCTTGTTGCGCAGGGCTTCCTTGGTCTGCTCCTTGTAGGCTCCGAAGGCGTCGAGGTCCTTCTGGCGCGGCTGGAAGTGGAGGTAAATGAGCTCGAACAGGGTGGCAATATCTTTGCGCGAGCAGTGGCCGTTGAGGCTCTGGTTGCGGATGTCGGCACCGAAGCTTACGCCCACGTTGCGGCCGGCCAGTGCCTTGGTGAGCTCCGTCTGGGTGAAGTCGCCCAGCTTGCTCAGGGCGGCCACGTCGTCCCAGGCTTCCAGGTCGATGCGCTCTTTGTTGCCATAGCGACCCATGCCACCGCCCTTGCTCCAGGCTGTCATCAGGATTTCATCGTCCTTGAAGTCGGTCGGCTTCAGGATCACGCGCACGCCATTGGAGAGCGTCAGCACCTTGGAGTCGCAGGGACCGGCCTGCTCCTTGACAATCTTGCCGGGTTTGGGCAGCTCGGTCACCAGCGGACCTGTCTTCACATTGTCCACCCAGGCTTCCAGCGTCATGCCTTGTGCGGCGTGGATGGCGTTGAGGAGCTGTTGTTCGGTGGGAATCTCAAGACCTTCCTTCTCGGGGTTCAGGGCCAGCACGACGAGGTTGGAGTCGGTGCGGGTGACCACTTCCTTCAGGAATTCGCCGTAAGCCTCTACGGGCAGTTGCGGCAGAATCTGCTGCACCAGTTGGAACTCGACTTCGATGCCCGGGATGGCTTCGTTGTTCAGGAACGAACGGTAGTATTCGCGGGCATAGCCGATGCTCTTCTGCTTCTCGCGGTTGTTGTAGAGCTGCTCCATGTTGGAGATGATTTCCATGACCTGACGGCCGGCCTCGCCCGAGGTGATGCCGTGCTGCTGGGCGCGGTAGACCTCGGCCATCACGGCCTGTACGGCCTCCTCCAGACGTCCTTCCTTCGGCACAATCTGGATGTTGAAGGCACCTGTCTTCTTCGAGGAGAGCAGGAAGTCACCGTCGTCCACGCTGGCACCCTGATAGGGGCATTCGGGCTTCAGCGAGAGCTCTTGCAGGCGCTGGTTCAGGACACCTGTGGCCACCGACTTGACATATTGTTCCAGGTAGGTTCCGAGCTGGTTGCGTACGCTGTCGGGCGTAGCCTCGTGCTTCATGGAAATCATCACCACCTGACTGGTCACCTCGGGATCCTTGTCGCTGACCACGATGGCCTCTGTATTGTCCGGCACCGAGTAGTACTCGCGCTTGGCCACGGGCTGATTCACCGTGATGGGGGAGAAGAGCTTCTGAATCTTGCCTTCAATCTGGTCTACGTCCACGTCGCCCACGACGATGATGCCCTGGAGGTCAGGACGGTACCACTTCTGGTAGTAGGCGCGCAGCGTGTCGTGGGGGAACTCGTCGACCACGGACATCAGACCGATGGGGAAGCGGCGACCGAAGCGGCCGGGCATCAGCTTCTCCAGGTTGCGGACGAGGATGCGGGTGAAGCCCGTATTGCGCATACGCCATTCCTGATGGATGACACCGCGCTCCTTGTCAATTTCCTTGCCGTCGAGGCTCAGGCTGTTGCTCCAGTCGTGCAGGATGAGCAGACAGGAGTCGATGGCTCCTTCGCGTGCGGGAACATTATCAATATTGTACACCGTTTCCTCCACGCTGGTGTAGGCGTTCAGTTGGGCACCGAACTTCACGCCGATGCTCTCCAGGTACTCGATGAGCGAGCTGTCGGGAAAGTGCGTTGTGCCGTTGAAGCACATGTGCTCCAGGAAGTGGGCGAGGCCGCGCTGGCTCTCCTCCTCCTGAATGGAACCCACCTTCTGGGCGATGTAGAAGAAGGCCTGGTTCTTCGGTTCCTCGTTGTGGCGGATGTAGTACGTCAGGCCGTTGTCGAGGCGACCGATGCGTACCTTCTGGTCTACGGGCAGCGGTTGTGCGAACATCTGCCGCTGCATCTCTTCCATCTCTTCCGGGGTCTGGGCCACGGCGGCCGTGGCCGTCAGTGCCAGCAGGAAGAGGGCAAAAAGTTTCTTCAATTTCATTGTGTTGTTTGTTTATGTATGGATTTTTAAGAACATCTCTTTATCGGATGAGGGCCATCGTAGTAACCCCGTTGCTTTTTCTAAACGGGTACAAAAGTACAAATAATGCATGACTTCGAGCACGAAACATCCCTTTTTTCGTCTTCAGATGTCTTTTTTACACCCATTTTTCACTTTTTCTGCCTTTCCGTTGTCCCTTAACACTCCTATCCGATGGAGTCAAGCCAACGAGGAAAGGTTTTGCCAGACCTGTCGGTTCAGGGCTTCGGGCGTGGTGCCAAGCAGTGGAGCGGTGGCGGCGTAGAGCCGTTCAATGGGCGTTGGGCTGTCGTCCGTTTCCAGAAAGAGGCGGTCGGGCGGACAAGCCTGAAGGCTGGAGACGTTGTAGCGGAAACCGAAGCTGACATAGAAACCGTGGGCCAGAAGCTGACGCAGTTGCTGGGGCTTGCCGCGGAAGCCGTGGAACACCCAAGGCTGACGGGTGCCCCGTTTCAGACGCAGCACGTCGTCCGTCGCACGGACACAATGCAGGATGAGTGGTCGTTGCAGTTGTTCGCTCAGCCGGATTTGTGCCTCGAAGGCTGCAAGCTGCCGCTCGTAAGGGGTGTCGCAGAGGCGGTCGAGACCACATTCGCCGATGAAGAAGAGTTCGCCCTTTCCCTGATTCTCCAGCAGCCCGGCCTCCCCCCTGTTCATTGCATTCAGCCTCCCCTCCAACTCACGAACCTCCTCCTGCCACGCCTCGGTGAGGTGCCAGGGATGCAGCCCGAAGGAAGGGAACGTCTGCTCACCTTCGCGAGCCGGATGATGTGTGTGAATATTCAGGTAGTCCAATGCCACTCTTTTTTCTTTCGTTGTCACTACGCAAAAGTACGGCTTTCCCCTGAACCAGCCAAACTTTTATGAAAAAAGTTTGTTGTAAATTGTTAAGTTTAATGTGGTCAAAGTGGTCAAGGTCAAAATGGTCAAAATCGATTTCGGAAACGCGGTCATTGCTCACTATATATAAATAAAATATTTATATTATAGTGGCGGTTTTGACAACATCTGTTTTCGATTTTGACAAATGACCAAAATGACCAAAATGACCGCCAAGAGCCTGTCAATGCCCTATAGGTCCATCGCCCGACTAACTATAGTTCCAACGGCGACAAACTATAGTTCCAACGGCGACAAACTATAGTTCATTTTTCGCCCCCATCGAAATTGAAAACATCATCTCTTTCGAGAGCACCCAACCTTAAGAGTTTAGGCGTGTCTCACCAGTGAGACAGACAAGGGAATCTAAATCTTACACTTGCGTATTTTTGCGTGGTGAAAGAGCATAAGATAAATTGACGCAGAACCCAAACATCTTCTCTGCATTCAAATAGATGTCGGACCGTTATCTTCTAAACTTTTTGTCTCTTTTCGGCCCTGTTTTAAGTAAAAACGCTTAAATGTGTAATGATTTTGAAGATTTTTTAGGAAAAGTTTGTGTGGTATTAGAAACTTTTATGTATTTTTGACGGCGAATCGGGGAGAAATCCGATTTCATTGATGCATTAGCTTTTATTTCGCACTTTACCGAAGTAGCTTGAGAACCTGATTTGGAATAAGTACGTTATAACAGCAAAGGGAAAAGCCTAAGAATGGCACTCCCTGTCTACATGTATAGCTATGCACACGCTTTGGCGTGGAGCATTCTTATAATGTAGACAGGGGTTCCAAATTCTCAAGCTCACCCCTTAGGTAAAGTGCATAAGAATGGCCACGCCATTCTTTATGCCCTGACATTTGCATCCCTCTGATATATTGGGTATAATAACCAAAACAAATAATGTATAACGACTTAAAATCTACTGTTATGAAGAAAAAGAATTATCTTTGGAGTTTGCTTACTCTGGTTACGATGGCAATGTTGAGTTTGGGATTATCGTCATGTAGTAACAACGATGATGATGATGTCACGTCGGGCAGTGAATTAATCGAAAAATTACAAGGTACTTGGCAATTCCAGAAAGGTACAGAGACTATGATGGGCATGACTATCACGATGGATCGTTCTTCGCTCAACGAAATTAAGAAGTCTATGGAGCAAATGATGGGATCAAAAGTTGAAATTTGGGATGAGACTTTGTCCTTCAGCGGTTCTAAAGTCAATGGTGTCAACTATAAATTGGAAGGCAACAAACTTATTCTTGACGGTATGGATGTTATGGATGGTATTAGTATCTATGTAAAATCTGTTACTCCTTCCACGTTAGTACTCCGTGAGATAATTAGCATGGAAGGTATTGATATGACAGCAGATATGGAATACAGTAAGAAGTAGTTAATAGGTAAGCCTATGGTCTCTCTATATAGTATATCATTTATGAAAAAAATATTTGTTTGTTTACTTATACCATTCATTTTTATTACGAATGCAATGGCACAAGTTGCTATAACGCATACGGTGAAAAAAGGCGAATCACTTTATGGCATAGCACAACAATATGGCGTAAGTGTTGAACTTTTGAAACAAGCAAATCCTGATATGGGAGACTATTTCTATGCAGGATTAGTACTTAATATTCCTGCAAAAATAGATTCTCAATCTACAGAAAAGGAATATGTTGCTGAAAGTCCAAGCATGTTGCCTTTAACAAATGAAGGTTCAGAGCATCTTTTTTCCAATTCATCTCCTACAAAAGTAAAAGATATAACAAACTATGGACTTATGTATTGGGGATTTGATGGATATAAGAACTATGGTGTATTCGCCGAATCCATAACTTATAATAATGTAGGTGTAGAAATGGCTGGTCGTACAAAATTTGAAAAACATTCAAATTTCAACTGGGAATTAGGTCTGAATTATTCGCTTGGACTATTTCGACAAGAGAATTCTGCATTATTAGTGACGGCATCTTTCAGTCCGCTCTCAGTCCGATTTCAAGATGAGTATGACTATAAAAGAGACAAATACAAGAATAAAGTTTATTTTGACGCATATTATAGTATAAGACTATCGCTTAAGTTAGGGTGTTTTGCTCTTACTGGAGGCTATTTCTACTGGGCGCCCAAATGGGATTTTGGAAAAGACCAAAAGATGGACGGGTTCTGCATTGGACTCATGTATTCAACTAAAAAATGAATTAATATGAAATTATCGAGATATTATTCAGTTCTTATTCTACTACTAAGCATAGTAAGTATAAGTGCTTGTTCAAATGATGATGACACCCATAGTGACTTAAAAGATTATATAATAGGAACGTGGCGTTCTTTTAAATGTGTTGCGTATGTCCAAGGGGAGATGTACGAGGTTGAGGTTAGCAAAAATGGCAAATATTCTAATGAGTATTTTGAGTTTAAGTTTGAAAAGGACGGAACTGTCGTAGTTAGTTCTTGGGATGTTGACGAGTATGGCAGAAGTAGTTGGATCACAAACCGTGCCACGTATCTCATTAAAGATGATGTCGTAGAATTGGACAATGGTGACTCTGTTTTAACACTGACTTACGATAAGAATGAAAACGCTTTGTATTACAGATACTATCCTTCTAGTGATGGTTATGGCTATTTGTATCTGAGGAAATAAGAAGATTTGTCTAAGAAATTGCAGATATAACAAAATACAGAATTTATTTTTATGACGAAGTTCACTAAAGTCAATCGTCTATTTGAAATAACACTTGGATTGTCTTTTCTTCTTTCTGGAACTGGCAAAATGCTTGATGCTGCCAATTTCGGAGAGTTGATATCTGCTTATGGATTTGATTGGCTTTCTGTTCTTTCTCCTATTATCATAATAACAGAGATAATAGTAGGAATGTGTCTTGTGTTGCGAATATATGTCCGATATAGTGTGTTAGCATGTATTATTATGCTACTGTCATTCTCATTTGTTTATGGCTATGCTAATATCATAAATGGAATTGCTAATTGTGGATGTTTTGGTAATATTGATGTGAAACTTCCTGTATGGGCTACATATCTTCGCAATATTGTTCTATTTCTATTAGCATTATTCCTTTGGATATTTGGGGAAAAACATAATGATTATCATCAATGGAAAGCTAAGTGTTATTTGTTGATTCCTTTCATAGCGGTGGTGATATTTTGGACTGGTCACACATGGAAATTGTCTTCATTTTATGTGAACCGTCTTGCTAAACCACATAGACTTATAGGTCTTGAGGCGAATATGACTGCATTAAAACAATATTCTAATTTCTCTAATGATTCAACTTATGTTGTATGGGTGTTTTCTTATTCTTGCACTGGCTGCATAAATAGTATTGAAAACATCAAACAGTATCAAAAAGGCGTAGCAGACAAGTTCGTTGCTCTTGCAGTAACAGATGATAAAGATGGTAAAAAACGTGAACTATTGGACATTTCTTTCAATCCTATAGATGTAGGTGAAGGATTAGTAGGTTTTATAAGAATCGTTCCTACACTTCTTTATATTGAAGGAGGAAAGATAAAGTATGTAATTGAACACACTGTCCCCAATATATATACTTTTAAGTCTGTATATTTGGAAATGAATAATAGTGAAATTTTAAAACAAAAAAGAAAAGAATTATGAAAAAACATTTTATTCAGATGTCATTTCTTTGTTTCGTAATGGTATCTTGTGCATTTGCACTATTATCTTGCGAAGAAGAATATGGGAATTGTAGTGATGAACGTCCTTATTGGTGTAGTACAGCCAAATCTTGTTGCAAATATCGTTACAATGATGGACATAGTACCTGCTGGGAAACGATGGAGGGGTGTCGGTCATCTGGCTATCCATGTGAAACCTGCCACATACAAGATTAATTAATAGTAACAAATATGAAACGATTCTTTATAGTCATCGGAATCTCCATTGTGTCGCAGATTGCTGTGGCACAATGGAAATATACAGTATCCTTATCTACAAGTGGATGTGATTATTTGGAGAAGAAAATGGCAGAGGGGCAAGTCAATTATTGGATGGGAGAAGGATACAGAACATTCGGAAATAAAAATGAATGTGAACAATCACGCCAATTTGTCATGTCTCAATCTTATACCAATGGAAATTGCAGAGTGAGGTATATTGCATCACCGTGTACAGGTCCAAGTGGTACATCTAATAGTGTGGATGTGCTCAGAATCAACAGAGGATCCAGTTCTTATTCTACAAATCCTGTCAATGAAATCAATGATTGGTCGAAAGATTACATGGAACGAATGCTAGCACTTAACAAGGACTTCCATTCCTCTAACCCAACAAATGTGGCAACGGGAGATCCAAGCTTTGACGATGTTAGATTAAAAAGCGATTACAGTTTTCAAAAAAAAGATTTTGCACCATACATTGGAAATGGATTATTTAAAGGAATACCTAATACACCATTAAAAGAGACCAACTCAAATATTAGTTCACCTGATTTAGACATGTTTGAACCTGTATGGCAAATGGAAAAGAATAGCAGGAACTTACATGATGCAGATGTCTTTGCATATAGGAACAGGATGGAAATCGAAGCTATAGAGATTCTGAAAAACATCCTTAGCTCATTTGGACTTTCTCGCCAAGAACTGGAATCATATATATATGAATGGAGACAAATGCTCAATTCTTCATATCTGACAGTCCATAGCGAATATGAGAAGACAAGAGATTTGATAGAGAAGTCATTTCAATTGGCACAGTTTAAAATTGAGTATAAGACAATTCAAGCAAATAAGTATATAAAAGATCATCCTAATGAACAAGGTTCTACGGAGGCTGAAGTTGGTTTTGCACTCGCTAGATTGACTCCATTGGTAAAAGAATATGAAGATAAATACAAAGACTATGATGATGATCAATTCCTGGCAAATAGAGAAAAGGAACTGCTTGAAAAATATGGCATATCACAAGATGATATAAGCGCCATAAAAAATGAAGTCGATAATGAATCATTGACAGGGAAGTTTACGACCTTAACTACAGCAGTCCCCAATGTTGGAATAGAGAATAACAATGAGCAGCAAAAGAAAGCAGGAGATAAATCAGAACAGACTTTAGCAACAAAAAATATATTGGACAAAGCAATGGAAGGCGTGTCTCTTGCAGTTGTGGCTTCTGATCTTGCCAATCTTTACAGTTATGGAATTGAAAGAGATGCCATGAATAAACTATTAAAAGAACAAGATGAGAACATAAGAAAATATGATTCTTTCTACAATACACAAGAAAGCAAACTGAATGACTTGAATCATTTGATCTCTGTCTCATCAAATCATTCATCAACACAACATACTACGCGAAAAGACGCTTTAAAAGTGGCTATTGGTATAGACAACACACTATCTCATATTCGCAATAACGTTTCTGGCAACAACTATAATGAAGTGTTACCAGATTTAGCAGGTAAAAATCATATTTTTAATCGAGAACATGGCCATATTAGAATTCACTTATAAAACAAGAATAATAATTGTTGCTCTTTCCTTGTTTTGCAACGTAAATTGCTTAATCGCTCAAGCCATGAGTCATTATCAATCACTTGCCTCTGTCTTTGAACCATCATATAAAAAATCCTACCATTATACTTTTCTCCATGATAGTATTCCAGTGGTTATAAAGAACTATTCACAATTTATTGAAAATTCTGTGCATGAACGAAATGCTGGACAAGGAATAAACGGTGAATTACTTGCGGAGTATTCTTATGTCCTTGCATTGCATCATGACTTTGAGGCAGCGTTGATGTATATCGACCGTGCTCGGATGGTGGGAACGAAATACGGGGATTTTTATGCAGCACAGGTGCTGACCTTGATGGGATATACAGATGCAGCCCAGCAACTGATGAAGCAAGCAAAGGTACCAGATTGGATAAACGAAATCTATCAAGAATTGAATGTGAAACATCTAACTACTGCGTCCATCAACCGTGATGCTCCAGATGTGGCTTTAAAGCGGGCAAACAAGTTGGCAGCCAACAAGCAGACCATTCAGGCAATGGCACTATTTGAAGAATTGGCCATACTCTACAAAGACACCTATATTATATATGTAGACTACAGTACGGTGTGGGAGAGTATTGGATACTATGCATACGCTGCACAATTGTTGCAGAAAGGAATAGACCTGATGCCTGAGGAATCGGGAATTGCAAATTCGCTCCAACAAAACAAACAAATATTTCAGAACCATCTGATAAAGGTAAATCAGATGGGGGCGAGTTTTGAGAATGCTTCTTGGCTGAAACGGATGTTAGGCATGAACCCGCCAAAGATGATGACCTACGTGGGCGCCTCGGCGGCAAAGGATTTCTATTCGCTGAACGGACGCGTGGGTGTTTATACCAGCAACAAGTTCAGTGCCTCGTTCAACTTGGGACTGAATTATGCCAGCGAAGAGTTCTCTGGTAGTATTGGCATATCGGCATACAAGGCATGGGGCATATTTGTTGGCGGACTTGGCATTACTGACATGTTCGGTAAAGATTCGAATACGTTTAACCTGACGCCATCGGTCGGATTGTCGTTTCTCAATAAAGACCAAACATCTTCTTTTGATATCATGTTGAACGGCTATGTTCCCTTCTCATCAGAACAGAAGTTCAGTTACAGCATATCAATAGGTAAAACCATCTACTTCGACTTAAACGGACTACTGAAATGACAAAGATAAAATTACTTGCGATAGCTATACTGCTCATGTTGGTATGCCCCTCCATGGATGCACAAACGAGGAAGATTGCGCGTAAGCCAAAGTCCAGAACCACGAAGCAGGACAAGAAAAAAGAAGAAAAGAAGGACACTGTAGACCTGGTTCCGAAAAAAGAAGAACCCAAGTACAAGAGCCTTAACGACCCAATGGTAGTACGCTATCTGCGTGGCGGTTTTGTTAAAGATAAGAAATTGTATTTGGTCACCAATCCAGACTACAATTCTCTTACCAATAGAGAGAAACAAGATGTATTGGGAAAAGTGGCACAGGAATTTACAGGATATGATATGACCATCTATTCTGGCGACCAAAAACGCGAATTGTGGCTTTCAAACAGCTATGGCATCAAGCTGATTGAGCAGTGGAATAATGACAGTCTTCAGATAGAGAACTATTTGCCTTTAGAACTGAAACGGCAGGGCAAAACAAAGGTGTTCTATTATGTGGGTGGTATGATGAATGGCGGGAATGGCAGTACCAGTTACTCGCTCAATCTGCGAGGCGGCACTTACCTGTACGAGAATCTGCTTGACGCTTCGGTTACTCTTAACTTAGGCGGCAATAAACCTGAAGAGGGTGAAAGCCAGTTCATGGGTGACGTAGGCCTTGACAGCCGTGCCTATCTGCCTTTCCGTATCAAGAATGTGAATCTAGCTCCATACGCCGGTGCGGGTGTGTCATGGTCGTTTGCACCTGAGAGTTTCTTCGAGTTGCGATTGTTGGCTGGTGGCTGCTGGTTTGTAGGCCCTGGAAGTTTTGACATCGGACTGCAATATGGTACGAAGAGCGACTTTGCACTAACATTGGGCTACACTTTCCGTATTCCAGTTAAGAAAAGGCAGAAGTGAAGAAGTGGACACTCATAATATGTTTGATAGTCTGCCCCCTTTTGTCTTGGGGGCAGAACTTTGTCTATCCCGTACCACCTGATTCTATTTGTGGAAGACAAGAACGCATCAACTATATGGTAGAGTTGTTCTGGAGTGAGAAAGCAATAGCTGACACTGCCAATTTCCAGGGTCCGAGATTATTGCTTGACTATCTGTATTTGTTGAAACAGGCAGAGGAACAGCAACGACACATTCAGTCGTTCGTGTCGCTTGCTTGTAAGCAGGAAAGGACATTCGGGCTGATTCTTTACTGGCTTGATCATATTTTCTATGATTCATCGTCTCCGCATTATAATGAGAATTTTTATTCTTCACTGCTGAATGCTGTGATTAGCTCTGATGCAGATTCCGTCATGAAGCTGATTCCACGGCAAAGGATAGAGATGATGAACAAGAATCAAGTGGGCAAACAATCCAATGATTTTTCATTTGTTGACAAAGAGGGGTTTACCAATAGCTTATATAAAATTGAAGCGCCGCTACTTTTGTTAGTATTCAATAACCCAGATTGCTCGTTGTGTCATCAGACAGAAAAAAGTATAGTCCAAAATGAATTGTTACAGTCTTTATTGAACAGAGGCATATTGAAACTTTTAGCCATCACACCTGACGCAGATTATGAAGAATGGATGAACCATCCATATCCATCTAACTGGCTGGTCGGGTATGACAAGGAGAAGGTTATCTATGAACAACGAATTTATGATATACAACGGTTACCATGCTTGTACCTGCTGGATAAAGACAAGCGAGTGTTGTTAAAAGAAGCAGATTATGACAGCCTTTGCAAATATTTATCGAAGAATGATCCGTTGTTTGAAAGGTAATGTGTATCCTTGTGAAGTCAATGAGTTGATTCATTAGTATTTCTATATCGCTCGTCGGTATTTCTTTGCTACGGGCAAATGAGCCAAACGGCCATACTTCTTAGTTGCAGAAAGATAACAGATTGTTGTTCAGAATCCATTGGAAAGAAACTCGCGGAGTCCGATGTGCTGGATGCCTTCAAAGTCGCGGCGGACAACGAGCGGCGTCATGGAGATGACATATTTCTGGTAGTTGTCCTTGATTTCCTGTAGACGGCCGAACTCGCGCTTGCGGGTCTCGTCTGAATCGATGAGGTAGGCGGCTTGGACATACTTCATCTCATTGGGTTTCTTACAGACGAAATCTATCTCTCCGGCACGGAGGTCTCCGATGAAGACCTGATAGCCCAGATGAAGCAGATGCTGATAGATGACGTTCTCTATCACCTTTTCTATATCGGATTCGCGGTCGCCTCCGCTGATGAGATTGCGCAGGCCGATGTCGCCGAAATAAATCTTACGGTTGCTGTCCAAGAGTTTCTTTCCATGTATGTCATAACGCTTGACGGCATCGATAAGCTTGGCATCGGTAAAGTAACTGGTGTAATCTAAGATGATATTCGTGGAGATGTCTATCTTCTCGGACTTCATGAACTTGCTGATGCTGGTGGCTGAAGTCTGCTTGCCGATAGTGTCAGACAGAAATACGATAAGGTTGTTCAGGAAGGGAATGTTGCGGATGCTGTGTCGCTCGATAACATCCTTCAGCATGACGGTGTTGAAGACACTGCGCAGGTAGTCCCACACCTGTTCGTCATCCTCCAGCCCAATGAGACGGAGGCCAGGCAGACCGCCATAGTTGAGATAGGTGCGCAGGCTGTCATCGCTGTCCGAAAGCCTGTGGAAGATGAGGAACTCATTATAACTGAGGCTTTGGACGGGAATCTCAACATAACGCCCGCTGAGCTTGGTGCTGATTTCGCCGGACAGCATCTTCGAATTGCTGCCCGTGATGATGATGTCCGTCTGTTCCTCAGTGTGGTAGCTGATGATGGTTCGCTCCCATTCTTCGATGTCTTGGACTTCATCAACGAGGATGTAATTGTGCTTACCATCAATGAAGTGTTCTTCGATGTACTGGCCCAGGTCTTCATGGTTCTTGATGAATCCGAACTGGCGTTTCTCCTTATCCACATAGATGATATTGGCGTCGGAATCATCCGCATGACGCTGGATGAAGTCCTTCAGGACAAAGCTCTTGCCAACACGACGCTGGCCTACCAATACGATGATATTTCCCTTGCCAATCCAAGAATCTACTTTGTTGGCATAATGCTTGCGAGAAATGATTTCCATTGTCTATACTTTGATTTGGACGCAAAAATAGTGATTTTGTTGTTTATAGACAATAAAATCGACAGATATTTACATTTTGTTGTCTATAAACAATGCTTTTTCTTGTTTGCGACCTCCATTTACGTGCATTTGCGCCTATTTGTTTCTTTATTTCTTACGTATTCTTTGATTTAAATTCTTGCGTATTCTTGCGCATTGTTTTCATTGTAACGAAGAAGGGGCCCGAAAGGGTGAAAAGCAGGGAGGGGGCGGGCGTAATGACCAAGGAAATAGTTGCTTCGATGCAAGATTTTGGCTAATTATGCGTTCAATAGATAGTTTTTCTGTCCTTTCTTCCGCTATTTACAGCTTTTTGCTTACCTTTGCGCCCGAAATTCACGGAGCTTAAAGATTAAGCACCCCCTCATTACACGTTAAACTTTAAAAACAATAAACTGCGGCATAGGCCGCGATAAAGACATGGCACAACAAGAAGACGTTTTCAAGAAAATTGTTTCCCACTGCAAGGAGTATGGTTTCGTATTCCCCTCCAGCGATATTTACGATGGCCTCGGCGCTGTCTATGACTACGGTCAGAACGGCGTGGAGCTGAAGAATAACATCAAGCAGTACTGGTGGCAGTCGATGGTGCTGCTGCACCAGAACATCGTCGGCATCGACGCTGCTATCTTCATGCACCCCACGACGTGGAAAGCCAGCGGCCATGTGGACGCGTTCAACGACCCCCTCATCGACAACCGCGACTCCAAGAAGCGCTACCGCGCCGACGTCCTCATCGAGGATCAGATGGCCAAGTACGACGAGAAAATCGACAAGGAGGTAGCCAAGGCTGCCAAGCGCTTCGGCGATGCCTTTGACGAGGCTCAGTTCCGCAGCACCAACGGCCGTGTGCTGGAATATCAGCAGAAGCGCGACGCCCTGCACGAGCGTTTCCAGAAGGCCATGAACGCCAACGACCTCGACGAGCTGAAGCAGATCATCATCGATGAGGAAATCGTCTGCCCCATCAGCGGCACCCGCAACTGGACGGACGTGCGTCAGTTCAACCTCATGTTCAAGACCGAGGTGGGCAGCACCGCCGAGGGCACGAGCACCATCTACCTGCGTCCCGAGACGGCTCAGGGCATCTTCGTCAACTACCTCAACGTACAGAAGACAGGCCGCATGAAGCTCCCCTTCGGTATCGCACAGATTGGTAAGGCTTTCCGCAACGAAATCGTCGCCCGTCAGTTTATCTTCCGTATGCGCGAGTTCGAGCAGATGGAGATGCAGTTCTTCGTGAAGCCCGGTACCGAGCTGGAATGGTTCTCCAAGTGGAAGCAGACGCGCATGGCCTGGCACCAGGCATTAGGCTTCGGCGCCGAGAACTACCGTTTCCACGACCACGACAAGCTGGCCCACTACGCCAACGCAGCTACCGACATCGAGTTCCACATGCCCTTCGGCTTCAAGGAGGTGGAAGGTATCCACTCCCGCACGAACTTCGACCTCAGCCAGCACGCCAAATACAGCGGCAAGAAGATTGAGTACTTCGACCCCGAGACCAACGAGAGCTACACGCCGTTCGTCATCGAGACCTCCATTGGCGTGGACCGTATGTTCCTCAGCGTCATGTGCCACAGCTACTGCGAGGAGCAGTTGGAGAATGGCGAGACGCGCGTCGTGCTGCGTCTGCCTGCTGCCTTGGCTCCCGTGAAGCTCGCTGTGTTGCCGCTGGTGAAGAAGGACGGCCTGCCCGAGATTGCTCAGGAGATAGTCAACGACCTCCGCTTCCACTTCAACTGCAAGTACGACGAGAAGGACACCATCGGCAAGCGCTATCGCCGCATGGACGCCATTGGCTGCCCCTACTGCGTCACCATCGACCACGACACGCTCAACGACCACTGCGTCACCCTGCGCGACCGCGACACGATGGAGCAGCACCGTGTGCCCATTGCTGACCTCCGAGGCATCATCGAGGACAAGGTCAGCATCACCAGTTTGCTGAAGAAGCTGCTGTAACAGACCTACCCAGCCTCACCCCCAACCCCTCTCCAAAAGGAGAGGGGAGTATATACTATCTAAATGTATTTGTAAGATGAAAGTAAATAGCCTTCAATTGCTAAAAGTACCTACTCCCCTCTCCATTTGGAGAGGGGTCGGGGGCGAGGCTTTTTTGTTTGGTCTCTTCCTGCTCTTTTTTACTTCTTGCTCCTCCGAAACCGAGGACTATGACCCGTACTACAACTGGCAGGCACGCAATGCCAATTGGTACTCCGAGATTGCGGACTCCGCACGCACGGCCATCGCCCAGGCACGTAGTCAGTATGGCGATGCTTGGGAAGAGCACTGCGATTGGCGAATGCTGAAGTCCTTCCAGCTCAGTGAGACCTACCAAAGCGGAGTGACAGAGGACAGCATCTGCGTTCGCATCCTCGCGAACGGGAAGGAATCCCTCTGCCCCATCTATACCGACAGTGTCCGCATCAGTTTCCGCGGTTGGCTGATGCCAACGAAGAATGAGGACAACCAGACCGAAGAGTTCTGCTTCACCACCACCTACTACGGCGACTACTCCTCCGACAATTCGGCACCGCAGCTCGCAGCCGTAGCGTCGTTTGCAGATGGTTTTTCCACCGCCCTGCAGTACATGGTGGAGGGCGACGACTGGATGGTCTACATCCCGCAACAACTCTTCTATGGAAGCACGGCGAAAGATGTCATCCCCGCCTACAGCACCGTCCGCTTCCGCATTCAGATGGTGGCCGTTTACCCATCGGGAACGACGATTCCAGCCTGGAAATAATTATTTGTATTTTAATTGCCCGTCTTGTATATATAAGCCATGGACGGGTAATTTGTGGAGGGGACAACCGGTGAGGTCATATCGGTTTTTTGTTGAGGAGAATGGGGAAAGTTCGGTGATACCAGTAAGGACTTCCTCGTCCGTCAGGATGAGGTCCCAGACGCTGGCTCCATAGTCATAAGGCTTGAGAAGGATATTGCTGGAAGAGTTGTTGTAGGAGTACCAGCTATAGGCACCGCTCTTGTCGATGATGGCAATGTCGGTGTTGCCTTGGTCTGTTGTGACTTCTGCGAGGGTCCAGTGGTAGTCGCGCCCCAATCGGATAATCAGGTCTTCGGCGCTGCTGGTGACATAGGCGGGAGTTTCGGTTTTCTTGTTGAAAATACTGACAGTGCCGTCATCGTTGATGATGAAGTACCAACGCAGTGCGTCATCATCGGAGGCGGATTGGACGATGACGTTCTTGTTGTTGCTGGCGGCGTAGTAGCTGGAGTAGTAGCCGTTGCGAATGAGGTAGTAGCGGGAGGAATCAATGAAGTCGATGACGGCGTTGACCCTCATGCTGCGGAACTGTTTAAAGAGTTCTGCGATAGCGAGGTAGTCCTCTCGGCTGACTTCGTCCTGTGCCAGGCGTTCGCGGGCAGGAACCAGCACATTGGAGGCGAGAAACTGAAGGGCTTCTTCCCTGGGCTGTCCAATGGCGTGCGGGTCGGTTTCGTCCACCAAGCGTTCTGCCTTCTCCACGAGTTGCTGGAGCCAATGTCGGTAGTCGGTGACTTCCACGATGCGCCAGGTGCCAGGATAGCAGAGGGTGGAATCAACGGTTGCTGCTAAGGAAATTGTGCGTCCGTCGAGTTTGGCATAGAGGTTATAGCGGCCTTGCTTGATGTTGACAACGCCGGGGATGTAGGAGATATTTCCGGCGGGTTTTATGGCTTTGCGGATGACGAGGTTGCTGCCAGTTGGCGAGTCTGTCTTGATGGCTCCTCCGTATTTGGGGAAGGTGAGGGCGTTGCCGGTAAAGGCGCTGACCATCTGGAAGGTGCCGTCGTCCTGTGGAAGGAACTGCCACAGTTCTTCGGGTTCGGTCTGTGCCGTGTAGTGGATGGCAAGCCCGTCGCCTTTCGTGTAGAGCGTGGAGCCGTCGAAGCGGTAGCGGTAGTAGGTGGAGGCGCTGACAATCTGGTAGAGACGGTCGGCCTCGGGGAGAATGATGGGAGCCGTTTTGTAGGCGGCCAGTTGAGCGTTTAACGTTGAGAGTTTAGCGTTGAGGGTTGTGGGATCGTCGTGTGCGGCACGGAGGTCGTCGAGCGCAGAACGCAGGGCTTCAGCTTCGGATGCCTGTGGATAGCCCACGGCGCCGGGGATGCTGTTGGCAAGGATTTCCTCAGCTTCGGCGATGGCTACCTCTGCGGGCGACAGTTCTACGGGCTCGAAGTAATGAGGAGCGTAGGTGATGTTCTTTGCCTGAAGCACGGCGGCGTGGTGCTGGAGGCGGTTGTAGAAGCTGATGAAGTCTTTCTTGCTTGTTGGCAGCCAGGCTATTTCGCTGAGGGCGAGCAGGCGCGGGTAGTACTGATACTCGGCTTCGCGGTTGGAGGTACAGCTCTCTGTCCATAGGTTGGCCTGTGTGCCGAGGACGTATTGCTCGCGACCGCTGACGGTGGAACACGGGTCGAAGTTATAGACCTTTTCGACGCTGTTGATGGTGCCGTAGGCGGCATTGTAGGGGCAGTCAATTTCAAGCTGGTCGCGGCTGACCTGCAAGTAATCGAAGTAGAGCGGCGATGTGGGAACCATGATGCTATACAGCCCGCGGTCGGCTGCCTGACTGGCGTAGGCGACGCCACGCCAGGACATGACAACGGGTTTGACGGTGTAGGCGTTGTTCCAGTTGGCGAGGAGTTCGTCCCAGACGACGACGGTCTTGCCGTAGTTGTCACGCAGGAAACTGCCTAATTTCTCTACGAGCCAGGGCTGGAGATCGTTGACACCGCTGAGGCCCTCCTGCTCGATGCGTTGTTGGCAGTCTGCATTGCTCTGCCAGGCGCTCGTGGGACATTCATCACCGCCGAGGTGCATGAATTCGTATGGGAAGACCTCTGCAAGATGGCCAAGGACACATTTGAGGAAATCGATAGTTTCGTCCTTGCCGATATTCAGGATGTCGCGACTGATGCCTCCCTCAATCATCACCTCTATTTTCTTTTCGGGGCTACAGCCCAGCTCGGGATAGGCGACGATGCACGCCGTCATGTGTCCTGGCATGTCTACTTCAGGGATAATCTGGATATTCCGTTCGGCTGCGTAGGCTACGATTTCACGAAGGTCGTCGAGGGTGTAGTAGCATCCGCGCCCGTACTCCGTGTCGTCGAAAAAACGGTCGCCGGATTGGTCGCAAATGGTGAGAGAAGCCTTGCGTATGGCACCGACGGTGGTGAGCTTGGGGTATTCGGGAATCTCGATGCGCCAGCCCTGGTCGTCGGTGAGGTGCCAGTGGAAACGGTTCAGCTTGTAGGTGGAAGCCGCGTCAAGGAGCTTCTTCACCTCGTCCTTGTCGAAGAAGTGGCGGCTGATGTCGAGGTGGAAGCCACGGTAGCTCATGGCGGGAGCGTCTTCGATGGTCAGGCAGGGGACGACCCATGCGGCATCTGGTGCTGCATTCTGCCCGAAGATGGCTGCGGGCATCAGCTGACGCAGTGTCTGCAGGGCGTTGAAGAAGCCGCCGTAGTCTGCCGCTTTCAGGAGGATGCCGTCGGCGGTGATGGAGAGACGATAGGCTTCGGAACCAAGCTGCTCGTCAATGACCATGCCCAATCCTACCCATTCTGCTGTAACATCGGTTTTGATTGTCACGTCGATGCCGGCGGTACGGGAAAGGTCTTCTTTCAGACGGTTGGCAAGGAGGAGAAGCGGCGAAGAGACATCCTGCGGGAAACCCGAAGGAACAGCAACTGACGTGAGGGGGACTTCGATGCCTTTAAGCTGGTGGAGGTCATAAACACCCTCACCCATCGTCACGGAGGCAGGATAAGGCACGGCATTCACGTTGCCGCCCGACAGATTCACCTTCTCTTCGGCAAGGAAGACCATCGGGGCATTGGCATCGTTGGAGTTGTAGAGCTTGATGTCGTTGCGTAGTCCCATGCCTCCCCATACATTGAATGTCTGGCTTGTATTGGAAGAGGGAGTGATGGTGTAGTAGGAACCGGAAGTGTTGATCTTGAAGCGGTTCAGTGACGGAGGTGTGGCGGCAGCGCGCACTTCCGAACCTTGATCGGTTGCGGTGAGATAGAGTTGCAACCCGAGCTTGTTGGTGAAGGTGTAGCCAAAACTTTTGGAACCTTCGACTTTCCAGAGCTGGTTGTCTTTGCCGCTGGGGATGAGTGCCTTGCACACTACCTTGTCTCCATTGGAGGAGACGACAAATGTTCCCTGTGTAAACTTCAGGTAGTACCAGTACTCTTCTGTGTCGTTGCTCAACTGCGGAAAGCCTGCCGACTGTGCAAAGACGATGGGACAAACAAGTATGGCAATAGCCAACAAGAGTAATCTTAAAGGTTTCATACGTTATATAGGTTAGATGATTTCTTTATCGTGTCAACTTCAGCTGCAATGTGCCTACGAACCGTGCGTTCTTTCCCATCTGGTTGATTGGAACGCTCTTCCCTTCTGCATTCTTGAGCACTTGCGGGTTGGCGAAGTAGGTGTGGCTGTGACCTCCGAGGACGAGGTCGATGTTGCGTGTGGCCGGAATCAGCTCTTCATCGCTGACACCTGCGATGTTCCATCCGAGGTGGGAGAGGCAGATGACGAGGTCGCATTTCGCGTCGTTCTTCAGGTAGTCGGCTATGGGTTGTACCGCTTCGACGGGATCGGCATAGCGTACCCCTTCGCAGGTGTGGGCAGCCACGAGACCTTCCAGTTTGGGTGCCACGCCGACAATGCCGATCTTCACGCCCGCGCGTTTAATTATAAGGTAGGGCTTCACCAGTCCTTCACATGCGGTGCCCGTGAAGTCGTAGTTGCAACAGACGATGGGGAAGTTGGCTTGTCGGAAGATGCGTGCCATGTTTTCTACGCCGAAGTCAAACTCATGGTTGCCGATGGTGGCGGCGTCGTAGCCCATGAGGTTCATCAGACCCACTTCCACGTCGCCGTGGTAGAGGCTGTAGTAGGCCGAGCCTTGCGAAAAGTCGCCGCAATCGAAGAGCAGTAAGTCCGGCGAGTATTTGCGGAGGTCGCGAATGAGGGCTGCGCGGCGTAGGTAACCACCCTTGTCGGCCTGAGCTGTATCGGCGAGTAGTGGACTGAGCGGCTCTATGCAGGAATGTGTGTCGTTGGTGTGTACGATGAAGAGGGATTTTGTTGCACTATAGGGGTTGTTGTTGATTTGTATGGGTGCCTCTTTGGGGCCGATTTCTGTCTGTCGTACGTTCTTAGGGGCTTCCCCCTCTTTTGCGACGATGATACGTCCTTCAATCTTCGCCGTTGCCTTCTTGCCTTCCTGATCCAGCAACCGGAGCTGATTCATGAGGATGTCGCGCACAGCCTCCTTGGTGTCGATGCGTTCTATGGCACGTTTCATGGAGTAGAGCTTATCGTTGCCTTCGGCCAGGTAGTTGAGGGTCGCGATGACGTAGGTTGCCTCGGGGTCGATGGGCTTGCCGTCGATGGTGGCACTCTCCAGTTTGCCGTCGTGGGTGATGACCAGTCGTGCGCTGCTGCTGACGCCTTCGCCGCGCACAGCAGCGATGTCCTGCATCAGTGCCAGCACGTCGCTTCCTTTCATCTTCAGGATGGTGAAGAAATTCTCGAAAGGAGAGATGGCCAGGATGTCGCCGCGTCGCACCGTACCTTGTGGCATAGCTGCGCGCAGACCTCCGATGTTGCAGATACCCAGGTCGGGCTGGTAGCCCATACGCTGGCCTGTAGCCACGAGGGCATCGGCCACCCAATTGCTGAGGAGGCTTTCGGGACGGTGTCCAGCCATATAAAGTTCGCTTTGCCCGACGTAAGGTGCCCGCAGGCTGTCGACGCCGACGACGTAGGGCGCTATGAACTCGCTGGCGGCTTCCGACGGATGTTGGTCGAGGGCCTTGGTCACCTCGATGCGGTGGGGTACTACGCTGCTGAGAGTATACTGTCTGCTCTTGCAACCGACGAGCAAAAGGACGGAAAGAAGGAGAAAAAGAATCCGCTTCATAGGTCAAAAGGATTGTTTCGGGGGCAAAAGTAGGCAAAAAAGCTGGAAAAATCACCTTTTTATGAAAAAAACCTTCAACTCTAAACACCAAACTCTAAACTTTTTCCGTACCTTTGCACCCGCTTTCTGCGAGGGTCGCTGGCAGGATGCAGAGTTCCCTGCTATGCCCTTGCACGACCGACACAACAATTTAATCCATTAACGAAACAATGGCAGATTTAATCAAAATTGCTGAAGAAGCATTTGCTACAGGCAAGACCTATCCCCAGTTCAAGGCTGGCGACACCGTCACCGTAGCTTACAAAATTGTCGAGGGTAACAAAGAGCGCATCCAGCTCTACCGCGGCGTGGTCATCAAGATCAGCGGTCATCAGGACCAGAAGCGTTTCACGGTTCGCAAGATGAGCGGCACCGTGGGCGTGGAGCGTATCTTCCCCATCTCGAGCCCGAACATCGACAGCATCACCGTCAACAAGGTTGGTAAGGTGCGTCGTGCCAAGCTCTACTATTTGCGCGGTCTCACCGGTAAGAAGGCACGCATCGCCGAGAAGCGTTCCGCAGCTTCGGAGGATTAAGCCAGACTTTTGTGCAGACATCGCACACTGCATCCGCAGACAATCCCTGCAATGCCGCTACGGATTCTTCCGAGGCGGCATTTTTTTGTAGCTGTTCCATCCAGGAAAGTACGAAAAAGAGCTTTCTCACTATTTTTGAGTATCGAAAGTGCAAAAAAGAGGCGGAATATTTGTGTGGCTCACTAAAAGTGATTACCTTCGCCCCGCCGAAGAGCCTTTTGAGGTTCCCGTGGCAACCAAACAAGAGACCAAAAACCAACAAATTGTTAAATCTTTAAATCATTTCATCGAACAATGGCTTACGTAATTGGCGAAGACTGTGTAGCATGTGGCACCTGCATCGACGAATGCCCCGTTGGCGCTATCTCCGAAGGCGATATCTACAGCATCAACCCCGACGAGTGCACGGAATGTGGCACTTGCGCTGACGCTTGCCCCTCTGGCGCTATCAGCCTGCCCTAAGACTCAGCAGTCGAAGACTAAAATCCCTTGCACGGCAACGTGTGAGGGATTTCTTATGCGGGAAAAGGTGCTCGAAGTGCAAATAAATCTTAAATTATGGTTGTGTGCAGCAAAAACCTTAAGCTTTAAAAGCTAAACTCTAAACTTTTTCCGTACCTTTGCACCCGCGTTCAAGAAAAAGAACCCGATGGCGGGATAGCTCAGATGGTTAGAGCGCATGATTCATAATCATGAGGTCCTCGGTTCAATCCCGAGTCCCGCTACC
>Ga0310696_10001790_pt1 | contig 30210 bp, 43 predicted proteins | sample AusTroGonzalo_MG_4_FD_203885 | JGI IMG/M metagenome (GOLD analysis project Ga0310696, IMG submission 203885) | Bovine rumen microbial communities from tropical cattle in Woodstock, Queensland, Australia - Gonzalo_02 (v2) (version 2) | ecosystem: Host-associated > Mammals > Digestive system >... | reverse complement strand
AAGTACAGGTACTGTGCTTGAAACTAACGGCATGATGACACTAAATGAAATGCGCCAATGTGTAGGCAAAAGGCTCTATTTCTTCGTTCGTCAATCGCTTAGTATAAATCATATTCGATGCGGAACACAAATATCAAGTAACTCGAATGTGCCAATGTTGTTAGTTAAGGGCGATACGTATTTTTCACAATTCATAAAATTCTCGCAAATATCAAGCACACCAACATTGCTCTCATGGAATAACACGAAGGATGGTGGTTCGATAGAAGGTTATCCAGAAGGGTCGTCTGCAACTGGTTTAATCTCTACTGACTCCTATGTTCGGTATTATGATTACGGCAGAAGCACAAACTTACAAACGTTCATTGTTGAGTGTAAGATGGGCGTAATGAATGGGTACGAATGCATCTATTGGGAATTAGTATCGGCGATGAATATGCTTACATAGTAACATAACGGTTAAATTAACTCAATAATAAAACAATATAAAACAAAATTATAAACCATAAAAAGAAAGAAAGGAGAAACAAAGTATGGCGTATGCAAGTTGGCTCGTACCGAGCAAAGTATCAGGTAGCGGAAACGATACAGTAAACGTAACCGCAGGTTCAAACAATACGGGTAGAAATGCTCGTACCACTAACATGACATTTAAAGCAGCAAACTGCGAAGACGTAGTAAGAGCAGTTAGCCAAGCAGGAAAACCAGAGTTTGTGACAATTCAAAGTACGGCTTCGGTAGCAAAGGGTGGCGTAGCAACCTTGACTATCACAGGAACATCGAACAGTTCCAAGTTGACTTTTAGTTTGGGTAGTGGGGCAACATTAAGCCTCACATTGCCAAGCTCTTACACCGCAAATGGTCTTTCGACCAACAACGGAACGGCAATCACAGGTGACCCAGGCGCAACGCAGGAGTACTCTTACTCGATTGCTTTTACAAGCATTGGCGAGAATACTACGATTAGCGCATTAACGGCTCAGTTGATTGTAACTGACAACGCAGGTAACACGGCAACATGCGCAATTACACAGGCAGCAGGCGACGCTACATTGAGCGTAACTCCAGCAAGCGTACAACTCGACTGGAATGCTTACAGCGAGTCTGCAAGTGCTACATTCACCGTTACTTCTAACACTAACTGGAGCGTTGAGTAATGGTAAAGACGATACCTTGGAACGACGGCAACGGAAACATTGTCCTTACCTACACGGGCGAGGGCAATGCGACCGTTACGGTCGAAACCGATACCGACAACCTTGGTGAAGACCGAAGTCAAGTCCTCACGTTCAAGACAACTGGGGCAAATCCTGCAACGGTAGAGGTGACGGTCACACAAGAGGCTTGTCCGTATAATTTCCGCACAGCGGATGAATATTTCGTAAGGACATCCGATGGTTATATAATTAACGTTCAAGAAGAAGAATAATGGCAATATACAAAAGTAGATATACAAGGACACAATTGGATGAAGGCATAGGGGCGTCATACGTTCCTACCCTCAACAGCGCACCTACGACATCGACTTTGACTTATACGAGGGCTGACCTTCCAAGTGAAAGTCAAACGGTATCGTTCGTGGTGGGGCAGATGTGTAGGGTAGCTGTGACAGGAGGCTATGACTTCTATCAACTCAAGGACGTGACGAGTGGTGTGGCTACATGGGAGAAGGTAGCAGACATTAACACAATACCACAAGGATATTGTGATACTTCTTCAAGCACAAGAGACAAAGTAGTCACTTGTACTGATTATGCAGCAACAGCAAATTCGTACATTATGATACTTATGAAAAATGCCAATTCATATAGTACGAATAACAGCACAATCAGGCTTAACATCAATGGTAATGGCAACAAGACCGTCTACATCAATGGTGTGTCTTCCAGTTCTTCAAGCAATAAGACTTTGCCAGCAGGTAGTTATCTTGTGTTCTATGACGGCACAAACTATTATTTCCGTACAGACGGGAAGATTACTGGCAATATAACTGGAGATGCTGCTACGGTTAATGGTAAAACTGTTGGAGTCAATGTACCTGCCAATGCTGTGTTCACAGACACTACCTATAGTGTGATGGGTGCAAGTGGTAGCAGTCATGCAAGTGGTTTAACCCCTGATACACCCTCTACAGCAGGAACAACTAAGTATCTTAGGGAAGATGGTACATGGGTAGTGCCTCCTGATACGACTTATGTTTTCAACACTGCCTACAACGCATCAAGTAACAAGGCTGCTACAATGGCAGATATTCCATCTTCACTCCCAGCATCGGATGTTTATTCTTGGGCTAAGGCATCAACTAAGCCAACTTACAAGATGTCTGAGGTTGCAGATATAAGTGTGGTTGATATTGCAACCAACACAACATCTGTATGTACCATAAGAGATAGTGCTAGTCATGGGAAATCCCAAACTATCATTTATACAAACTCTACAAATTCCGATTTGTATGTAACAGTTCCTACTCATTACGTTACTCCTGAAATAATGCCGACACCAAGTGGCAACGAAATAATTCTTTTATGCCCTGCTGGTGGTTATTGTGAGGTTAACTACCTTAATGTAAATGGAACTATTTATTCTCGTGGACTTTAAAATTGAACGGATATGGAAAAATATGTATATATCAAAAAGAATATAGCAAAGCATTACATTGACTTTGCTACACCACTAAGTTCTGATGAATATTTTATTGGAGAGACTTGGGAAGATTATTGCAACAACAAGTGGGTATTGCTTAGTGCTGAACAGATTGCATTCAAAGACGAGCATCCTAATGCAAGTATCAAGGAGGTGTTTGATATGGAACTTATTCCAACACCTGTACATGAAAGGACGCTGGAAGAAGCGAAGGGTGAAATGATTACAAATATCGGCAATTATGACGAAAGTGACAATGTGAATGAGTTCATTGTGACTCACGATGGGCAAGTTGTTACAACATCTTGGTTTGAGCCTAATATAAGGGCAAACTACAAGAACTCTGTTGAGTCAGCAGAACTTGTAGGACTTACAACGGTATCTTTTTATGTAGGGGATATGCCTATCACGTTGCCAACTCAGGATGCCAAGTTGATGTTGGCTCAGATTCAGTTGTATGCTGATGCTTGTTATATAGTTACCAAGCAACATATTGCTGCTGTGGAAGCATTGACTACTATTGCAGAGGTAGATGCTTACGACTATACACAGGGTTATCCTAACAAATTGAGTTTTGAAATATGAGAAGGAGAGTATTAGGCGGTCAGAATATGGCACTCATTCATAGTTGGGATGTAGAGAACTATACGTCTGGCGATTGGGTAGATTCTGTAGGTGGAGTAACTCTTACTAAGGTTGGTTCTCCGTCTAAAGTGACACAAGAGGGTGTTGACGTAATGAAGGTGAACTACAGTAACTATTTCGTCTTTGACATGAACAACACAACGAATGGTTTTAGGTTTGGAGATGTTTTTAAAGTCGAGGTTGAATGTATTGAATACTCAATAACTGACAATAAAGACAATGCTATATTGGATTTCGGATCTCTGACACAAGCAAACCATTCGTTTGGAATCCTAAAGGAGCCACTAAGTAGTACACTTGCACCAAATGGCTGGTTCTTTGGCACGAAACTATTTGATAATGGGATTTATTCAATCTACAGCCCAAATATTTCAAACGAGACAAGTTTTGGAGTGCTAAAAAAGATAACTTTTGGAATAGAAAGAAGTGACAGTACTAACAATATTTGTTACAGCCAGTTGAACGACGGGGAAAAAATATATGGCAGTACTTCATTCTTACGTAACTATGGCATTTTTAACAGAAACTTTGAAACTTGTTATTTTTATGTGGGAAGGGGTCACGTTAATAATAGCTATCAGTCTACAGATTATAAATATATCAAGTCGATTAAGATATATAAATTGATAGAAAGCGAAAATGTTCCCTATGATGCAGAAATCAGTTATCTGCAAAGTGATGGCGGTCAGATAATAGACACGGGAATAAGTGGTGGCAGTAATGTAGGCTATGATATAAATTATGAGTTCTTATCTACATTTACCAATTGGGAACATCTCTGTGGTAGTGGACAGCCACCTGTTGCACCGAAGGTATATAGGTCGTCTAATTCTGGTTATGGTTTAACCATGGAATATAGCGGTTCAAATCAATTAAAGAACATGACTGCTTATACTGACACTTCAAGATGTTATGTGCATTACTATGGTGGATATTTTTGGTGGGAAAAATTTAGTACTGCGACTACAAAGGGTAAAAGCACAGGTCAACTTGGATTCGGCACAGACACATTTAACTTATTCGGACACTTGGCAGAACCTGGAATTTATGGCCATGCTAAAATATACTATGCCAAAGTATGGAAAGATGGTGATTTAGTAAGGGATATGATTCCTGTGCGTGTGGGTCAGGTTGGTTACATGTATGACAGAATCAGTGGTCAGTTGTTTGGCAATATAGGTAGTGGCAACTTTACGCTTGGTGCAGATGTGAACGATTAACTATGAGCAGATTGATTGACATATTGCCAGAAAGTCTTAGCCAAATAGGGAAAGGGATATGGTGGACTATAGGTACATGGATAGCAAGTTTTGTTGTCCTGTGGCTGATGTGCCAATGTGGTGAGCCGTGGATTGCCTTTTGCGCGTGTGCTTGCTTGGTAATGGTGGGAGTTCTGCCGTTGAAGAAAGACAGCAAGAACATTGCGCATTATGTCTTTGCCGTGGGTGCTGCTGTGTTGAGTCAGTTGTGGTGTGGACTGGTAGGGGATTGGTTTTGGCTTGTGATGTGGTGGGCAGTGTACTTGGCATTGCTTCCTTTGTATAGGAGTAAGTGGTGCTTTGTGGCGGAAGTGTTTTGTGTGGTAAGTGTATTGATAACAATAAGTATATATTTCTAAAAAATAAAGACTATGGACGAAGAAATTAAAGTATTAGACCCGTCGTTGGGTACGACCTTAAAGATAGCTGTAACGGCTAATCTTGGTACGAACATCCACTTGGAGGATGTGTACTTTGAGTGTAAGTTCTTCACGGGGGTTGGCAACCGTGCGCCATTAACCGTAAGAAAGGAAGACATGCTCTATGTAAGCGCAGACGAGTATATTGCCGTGGTTGATACCAGCGTAGTCGGCACGGGTGAGTATTGGTTGCAGATGACCGCCTATGTTCCCGATGATGATGTAGTCGGAGGCATAAGGATTGAGAAAGCAACCGCACCAACGGGTATAAGGGTTAAATCGTAAGACTATGGGATGTCTGAGTTTTACAACGAAGAGGCTCGGAGGTATTGACCTATCGGCATCACGGATAGGCGGTATCGGTCTTGGAACGGAAAGGCTTTGTGGCATCCGATTCTTTACGAGCCTTATCTGCGACACTGGCATCGGTAGTTACCTCCGTGTAACTCCTGTTGAGATGCAATGGATAGACATTGATTTGTCCGTTGACTACAATGTGATAACCAACAAAGCATGGAACGTGTCATGAAGATAGTGTATAATAATATCATACCGTTCGAGGGGTTCTGTGCTATCACCATTTGGCCGTTTATTTTTGTCCGTAAAGGCGTTGAACTTAACGAAGTGGATATCAACCACGAAGAGATACACGGATGTCAGCAATCAGAAGTAACCGTACTATCGGCATTGGTAGTATCAACCTGTTTCCTTTTTGGTGCAACCGCATGGCTATTTGTCTGCGTGCCGTTTTTATATTACTTCATGTATATCACGGAATGGGTGATCAACCTGGTTCTTTACGGGCGAGACAAGACAGCCTATCGGAAAATCAGTTTTGAGCGTGAGGCATTTGCCAACGAAACGGACATGAATTATCTGGAAAAAAGACGTGCATTTGCATGGCTATATAGTGTTATTAACTCCTAAACAAAAACGATTATGATTCATTCAATTTTAGAAACGGCAAAAGACCATTGGCTTGTTATTGTTGCCATCATTTGGGCAATAGGCATACCTGTGGCATATTTTTGTTACATGCGCAAAAGCAAAACTGCAAGCAAGTTTGACAAGATTTGGCTCAGTTGTTTCTGGCCACTGCTTTTCCCTCTTCGCATCATCCATTACTTCCATAACCGCGAATGGGAGAAAAAGGAATCGTAAAGGTTGGCGAAACGGCTCTTTTGAGATTTCATATTAAGTAATTTATTCATGATTATGGAGCGGCATCTGTGTGAGCAGGTGCCGCCCCGTTGTGTAAAGTCGGGAATGCCGATTTTACCAGGTGGCCTCGTAGCTATCAGTCCAGTCGGTGCTAAGGGTCATGTTCATGCCTCCGTTGCTACCGAAGAGAGGGCCGCTGTAGTCTGTGCTGCGGTTGCGAAGGAGTGGCACATTGGTGATTATGACGCTGCCAATGGTTTCTGCGCTACTGTTCTTTGCTGTGACGGTGACGTCGGTGGTCCATTCGGTTGCGCCGCTCATTCCGTGGAAGGAGAAGGAGGTATTGGTGCGTCCTGCATAGTTTGAGGGGATGTTGATTGTGGTGGTGTATGCCGAGGCATTGGACGGTTCACCTGTCTGGTAGTTCATGCCGAGGTACCATGTAGAGGGGGACAGTTCCATCGTGGTCATTCCATCGGGCAGTGCGTCGGTTACGATGATTTTCAGTTTTGTGACGACACGTTGCAGCTCCACGCTGCGATTGCCGTTGGTGGTTGGCGTGACGGTTACGGCATAGTCGGTCCAGAAGGTGTCGCTTGGTTTTGCCCATACTATCGTCTTGTCGGTGGTGCTGAGGGTTGGGTCAGTACCACGGCTGGCGATGAAGTACAGGTGATGTTCGCCTGTTGTGAGGGTCATGGTCGGTGTGCCGAAGTCCTCGTCGGTGGAAGTCTGGTGAACGGCTTGCAGCAACTCGGTGCCGACATAATCCAACACCCACACGTCGGTCATTGCTTTCCCGTCGGCTTCAAGAGCGCGGGTCATTTCATGGAAGGCGAAGTCGCCTTGCATGGTGAAGGTTATCTTGACGGGGGAACCGTCAAGGACTGTGGTTTCTTCTTTATCGCAGGAAGCGAGACAGAATGTGATAATGATAAAATACAAAAATGCAAAAGTTGTATGTTTCATTGTTCTTTGTTTTTTTTATTGGCCTAATGGGTATTATGTGGCGAATAGGCCAAATAAGTTAATACTAACCCTTAAAATTCAAAGAAGTCCTCGCCATCCCATTCGGTATTGATTGTGATACCGAATCCTTGCTGCGTGATTTCGCCTACCGAATCATCAAACAGATGTCCAGTGTAGGTAGTGATGCGGTTACGGGTTACGGGCACACTCTCTATCACCTTCTGTGCAAGGACCGTACCCTCGTCGGTCAATGCCGATAGCGTCATCTTCAGTGCTCCCGTGGCCGCCATGTAAGGGAAGGTGAACACGCGATACTCGCTGGCTTTCGGTCGGAGTTCGCTTTGTGTACTCTTAGTCGTACCTTCGCTGGTCGATGGGTTGAAGTTGGCCGAGCCGCCTGTGTAGTCAATCTTTAGTTTCATGAATCCGTCGGGCACCTCTTCGTCGGTCAGGCGGAAGCGCACCATTGCACATACACGGTTCATCCTCAGTTCGTGGATGCCGCTTTCCTCGCCGATTGTCACCTCACCGCAATGGCAGAACGTGTCGGTCAGTTTCTCCCCATCGCTGGCGGTGAACTGCACCATCTCCGGCGACTTAATCGTTGCACTCCTGATGCTGCTATGTCCGACGGCCACGACGGTGTACCGCCCTGCGGCCAGTCCCACACTCAGTGTTCCGAAGTCGGCATCGTCAACGGTCTGTGTCTTCATCTGACTGAAAACCTTCTCGCCTTCTGGCGTAAACAACTGTACGTTGAGTTTCGTGAAGTAGTCGCCAATGCGCACCTCACCCCGTGTCACATCGGCAGTCGTTGGAATGAAGCGCAGCTTCGTCTTTCCCTCGTCACCGCCAATCGTTGCCTTTTCACATGCGGTCAATAACAGGCCGACCGCAAGAGCCGTTGCAATAATTTTTCTCATACACTCATTGATTTATTATGTTACACATTCGGCATCCATCGTGCCGCTTTGTTATTTTGTCATTACATTTCACGGTCGCTATACTATCTTTGCATCATCAAACATTCAATAGCATAATGGAACAAATCGTAAAGTACGTAGCTGTCACCCTCGGTGGCATAGCCGGCTGGCTGATCGGAGAGTTTAAGGACACATTCCCCTTGCTCACCGTAGCAATTATCTTCATCCTCTACGACGCATGGTCGGCATACCAACTCGACCGTCGTGTTCACAAGAAATATCCAACGAAAGTCAAACGAAAACAGGCACACTTTACCAGCTTCGCCTTTGGTAAGGTGGTCCGTGAGACGATCCCGAAACGGCTCATCGCCATCATTCTGGCTTTCATTGCCGAACGCTACGTATTCATCCACTTCGACACCCATGCCAGCTACATCGTCACAGGTGCCATCTGTTTGGAGCAAGCTCTGTCGATACTGGAGAATTGGGTCTCATGTCCACTCGACGACGGCAACGACAACCGTTTCTGGCGTGCCCTGCGCCGCATACTCATCGACAAGACCGAGCGCCATTTCGACATTACTCTCGATGAATACAAAGAGAATGATGAACTGTAATCGGTTAGGCCTAACGGCAATGAAAAAATATACATTTTACATTTAACATTCAAAAGAATTGACTTATGAACGATTTACAAACAGCGCTTGAAGTCATCAAGCAGATTGCCATTGCAGTTGGCATCATCTCAGGTAGCAGCATCCTCACAGGATTAGTAAACGCTGCAGCGAACATCCAGAACAAGACAGTGAAGCACATCGTGTCGTGGGTCATTCCCATCGCGGTTGCAGAAATTCTCTGTGCCATCGGCACTATCTCCTTCGGTTATGGTGGTTGGGACTTCCTTATGTCGGCAGGTGCAGGAGCATTAGTCGGTGGGGCATCGAATGGACTGTACGATTGGGAAGTTATCAGCAATCTCATCGACAAGTTCTACGAACTGTTTCATAAGAAAAGTTAAAAGTTATAGGTTATACACAATGAAATACTTTACACTCAAAGAACTCACAGCATCCGACAAGGCCACTACCTACGGCATCAAGAACGAGCCGAACGCCACCGAGCGTGCTCGCCTCATTACACTCGTCGATAAGATACTCGACCCACTGCGTGAGGCATACGGCAAACCTATCATTGTGACCTCAGGATTCCGATGCGACAAGTTGAACAAACTCGTAGGTGGAGCCACCAGCAGTCAGCATCGACGTGGTGAGGCAGCTGATATCCGGACTAAGGCCGATACTCCTGCAGAGAACAAAAAGCTATGGGATTTGATTATCAAACTAAAGTTGCCTTTCGACCAGATGATCAACGAGCGCAATTTCGATTGGGTACACGTATCTTATGGTCCTCGCAACCGCAGGCAGAAGCTCGATGCTGTGAAGCGAAACGGTCAGTGGTACTACACTCGCAGCAAGTATTAACGCTAACCGCTAACCCCTAACCGCTAAACGATTATGCAACAACCAAAATCTACATCCCGTTGGCAACAGTTCCTCAATGGAGGCGGCGACTTCCTGCTGATTATTCTCAGTGGGATGCTCGTGTGTCTGATGTTCGCATTACTCACCTCGTGCAAGCATACGGAATACGTCACTGTGCCGGAGGTGCATACTGAATACCACCATACGACCGACTCGGTTCGTCAAGTGGACAGCATCATCGACCACCAGACCACCATCATCCGTGAGGTCGATTCCGCAACGATGGCGCAATACGGCATTCGCTTGGAGAATGCACAGCGGGCATGGATTGTTCAGAGCGACCGGCTGATGCGTGAGATACAGCAACTACGGGCAACGAAGACCGACACGCTCGTCGTCCGTGACTCCATTCCTCTCCCCTACCCCGTGAAGGAATATGTCAAAGAGCGCTATGTGCCAGGGGCAGTGAAGCTGTTGGCATGGATAGGCGGCATACTCCTTGCCTTGGCACTCGGTTATGGAGGGTGGAAGCTATATAGGTTGCTCCACCCACTGATTTGAGATTTTGTTTAGTTTTAGTTTTTATAGATTGTATGTAACGATTTGATTTTTTCATCCGTGAGGACTACTTAGTTAAGGTTTATTGTTAATAATAAGTGAAAACGGAAAGACAGAGAAAATTCTTTTCATTTTGCCAAAACCACCCAAGCCTGCGAAGGTCAGGGTGGTTGTTTTTTTATCCTCCTTATTTGCCGCTTGTGTATTCCAAGAGCTTCTCAAAGTACTGCGCCTTCTGTTTTCCCCTCACCACCATCACATCTGCTGTCAGTTCGTCAGCAAGTGAAGGGTACTGGATTGTTATTTCCTTCATACTCGATTACGTTTAGTTCCGTGGCAGTCCTTACTTCGTCAGGCTTGGCGATACGGACATACCCTATTCTACATTCGTTCGCTTTCATATCTCTCGTTGTTTTAATGTTACGCACCACAAAGATACTATCTTCGTTTCTGTAGGGTGTGACATACTCCCTACGATCCAAATGTTTTATCTTTCAGCACACGTCGATTAAGGTCTTCGTATTCGCCGTTCACCACACATACAATCACATTGCATTGCAGTCCAACGAAGCGTTTCAATGTCTCTTGATCTTTCATGTTACAAGCCAGCAGTTCAAGATGACACAATGCAATACGTACCATTGCCTCCTGTTCAGACGATAGGTCATACTTCAATACCATACGTAGCACTGCATTCTCGTATGCATTGTTACCACCATACTCCTGTATCTCATTCATGAAGTCGGCCATAATCCCTGCCACTTCATTTAGTGTTTCCTGTTTCTTTGTCATACTCTTGTCCTCCATTTATTTTAATATTTCTGTTAGTTTTGCCGACCAACAATCGTCATCTTCCCAATACTCAGCCTGACCGACTTCATACTGTCCTGGGCAAAGGCTGTCGATATGATTTTGCATTTCGATTTCAATATCAGCACCGCAGTAACTTTTGTTGCCATAGCCATAAGCATAAATTCTTTCGTAATCGTCTCTAATTTCAATAGCCTTCATAATCTTTTCTGTTTAGAAGTTGTTGGCAATAGCGCCAATTCCACGTGGTGCGATTAGTCGTTTATTATCCAAACAGCATACAGGGCGCGCCGCCGAGCATGATGGCCTTGCGACCTGTCACGCCCAGCTGCCACTCTGCGTCTGGCACCTCGTCCTTGCGTTTCGGCTGCCAGCCCTGCCAGTCGTAGGTACTGAACCACGAGCCGTCGAAATAGACGTAGAAGCTGACTTCCATCGTCCTGCCGTCGCCAGTGGTCAGCAGTAGCACCACAAGCTGTTCGTCGCTGTTACCTTCGGCACGAACCAGTCCTGCTCCCTTGATATCCTCGCCGTCTGCCACCAGCGCCAGTCTTATTGCCTCGCTAAGAATATTCTCGCGTAAATTTAACTTTGTCATACTCTTGTCCTCCATTGTTTTTAGATTTCCTTTATCATCCTTGCCACCTCCAGAGTTCTCTTGACTGTGCAAGAGCAGATTTCACGCTTTGTCTTCTCGCTAATGAGCGTCAGGCTGATGTACGAATACTTGCGCTTGTCATCGAATCTGTTGATCCTGACCGTCATCGGCTTGCCGTCTATCACCACGGCAATGTCGTTGCCATTCTTCTCGTTCACGATAATCTCGCCATACTTGGGATGCACCACTTCTTCCTGCAGAGCCATGTCCTTCACCAGATAACCGATGGCGCAGGCTCCGTCCTTTGCGATAAATTCTCTTACGTTCATACTCTTGTCCTCCTTACTTTAATTCATAATTCATAATTGACTTACGTCGAACTAAAGTTTCATAATGCATAATTTATAATTGACTCTCCCCATCTTGAAGCATCCAAGGTTCGGCACTGGCTTTTTCCTTAGTGCTCGGTATAAATTCATCCATATATACCGCAGTTGCTTTGAGACCTCGCTCTTGGCTCTCCCCCTCGTGGGGAGTGGGGAGAGTGGCTTTGTTTTCTTTGCGGTGCTTCTTCATCTCCTTGAAATACTCGTCACTCACGATGGGGAGTGAGTCGTCGTAGGCATAGCGTTGGCCTGGCTTCAGTTGGTCTTCGAGGAAGAAGGTCATGTAGTTGAGCACGTCGTGTGGGTACTCCCCTCCGTCCACCTTAAGGCGGCGACTGATGCGTGAGCGGCTGATGCCTTCGGGTTCGAGCACTCCGATCAGTTCTACATACATACGCACACCCTCTACCTTTGCATACTCTACACCTGCCTCCTTCCATTTCTGGAGGTAGGTCTGGCGTAGTTGTTCCTCACGTTCCGTTCGGTTGAACCAGTGAATACGTGCCACGATATGTGGCCATGATGTCTGTACCAACAAAGGTTGGCCGTCGAATATATCTTTATGTTTTGCCTGAATGAAAGGCACGTTAAGTCCGTACATAGTTAATTGACAATTGAAAGTTGAAAGTTGAAAGTTTATAGTCAGTTGAAAAAGTTGAAAGTTAAAAGGGAGAGGAGGTTATAGCACCTCCTCTGAATAAACCACTTCCTCAGTCTCATTGCATACTACATCGACTGTTCCGCCTTTGTAGTCTGCAAAGTAAGATTCATTCGTGCCGTTGTAGGTACGGATGTAGTCCTTGCAATACTCTGCACTCTCACGAAAGCCTTTGTTGTTGCTCATCGTGTCGTTCTCAAAATAGATGTCGTAAGTTTTCTTTGCCATACTCATTGCACCACTTAGGGCAGGTGCTACTCCCTTGTTAAAAGATTTGATACTGTTATTGTTAATTGTTTTCGAGGTGACAAAACTGCGGTTAAGCGAGGGCAGAGCCATGCTTGCATGAACTATGCCGAGCGGTAGCAGTTTGGCCGTTGAAATTCATTTTCGACGGCAAAGATACGCATTAAATTTCATTTGTCGCACCTTTGTCATACATTTTCTGCTGATTCATAGCTCACTTTGTTCCAGAATCACGGAATATGCGTGTACACATTCACCTGTGTTCACATCTTTCTCGTCTGCCACACGGCGTGCCATCGTCACAGCTTCCGTTTCGTTCTCTGCCACCACCTCCACAGGAATGGAAATGATATATCGGCAACTGATTACATACTTTGTCATAATCTTATTTACTGTTTTACGATTAAACATTGACCATTATTACATTTTTACATTTTATCATTGTTACATTGTGGGTTACGGCTTCGCCGGAATACCGACGAGCCACAAGCATACACAGATGGCAAGTCCGCATATAACCGTGAGACCTTTCACTAATAGGATGAGGACAGCGGCGATGCCGGAGATGAGTTCCTTCCACGAGAAGGTACTCATGGGAGTTACCGCCTTCGGCTCCGAAGTTAAAGATGAAGTTACCGCTTCGCTCGGAGTTATCGCTTCGCTCGACGATACTGGATCGGTGGTTTCAGGTTTCAAGTCCTCGCTAACCGCTAACCGTTCACCGATAACCGATGGGTTTTCGTCCTCGCCACTCTCTTCACTCTTCACTCTCCGCTCTTCACGTCCCCATATCATCCGCTCCTCCATCGGTTGCACCACATGGGCACCACCCAGGTACTTGCGTGGTGTGCCTTGTGATAGGTCGCCTATGTACTTCGCTTTCTCTGTGTCCACGATGGGAGTCATGGCGAGGAGGGTGAGGAACTCACGCCATTCCATGAGCTTTGTGCCATACTGCAATGCTTTGTCTATCTTTGCTCCTGTACGATATCCATACACGAGCACGGTCACGTTCCGTGTCATGCGATCCACATACTCACCGTCTCTCACCTCTATCTGGGTGAACAAGTCGCCACGTGACCAATGTGGAATACTACCTGTGATGCAGAATACTTCTGCCTGAAAGTCCTTGATGTCTGTTGCTTTGATGTCCATTGTCTTAGTCCTCCTATAATATGATGCTGTTTTCAAACTCGCTGTTCATTTCGTTCAGGCTTATTTCGCAAGCCAGTTCTTCTGCCAGTTCGCGTGCTTCGTTCTCGCTGCAGGCTTCTACTTCGTACACATCCCATACGGTGTACGATACTTTCACTCTGTACGTTTTCTTTTTTGCCATACTCATTCCTCCAATTAAAGTTTATTGCTATCTGTTCCACTCTTGAACGTGAAGCCCTTCTTACGACTCCACGTAAAGTTTATATAGTTCCTGCCAAGTTCCTTTGCCGCGGCTAAGAAGTTATCGACTGCGAGTTGTTGCTGATTCGATAGCTCACCCTTCTTCAGTTCCTTTCCACGTGATGCATCTATGATATCACGCAACTCTGCAAGCCAAAGCTCAAGGTCTGCAACATGTTCGTCCATACTATCAAATGGTACACCACGACCAGGCTCACCATCTGGCCACCATATACTCACCTCTTCATTGACATCGAAGTTGTTTACATACTCCTCCAACTTCTCGATGCTTATATCCTCAAGGTCAATAATCATATCACCACCTGCATCTGTGTACATCTCAAGCTCCACGCTGTGCGGCTTATCTTCCCACACTTCGCCTGATGTCCATATCAAATCATGCTCGCTCCACAGGTCGAGCAACTGCTGTTTCTCTTTCGGCAGGCTGTTATACCATGCCATTTCTTCCGTCGTACTTTCCATACTCATTGCACCACTTACGGCAGGTGCATACTCCGGTTTTAAAAGGTTATTGATTTGTTTGCTTCTGTGTCGAATATAAACTTTGCCTGTTCATGCTCCGCTGCTATTTGGGCATCAAGCAGGTCGTCATATTCGTCGATCACCTCGTCGTTATAGTCATATACTTCATATCGTGCCATACTTCTTTCAATTTTTATTTGTTTACATACAATATCCATCTTCGCTGATAGAGCCTTCCTGTACGAGCTTGTCGTACAGGTTGGCCAGGTCTTCGTCTTTCAGTAGTGGGCAAAGCAGGGTGATAATTGCCTTGCCGTCCAGTTCGTCCTCCATATACTGCAGGACCTGCGATGCTTTCAGTTTGTCGTTCATACTTTTGTCCTCCTATTATAATTTATTCGTGATGGAAATCATACAATCTGTTGTGCAATGGCTCACACTTGTACCGGCATGATACATCGCACAGGTCGTCACGTCGATACGGCTGGTAGGTGATAGAAAGAAAGTTGCTGATATATACACGTGCCAGCGTTGTGCCATGCTTGCCAAGGTACGACGTGAATGCACGGCCATGTACTTCGTCTGCGTTCTGGTGACAGCGGCGAGTGTCGTGACTGAACCAAATGTGGTCTGGCTGCTGCCATTTTCCGTCATCATCTTTATATACAAGCCTGCCGTCTATCTCGCAATCCAATTCGGCATACATGTACGATGGTGTGTGTGGAACAGGGTTATACTTTGGCTTCTCAAACTCTTCGTCTGCCCAATCACTCAGGCGTTTCGCATACTTCTCTATCTGCTCCTTACTCAGACAAGATGCATCTTTGATATCATCTGGCAGTTTGTCGTATGTCTTGCGTACCTCTTGCATGAAACGCTGAATATTACCTCCCCACAGACAATCAGGACGGTTGTGTCGGCAATCACCTTCAGAGAAGAAACCATCAAGGTCGAAGTCAAACCTTCCGAGCATCATCAACTCGTGTTCATACTGCTGCAAGTGTTCGTCTCTCGTGGTCAGTGGTGCAAGCACATTCGTAGGTGTGCCAGGACAAACACGCACAATCTTGTGAGCTGTTTCCTTGCCAAATGTTGATACTATACACTTCAATGCCTCGTCGTCGTTGGTAAACATGCACTCGTGGTTGTCCCACTCGCTGAAATATACCTCCTGTGGGTTGCACTCCTTTGCGATACGCTCATGGCGCTCATCGTAAAACTTCAGGTAACGATCAATCTCTGCACGAGTGCCATACATACCCATGCCAGCCGATACTATCTTGTCACCCTCTTTGATATACCCTTTACGGATGAGCATTGCCCTACCCTCTTCAAACTGATTCGTACTGAATGCAAAGAACACACCATACTTCTCGCTGTCTGGGTGTTCGTTGGTCAATTGGTGGTAACGCTTCAATGTCTTTGCGCCTACTACACAGATGCCTCCCTCTGTGCGTTCCCAATCACGATAATACTTTACACCGTTAGCCTCTTTCAGTTCATACTTGATTCCATCTACTGTTATTGTTGCCATACTTCATGCGGCACTATGTAGCCGCTTCACATTTTTTACATTATACATTATACATTATATATTTTACATTGCAGTAAGTGTTGTCTCTGGTCCGAACTGAATGTATCGTGCGGCCTTCTCTGCACGTGCTGCTGCCCATACTATCCATTTCGGGTTACTCTTCAGGGCTTTGAGCCATCCCTGCACATACGCCACGGAGTTCTTGAATGCCTTCTGGCAATCGAGTCCGGCGACGTTGCACAGCATGGCACTACCTATCTCTGCTACCAACTCCTCACGTGCATACTCTTCGTTGCCGAAGTATGCGCCCTTATTCTCACTCTCACGGTTGCAGCGATACGATGGGAGTGTGCTATGTGTCAGCTCGTGGAATGCCGTGCTGTAAAACTCTTCCTTCACGGCATACTGACTGATCATCGGCACCACTACACGGTCGGCTCCTGGCTGATAGAATGCGCGGTCGCTTGGCTTGTCGCACTCAAACTTGAGCTTTGCCTCACGCATCACATACTCCCATACTATCAGTTCGGCACTCTGTATCGGGTCCACCTCTACCTTCTGCGGTGTATCATCATCTGTAAACTTTGTCTCGATACCCTCGATGTCGTCGATGTGGAACACGTGGTAGTACTTCAGCACAGGCATCATGCGTTCTTCCATCACCTCCTCGGTTACTGGTTTGCCGTCCTCGTCCGTTACTACCTCGTCGTTCTCGTCACGCTTCTTGCGAGTGCGGACGGTGGTCTGTCCCCAGAATACTACCATACCACTCTCGGCACCCTTCTTCACCTTACCGCCCAATGCGGTTGCCTGCTTATATGTCAGGTACTCACCGGCACGGAATCCGAGTAGCCATTGGTTCAGCATACTATACGGCTTCCGTGTCTGGTAGTTGATGGCACACTGTCGCAGGTCTTCCATCCCTGCACCTGCATACGTCCATGGCTTCTGCCAGGGGATGATGCCTTGCTCCATCTGTGCGATGATTTTGTCCGTTACTATCTGATACACGTTGCGTGCCTCAGTCTTTGATTCGCTCTTGTTGCTGCTGTTGGTTTTGTTTGTTTTCTTCATACTATTCGGGGCACTTAGGGCAGCCCCGTTCTCCCATTAAGTTTATTACTAATTTCGTTCTCTCAATACACTCGCTACGCATAGCGCCACGATACTGAATACTAATACCGTTCCCATACTTATGCTGCTTTCTTGGTTGATACCTTTGCCTCTGGCATTGTTGTAGTCTCCTGCAGCTTGTCGCCGATGGTCTTCTTCACGTAGTCTATGCGCTTCTTGCTCAGGCACCAGCCTTCGTACTTAGCAATCCATGTGCCATACTTCTTCAATGCCTTGCGATACTTCTTTGTGTCGCCGAATACCAACACAGCCTTCTCGCTATACGAGCATACATACACTGCACCAAGTTTCACGGAGTTATCGCTTTGCTCGGAGTTCTCGGAGTTATCGCTGTCGCTCGGAGTTACCGCTTCGCTCGACGATACTGGCTCAGTGGTTTCAACGGTTTCAGGCTTCGTAGTTTCAGGTTTCAAGTCCTCGCCCTTTAAGGGAGAGCCAGAGAGGGTCTGCAGGTTCTCGCGCTTCTCCACACGTCGCTTCGTTGGGTCGCTCACACCTTTGAGGATGGCACGCTGTTCGCTTAACATCTCGATGACATACACCGTCCCCGATTCGTCACCCTTCACGCATACCTCCGTACCGATGGCGATTACTTTTGGTTCAGGGTTCACGCATACTGGCTCATCACATTTACTATTTGACGATTCACCATTTACCATTTCGTTTTCGTTCTTCGGCGTTTCACATACTGGCTCAGGCTTTGCCTCCTCTGCCTTGACAGGCTCTTTCATCACCTCAGGCACGAATGTTTTCTTGATAGTTGTTGCGGTCCAGTTGGCTGTCACGTTTACTGGTTTGCCGTCCTCATCGACTATCATCATTGGCATCTGCAACAGTACGCATACACCATCTGTGAATACGGCTGCACGGCTGCAGTCTTTCAGGTACATGTCGGTGAATGGCGGAAACTTTCGGAACGATGTGCCTTTCATACCGATACGGAAGTCATACGGTATTTCTCCGTCGATGCATACTTCTGCCTTCTGCTCTGTGCCGAAATCTGGGTTGCTTCCTATAATCGTGATCGTCTTGCTATACGAGCGCCCTTCGATTGTTACCATGTTGGTAGCGCCATTTACCTTGCCCAGCATACTACACTTCTCCACAAACTCTTTCCATGCGCTGCCTATATGTATAGGGGCGGTGTCGAGCTTTGGTACGACAGTGCGCCAGTTTGGATAGCGACCCTCAATCAGTCGTGTACGTTCCTGACATACATACGCATACTGCAGGCCGTCGATGGTCGTAAACTGGATAATCTGTCCGGCATGTGCCTCCAGAAACTTCGTCGGCACAATCCATCGGGTGTCACCCGTTGTTGCCTGCATAGGTACGGCCAATAGTACATGTCCATCGCTTGCTACCAATGCTTTGTGCTCAAAATCAAAGCATACTCCATTCATCACGGGACGCAGTTCGGAGGTGTCTGCATACTTACATATCGTGGCGACGTCGGCAGGGATGAAGCACGATGCCTCCACCTGCTCCGGCTTTAGGAGTTCGTAGGCATGGACAAACGTCATACGGTCGGCTTTCTTTATCTTGAGCATACTCTCAAGGTCTGCCAGTTGCGCGAACACCTGGCACGGTGTGGTCGTGAGCGTCATGCCCTCTGCCTCAATGGTGTGCTGCTCCTTATACTTGTCGTTTGAGTCAGCACTGAAAAACAGGGATTTAAACAGCGCTTTCGCTACCTGCGATGCGGTCATACGCACCTCGTCTGCAGGAGCTGCGATCATGGTTTGGAATACTTCGTTTGCATAGTTTGCCACTGCTGCATACTGATTGTTCACACTCTGACTGTTTGTTTTCTTTGTTGCCATACTACATGCTGTTTAGGGCACAGCTGCCGGTCTTAATGATTGATAAATTGATTTGGTTTAAAATTCGATACTATTCGCACTCTTTACGGCTGTGCATACTCCGTACATACTACTTCACGTTTTCTGCCTGATAGTCCATACTAAACTGGTCGTAGCCAGCTTTGAGTTCGCCTACGGTTACGCCCAGGAGCAATGCGAGGGCGATCAGTTCTTTTTGAGTTGTTGTTGCCATACTATACGCCCACTTACGGCAGGGCATCTCCGCTTTTGAAAATTGATAATTGATAATTGACAATTGAAAATTACATACTTCACTGCATACTATTCCGGCATGATGCCGATGAGGATCAGTCCTGCGAGGATGCCTGCCCATGTGAGCACACACTCGCCCACTGTGAACGTATCGCCGTCGATCGTGAGAAACGGCATACTCCAGAGTTTGCATACTAACTGTTTCATGATAATTGATAATTGATAATTGAAAATTGAGAATTAAGAATACATGATTTCCCGATACTCATACGCTTCGAGCTGGCGGATGGTCATACGCCGTGCATACATATCGAGATAAAACTCGACATCTCCATACTCAAAGTCCATACTATACCCATCGAGGCCCAGCAAGTCCTCATACATAAAGCACTCATCGCACAGGCGCATGCCCGCCTTGAGGTTGATCTTGTCGTTGATTGACAACACTGCATACTCGTCCTTCCTCAGTGTTATCGGACTTAACATACTTAACATACTATTCGCTGTTTTCTTCGTTGTCAGGTACTGCGGGATCGAACCGCACACAGCTTCGGGGTCCCCATGTGGGGACACTCTGTGGCAAGCCTCATACTATGCGTGAGTGCATACTACGTGCATACTATGTTCTTGCGTACCCGTCCGGCAGGTATAGTCTTTGCCCAGCTCGTGAGCATACTATATCAGATTCCACGCTTTTAGTGCGTACACTATCCCCTAAAAGGGGGCTGCCTTCCTTGTTTTTTCAGCATTGAGCATACTTTTTCATCTCTATCACATTTGCAACCTTCCCACGTACACGATCCGTGCACGTCTCAAAGGTTGCCGGCTTACTTACTCGCTTTGCGGGCTGTGACTTATTGTCGTAAGTGCATACTTTCTGCTGTCGAAGATTTGGGGTATATCCCAAAAATCGCATACAATAAAACACCAAAAACAGGGCAAAAACATATAAAAGCAACGGCACACCATCAGGGCACACCATCAGCAACGGCACACCATCAGGGCACACCATCAGCAAACGGCACACCATCAGGGCACACTATCAGCAACGGCACACCATCAGGGCACACCATCAGCAACGGCACACCATCAGGGCGGCGGCTCTGCTGCTGCCGGCCTCCTGCGTTCCTGCTCTGTTCTTACTCGCTTTGCGGGCTGTGTTGTTCCGTCCCTCCGTCCCTTTCGCATTGCTTCAAATAATCGGCTTAATACGGCTTTTCTCTGGTGCTGTTCGGTTCGGGTTTTCAAACACTCACATTTAAAAGATGTTCCAGAATGTCGCGGCGTTGCTGCTTTCCATCAGGGCGGCGGCTCTGCCTGTAGATCGTCGGGCGGCTCTTCTTTCTTCTGTTCCTGTGCTGCTGCTCTGGTATCGTCCAACAGATAAATAATACATTATCTTTGCACCATCAGGGCGGCGGCTGTTATGGCTAAAACACCATATAATAACAGTACGTTAGAAAAACGCTTTTTCCCTACCTGCAGGGCTTTTTATGTCCCTGCAACGCTTTGAGCCTAAAGGGCTTTTTTTCGTCGCTCAAACGACGGCCGGCCCTGCTATTAAAACAGGGCGGCAATACGGCGCAAATGGCTAAATATACCGGCTTTCTTCGTGGCCTCCATCTGTACCGTTACGGCTTCCGGTGTTGGCTGTTCCTGCTGCTGCTGTGCTGCTGCTTTGGCGGCTTTCTTCTCTGCTCTCTTCGCTTTCTTCTCTGCTTTCTCTGCTGCTGCTTTGGCTGCTGCTGCCTCCATCTCCGGCCGTATTGACTTTGTAACGTAACTTCTTAGGTCGTTCTGTACTGTGGTGTAATAATCTACGTACGACTTAACAGCGTCTAAAATACCGATAAAATCTACCTTAACAGGGATCAACAGGAAACGGCCTGCAAATGTATCTATATATTCTACACCATCAGGGAAACGGCGTGTTATCATCAACTTTGCACCATCAGGGCGGCGGCTCTCTTCGTCACCTGTGGCGGCTTTATATTCTACCATCTTACAAATCTGTTGGCGGCTGTTGGTCTTCACTACGTCGAAAGAAAAACCTTTGCGGCCTGCTGCTGTTCCTGTTCTCTTCTCTTCTGCTGCGTCGGCTGCTGTTATTGCTTCGTAGCACCATTTAAGAGCTACCATATTAACACCTGCCTCCGTACATTTTCCAGACTTTCCGAAACGGTTTAAATGATGGAAAACAAACAGGGCGCTGTTTGTGGCGTTCTTCACTTCTCGCTTTGCCTCCTGAAAACCTGCTTTCACGGCTTTCTTCTCTGCTTCGGCTGCTGCCTGTTCTGCTTCTGCCTCTGCTTTCTTCTGTTCCCATAAGTCGCGGCGGGCGTTCTCTTCGTTTCTTGCCTGAAGATCGGCGGCGGTTGCTGCCTCTGCTGCTTTGCGTTCTTCGCTCTTCTGGTTGTTCTTCACTGTGCGGCTGCTGTTCTTGCTGCTGCGGTTCTTTGTCTCTGTTGCTGTTGTTGCTGCCTGCTGTGCGGCTGCTGTTTTCTTTGTCTTCATGAGTTTGTATTTTTGATGATTAAACAATAATTTGAACTTTTCGGCGGCAAAGTTAGGTATTATATATTTTTCCCGCAAATATTTTTATCATTTTTTTATCATTTTGCGCATTTTAGACCAATAATTTAATTATTGAGGAAAAACAAAACAGAATATAACGCTTTTAATGTATCTTTTTTCTTTTTTCGGCTCTTTCGCTTTTCGGGGCGCTGATCCTCGCGCGTACATAATATATATATATGGGGGGCCGCATTCCTGGCGGGTCTGACAATTGATAATTGATAATTGACAATTGACGGAAACAGCAACAGCGCGGGGCTGCTGCAGTTCGGCGGATCAGGACAAAAAACAGTGCCGGACGGCGGCGGCAAAAGTGCCAAAATTCTCACGGGGCCGCGTTGTCTTTTTATCGCTATTGCATAGCTCTTTTGATGCGTACCCGCAAAAATCCCTTTCCGGCTCCAAAATCGGGCTTCCAGGCTGGGGTCAAAGTTGGCCGATCTGAGCCGCGGAAAACAGACGGCCGGCCGGCTTTCGCTGTCGCTGTCCGTGATCGGCTGCGCGTCATCCGTCGCGGCTGTTCGTCCGTCGCGGCTCTGGCCGTCTGGCGGTGGCGGTCGTGGCTGTGTCGGCCTCCTGGGGTGGCGGTGCATAATGCCTACAGTGGCCCCAAAATCCAGTGCGCAGGGGGCGGGTCAGTGTGGCGGCGGCTCGTGATTGCGTGAAGGGAGGTGGATGTTTTGTAAGTCCGTTGGTTTGCAGAGAGTTACGAATTTTATTTGAACCTTTACTTTAACTTAACGTATGTAAGTCGTTGAGGAATATAGACTTATGGATGCTTATTTTGATTAGATATAAATAAGGATTGTGTATGTCTTATTTTAATCAGATTTAAATAAGGCTATTTGTGCTGACATTGGTCAATGATTGTTTGGGCAAACGGCTTGATATTAGTCAAGACACGGAGTGTATAATATAGAAAAAGTTAGCGGTCAATGGACTATGCCACTGGCCGCCGACCGTTCGGAATGTTTAACATGTTTTTATGAATACGTATAGAAAAGACTATATTATGTCATTGCAGGGACGAAGAGTTGTCGGTATTGCCGACCATTGAGGGTGACGTAGCCGAGGTCAATGGTTCCTTCGGGATAGAGAGGAGTCTCGTCGTCGCTGGACGATGAAGGCATCGCCACTTCTTCCAATTCGCTATAGTCGCAACCTATGGCATCGGCTATACGGTGCAGGGTGCGTGGAGTCATCGTTCCACGCCGTAGGGTGTTGGATATGTTGGCGCGTGTCACACCCATCTTTTCGGCTAAGGTTCCATGGTCGAACCCGTACTTTTTGATAATGTCATTTACTGTCATAGCTTTTTGCTTTTATTAATCACGGTGCAAAGGTAGGAATAATATTTGAAACCACCAATATTTTTTATCTTTTTTTTATCATTTATTTATTTTTTCTTTTATTTTCTTGACTTAAATCATTTATTTAAAACAAAAAGGAGGGCGTGTGCCCTCCCTTCGTGATGTGGTGGATGGGGTCATCCTTCGAGGCCGTAGTCGTCGGGGCCTCCTGGGTTGCCTCCGTCGTCGCTGGATGATGAGCTGCCGTCGTTGACTCCTGGGGTTTGCTCCTCGGTGTTGTCGAGGGTGGCATCTTCTTCCTCGATGACATTGCCTTGCTTGTCGGTCTTGCGCCATGATACGCTTTCCTCGAATCGGTCGCTGAATGCTGGGTGTACAGTGGCCGACACTCGGCTCTTGCACTTGTTGGCGGTGAGGTCTTTGGCGGTGACTACTGTCACTTGTCCTGTCTTCTCGTCCTTCGTGTCCTTCACACTGCCACGCAGGTTAGGACCGAGGGTGATGAACTTCTGGCCAACCTCTGCACGGAATCCGTCGCAGAGCTTCTCCTGTACCACACGCATGTATTCCTTTACAGCGGCAGCGATGGTGTGTGCCTCGATGGTGGTGTTCTTACTTGCTTGTTCGCATATCTGCTCGAAGCCATAAGTCCCGTTGGGAATTGGAACGGGATAGAAACTGTGAGTACCAAGTTTGGTGTTCTCTTTTGCGTAATAGTCAATCTTTACGTTGTGCATAATCTTTGGGCTTTAATATGTTTGACAATCAGGAAATTTTCACCCCTTCGTTAGTCCCCTTTTAGTCATCCCGTGCATCCACTAAGAGTCATCTCACTAAGCGACTCTTAGTCATTCCGTGGACTCACTAAGACTCCCCTCGTATGGGGACTTGTTTTCTTACCGACAAAGATAGCACAACATTCGCAGGATTTGATGACAATTTCACTCCACGATGGGTTCTTGGATTCCGTAGTCGGCAAGGATGGAGGTGATGAAGTCTACACCGTCGTCGGTCCATCGGTAGGCTTGTGCCGTGGTGCGATGGTCGAGCTGTTCACGTATGGTGAGCCGTGTGACGGCATATCCTTGTCGGACATAGGTGCGCCGCACTTGGTATTTGTAGGCACTGCCTGCCTGCCGTCGGTAGATGATGCCGTGTTCGGTAAGGATGCGGTTGAGCATCTGTACGGAGATGTTGAACCGTATGCTGATGTCGCGGCTGGTGTAGACGTTGGTGGGCACGGGGCGGTGGTAGGAGCGTGGGCGTGAGGGTGCGGGCAGTGCCGTGGGTTGCTGACTGAGGATGATTTGCTTCAGCTCGTCGAGTTCGGCTTTCAGCTCTGCCAGTTCTGCTCGGCTTGCGTTTCCTCCGCTACATGCTTCCATCAGGAGTTCACGTCGTTCGTGGTGGTGACGGAACTGGTATTCGAGTTCTTCCCATCGCAATACGAGCTTGGCGCGTGCCTCGTCGTTGAACTTTGTGGCGATGTACAGACACTCGGTTTTGGTGAGCGAGTATAGGGGCCTTTGTTTGCCCTGACGGTCTGTGTAATAGGTGAGGGAAAATTTTCCCTCGCTAACTTTTTCCCATGCTGCTTCCATCTTTCGGATGGCTTTGAGCACGTCGTTGTGGGGTTTGCCCGTGACTTCTGCTATCTGCAGTGAGGTCATGGTGTTGGGCATGATGATGATTTCGCTCATGACACGCCTCCTTTCAGTGCAAGGGTGAGGATTTGGAAGAGGTCGAGCAGTGAGCCGATGATGGTGTCGCACTGCTGAATGTCCTCGGGGTTGGTGGACACTTGTTTCTGTTGCTCTGCGTATGCGAGGCTGTCGCATAGTTGCTCCTTCATGCTGGAGGCTGTTTCGTGGTCGAGCCACGAGGTGAGTGTTTTGTTTGTTTCCATTGCTTGTTATATTTGGACTTTGTTAGGACAGAGAAACGGCTGTCCGATCCCGTGCCAAATATAACAAGTCTTCTCCTGTCGGGGAGTTACGTTGTGTGGGTCGAACAGCCGAAACCGACTGAATATATAATAAGGCGTGGGCACGAAGAAAGCCCAACCTCGGGTGTATGTTGAGCCGTAACGTGACTCTGACGACAGGTTACTACCTATTATACTTGGCGTGACAAAGGTAAATGTTTCCTATGACACGACCAAATGTTTTTGCAACTTTTTGACGATTGCAGGCAAAAAAAAAGTTGATAAGCGGTGGATTTGCATTCTGCGGCTATCATTATTAATCACGTGGCAAAGTTAGTGATTGTTTTTGAGACCGCAAAGGGAAGGTTAACTAAAAGTTACGGAAACATACGTAATAGTTAAGTTTTTGTTCTGGTTGCTATTTCTACTTTGCATTTCCAAAGTTTCAAGTTTCAATGTTCAGGTTTCGGTTTGTCATTATGTTTCGTGGTGGTGTTTGTATCTTTGCCGTGGAAATAGAGCCTAACGGCAATGTAAAAATTATAAAATGCAAGAATGTAATAATTATGCATTATGCATTATGAATTATGAATTGAACGACTATGATTATTACAACGATTGAGGAACTGAGGCTGCATCTGCCGAATCATGCATATGATGATTTGGAGTCGATGGCCGGAGCATTCCGCCGAAGTGAGGCGGATGTGCTGAAAGAAAAGATTGGACACCCGCTCTACTCGGAGATGATCCGTCGCTATTATGCGGTGGATGCGATGTACCGCAGGAACTGGCTGGTGGGCGAGAGTGAATGGAACCAGGATGCTAACGACCCGTGGGCGGAACTGGTGTACCTGTGTCAGCAGGTGGTGGTGTTCGATGCATTCGGACGGAGTGCCGACCTGAATGCGGTGAGCGTAAACCAGAGTGGTATCAACGTGGTGGATGCTGAGAACTACGACACGGCATCGAAGGACTTCATCGCGGCGTATAAGGCGCAGATGAACCGCGAGATGCACGCAGCGGTGAACCGACTGCTGGTGTGGTTGGAGGAGATGGCGGAAGCCATCGGACAGGTTAGCGGTGAGCGGTTAGCGGTTAGCGAAGGCGGGGAGGACCATAAGGCTAATGAGGCTAATGGGACTAATGGGCAGGAGGCCACGGAGGATGCTTCGTCGAGCAGCGACGAGGGGTCGAGCGAGGAGCCGACGGCGGTGGAGGAGATTGTGGAGCTGTGGAAGAAGAGCCGCTTCTACTATCGTCATGCGGAGTTGCTGGTGGGTACGGCGAAAGGGTTCAACGAGTTCGTGGACATCTACGAGAGTCGTGAGCGGTTCGTGACGTTGTTGCCCGACTTGCAGTACTGTCAGCAGCAGTTCATCGAGAACGAGTTGGGTATGCCGCTGATGGAGGACTTGCTGCAGAAGCGGATCACGGGCAGACTGAGCGAGGTGGAACGACAGACGGTGCGGCTGGCACAGCAGGCGTTGTGCTTGGCGGTGGAAACACGAAGCAAGATGTTCAACCGCAAGGAGTCGAAGGACGAGGCCATCGGTGCTGTGGCACGTATGGTGGGTTTCGTGCGCCGACATATCAAGGAGTATGACCAGGAGGCTGCGCAGTACTTCCCTCAGTATCGTGAGGCGATGGTGATTGCGGAGGCTCGTGAGCAGCATGTGGAGTGCCCCGAGCGGAAGCCGGAGCCGTGGGTGAACAACAGGAAAGGGAACGGAATGCTGGTGATGCCGGCGGTGCTTTAGCCCACCATTCGGTGCAGCCGAATGTGGGCAATGTAAAAATTATAAAATGTAAAAATGATGCCGCCGAAGATTGACGGAATAACGACATAACGGAGGGTTTAGCGGTTAGCGGTTAGCGGTTAGCGAAATTATGGATTGACGGAATAACGACATAACGGATATGAATTTTCCAAGAATTGATAATCTGATAGAGCATTGGGCGGAGATATATAAGCCTATCATGCATTGCCCATTGAAGGGGGCAAAGGCACGTCGTTTCTTTCGGTTTGACTCGATTGAGACTGCGCAGGACATTACGAAACAGTTTACAACATTCCGGACTCCGGTTGTTGGCATAGTCACTCAGTTTGATGGCGTGAGCCACGGCTCGTTGATGGAGTTAGAGGTTATTGTGTTCGTCTTCACGAAGCAGTTGGCTCCACGCAGTGATACATCTGGCGCCGAGATAGCGGCAGCGGATGCCAAGTACTTCGGTGCAGAAATTATGAACGATTTATGGATATGGCTATGTGACCAGAAGCGGCGTGCACCGAAAGACCCGAAGCATCACCTTCACTGGTTGAATGGACTGGACACTGACAACATCGCCATCATGTCGTACCCAGTGATGCTGAACGATTGGTGGCCAACGACACTGGAACTGAAAGTGAAGGTGCCGAGGCAAACGTGCGTGGACGAGAGTAAGTATGTGGAAGACCCTCTCTAACTCTCCCTTAAAGGGCGAGAGATTGTTGAGCGGTTAGCGGTTAGCGATAATTATGGATTATAAATTAATTAGAGATGGCGGACACGAACATATTCAATTATAAGTTGAACTCGCTCAGACCGAGGGAGAAGATGAAGTATATGGCGGGGGACACTCGGCAGAAGGTGATGAAGGCTTTCGATGTGCAGGAGATTTACCCGATTGGTGAGGTGTACCCTGGATGGTTTAAAGAGAACAGACGCAGGGCCGAAGCACAGAAGGGGTGGTATTCGACCGGAGAAGGCTATAAGAGTTTCCATCATCAGGTGAGGTACACACCGAGTCAGCTTGATGACTTCCCGAGTGAGGTGCATATCGAGTATTTCTTCAACCACTACCTTGGGTATGTGGACTTGGGTGTGGGCAAAGGCCGCCCGTTGCATAAGGTGAAACGTAGCGAAGACGCACGACGTGACGATCGGTATGTGACGGAGTGGAACCCAAAGGCAGGTGAGACACACCGTCCGCTGTTCCGCAAGGAGATGCGCCACCTGTCGAGGCGTGCAGGCATGTGGCTCGTCACGTGGTCAGGGCGGATGTTTTACGGCTTTGTGTTCCGTGGACTGGAGGGCATCACCACGAACAAGCGTGAGGATGGTGGACTGTATATAGAGAATGTGAAGGCGAAATAAGACCGCCCCCTCTAACTCCCCCAAGGGGGAGAAGAACAATAACGAAAACGATAACGATAACAAAATAAAACATGGCAAACAGATATACGCAGACATTCGTAGCGGATGTGCAGTTGAATGGCAAAGGTGCTATCAACAACATCGACCTGATTGAGAAGGAAATCAAGAAGCTCAAACAGGAGGCACGTGACATGAAACTCGGTGGCAAGGAGGGAACGAAGGAGTATAAGGACACGGTGAATGCCGTCAAGGACTTAGAGAAGGAAGTGAAGAAGGCAAAGAGCGAAGTGCTTGATTTGAGCAAGTCGTTCTCTACGGCAGGTAAGAGTGTGGCAGGATTGAAGAACGAGTTGAAGATTGCCACACAGCAGTATAACCGTCTGACTAACGAGGCAGACCGTAACAAGATGGCACTGAGGATTCGACAGATCAAGACGGCGCTGCAGGAGATGAACGGGCAGTTGGACGTAGCGAACACGAAGTCGAGTGCCTTCGGTCGGTTGGCACAGCGTGCTGCGGAATACACGGGTATGTATATGCTCATCAACCGAAGCAGGCAGATTGTGACGAATGCCATTCAGGGGAACCTTGCACTGAGTGACAGCATCTCGGATATTCAGAAGGTGAGTGGACTGAGTGAGGAAGCTGTGAAGGGATTGGTGGGTGAGATTGAGAAATTAGACAGTAGGAACGCCCCTTCCGTTTTGAACTCCATGGCCTATGCAGCGGGGAAATTAGGAATTAAGGGTGCGGAGAACTTGCTTGGTTTCACCCGTGCGGCTGACAAACTGAACGTGGCATTGAAGGAATACCTGGGTGATGGTGCTGAAGGTGTGGTGAGTCTGATGAAGTTTGCCAACGTCATGGGGACGACGGACCAATACGGAGTGGAGCAGGCATTGCTCAAGACGGGTTCGGCATTGAACTACATGACACAGAGCACTGCAGCAGCAGCGGACTATATGATTGACTTTGCCAGCCGATTCGGACCTATCGCACGACAGGCACGAATGACGAGCGGTGATGTCATCGGACTTGCTTCGGCTCTCGATGCCCTCGCTGTAAACAACGAAGAGGCAGCGACCTCGTTGCAGAAGTTCGTCATCAAGGTATTGTCGAGTCCTGTACACGTCGCCAAAGCTCTCGGTATGGATGCCGACGCAGCGAAGGAGATGGTAGAGACGGGCAAGAGCATCGAACTGGTAGAGATGGCTCTGGCCAAACTCGGTGAGCGTGCAGAGAAGTACGGTGTGAGCGGCATCACCTCAGTGATAGGCGACATCGGCTCGAAGGGTCAGGCACAGCGACTCATCAAGACATTGGCTACTTTGGCGAACAATACGCAGATGGTTGGCGACTACGTGACGATGGCCAACAAAGCCTTTAGCGAAGGCACCTCGGTGATTGATGAGTACAACATCAAGAACCAGAATGCGGCTGCGATTATGGAGAGAGCCAAGAATATTTGGCAAAAGTTCCTTGTGAATGCACAGGAAGTAGGCGTGGTAAAGGAACTCGCTCAGGAGTTCTATGACATGTCCGTAGCTTTACAGAACAGCACGGTATGGATGGGAAGCATGACGGGTTCGATGAAGTTACTGATGGGTGTATTGAAGATGCTTATTTCAATTCTTCCACAGCTTATCATGTTCCTTACGTTCTCCGGTCTTGCTCGTGGCGTCATTGCCATTATTAATTTGGCAAAAGCATTTATGACCTTGCGAACAGCATTTATGATGATGAATGCGACTATGCAAGCAAGTGTGATAGGAGCAACAGCAACGGCCTTTGTCCTGTTGGCTCAAGCCTGCGGTATGTTCTCTGACGAATTGGTTGACATGACCAAGAAAGAGAAAGAGGCAACAAAGCAAAACGATCGATTCAAAGAATC
>Ga0310696_10001789_pt1 | contig 30225 bp, 24 predicted proteins | sample AusTroGonzalo_MG_4_FD_203885 | JGI IMG/M metagenome (GOLD analysis project Ga0310696, IMG submission 203885) | Bovine rumen microbial communities from tropical cattle in Woodstock, Queensland, Australia - Gonzalo_02 (v2) (version 2) | ecosystem: Host-associated > Mammals > Digestive system >... | reverse complement strand
CGATGGCGCAGACGATTCCGAACAGATAAAGAAGCGGCAGGCTTTGGAGGGGCATCGCGGAAGAATACTGTGATCTGGCCGTGCAGACCATTCTGCGAAAAAGGCCGATGGCGCACAAGGCGATTGCGATGGCCGGCATGAGATCGTAGTACAAGGTGCGCATGGCCTTTTTGTCCGTATGCTGTCCTCGTCCCATATATGGATTGTTCCATGGCAGCCATTCCTTGATGATCACAAAATTGATTTTCTCCGTGATGGACAGGGCCTTCCATCTGCGCTCGATCTCAGCCTTTATGTACGGTATCAGCTCCTTTGGGCACTGCATCGGCCTCCGTTTTAGCACGCCTTTATTTGGATCATTGGCATGATCTTTTCTGTACTGTTCGTACATCAGGATTTTGTCGTTGACCAGATTGGCTCCTTGGGGCCCTGTCCTTGGCCCGGACACACGACCTCGGGACGCTACATTGGAACCATATAGCCGTGGCCACCAGCTGTCGTTGGAACACATCGGCGTGCACGTCCCATGGCAATGCGCGTTGACGGCATAACCCAGTGCCGCGAAGATTAGGCACGAACAGCAGAAGAAGGCGCAGGCAAGCATGGCGCGGCACCTTGCCGCGGCATCTGCGAAAAACGCATCCGCCGCAAGACAGGCCAATGCCAGCATCGGCAGCAGAACAGCTTCGCCTCTAGTCCAGATCGTCATCCACGTCAGCACCGGCAGAACGAGCAGCGCGACGGCGTTCCGTTCCCGGATCCAGGCAGAAAGCGCCAGCATCGCAAGGGAGAGGAGGAAAAAGTAGCAGGATTCGGTGAGCGCGCAGAAATTCAGGCGGATGAACGAAGGCGCGAGAAGGTAGGTCGCGGCAGACAAGATTGCCGCGCGTTGCGAGAATGTCTTGCGAGCGAACATGTAGAGCGTGAAGGACGTGGCGAACTGGAGGAAGGTGTTTGTCAGGACGACTGGCACAAGTGAGTTGCCGAACAATCGAATGGACAATGACAGGAGAAATGTGTGCGTCCAGCTTTTCACATCAGGAAATGCGCCGGATGCCATTTCATGCGCATAGCCCCAGAAATATCTGGCATCGGAGTTCTGTATGCGCCAAAGGCCTCCTTCTGGAAGGGAGAGGGCGAAGCAGACGCGGACAATCACGCCGAGGATAAAGATGGCGGCCAAGGCTGTTCGCGGCCTTTCCTCAAACTGCTTCCAGAGCTTTCCCGCGCTCTTGCGCAGGCAATCCACATGTGCGACGAGCAGGCCCGCTGCGGCAAGTGTCATGGCAATTGCGGCCCTGCGCACGGACAGGCACGAAAAGAGACAAAACGCAAAGCCGAGCGCATAGATGCAGATGCATCCCCATTTCATGAGCGCCTTCATCGCCCATGCGTCCTTTCGGTGAATGCGAACGAGATGGTTTGCCGGAAGCTTCTCGCGGCGGCCTTCAGGAGCTTCCATTTCTTGATGCTCACTTCGCCAGTGGCACGGTCGTGCTGCGGAACGCGCGTCTCGAACATGCGCAGCCTGTGGCGGGCGGCGAGACCGCTCAGGATGACGTTGGGCGCGAACGTTGAAAGCGGTATCGCCTCGAAGAAAGGCTTGAACGCGGAGATGCGCATGAGTCGATAGGGCGTGTTGACGTCCCAGATGCCTTTCCCGTAGAAGATTCTTACGCAGAGTCGCGATACCAGGCTGATGATCTTGCGGGGCAGAGCTTGATGGCGCCCGTCGCGGATGCCGACGAGGAAATCGTTCTCGTTGCGATTTTCCCACAGCACATGGAAGCGCTCGGGGCCCATTTCGTCGTCCGAGTCGATCTGGAACACCCAGTCGAAGCCGTCTGCCGCCGCGTCCCGGTATCCGGTCAGTATGGTGTTGCCGTGTCCGCCGTTCGGCTTGTCCTTCACGTCAATGCGGCCGCCGAGTTCTAGCGCGGTCGCCTTCATGACGGCCAGGGAATCGTCCCGCGATCCGTCGTTGTAGGGACGGATTGTGAAATCGACGTGGAGACGGTCGAGCTCAGAGTGCCATTTCTCCAGCACGGAACGTATTGCATCCCGTTCGTTGTAGACGGGCATTACGACACAGAGGCGATCATTCATCCGTCGGCATCCTCCACGGCTGTAGCGCGGTCAGCACTGTCCGCACGCGCAGCATTTGACCGTCGACGTGATGGGCATCGTGATGGACACGCCGTTGTACGTGACCTTCACGACGATCATGCCAGCCTTCTTGACGGTGAGGACGCCGCGGTCCGATATGCTCGCAATCTTCGATCCCTTCGTCAGCTCCCAGGTGCAGTCTCCGGGATCGATCGTCTCGCCAGGATTTCCCTGGACCTTGAAGGCATACGATCCCTTGTACTCGAACAGAGTCCGCTGATTTATCACGGAGAACAACTGCTTGACGTGGCCCTTGTCGTACAGCGAGACGTCTTTTCTGCCCTTTCCCTTGGACACGTAGGGCACCACCCAGTAGTAGTATTTCTTCCGGGGGGTCGCCGCCGGGTGCTTGTCCTTGTACGATTTCCCCGTCACGGTGGCTATGACTTTTGACTTCGAATAGTCCTTGGACGTCGCGCGGCGGACTTTGTAGAACGTCGCGCCTTTGCTCTTCGTCCATTTTACAAGCACGTGGCTCGTGTACTTTCCGTCGGACGCGGCAGGCTTGGGGACGACAAGGTTTTTGTGGTTGAACGCTGCAAGTGCAGGACTGCACGCGAACGCCGAAAGGACGATCGAGGCCAGCATGAAGGCGAGATGGCGATTGCTTCTGGACATTGTTTGCTCGTTTTCTGTTTTCGGAATCGACAGAGACGAAGATATTGTACCATTCTCCGGCGGTTGGTACAACAATCATTTTCTCCGTGCCGTGGAGCGGGAGAAATGATATAATCAAGGCGAAATGACTGTCTATGTGGTTGCTACTTTGCTGACGTGCCTTCTGGCGTTCGCGTACGAACGCCGAAAGGACTTATGGTGGCTCATGCCGCTGGCGGCGTTGCCGCTGGCGGTCGTCGCGTCGGCACGTTGGAAGGTCGGGACGGACTTCACTCGGACGTATCTGCCGGAATATTGCGCGCTTGAGCATGTACGAGGGCGCGGTGATGCGTTTGCACAGGAAAAAGTCTTTGCCCGGCGGGCGAAACAGGGGGGGTACAGGAAAACGCCGGAACAAATCCGGCAGTATTTCGTCAAGGTGCTCGCGCGCTGCGAACCGGGGTATCGCGCGGTCATGGAGGTGGCCGTATGGTGCAGGCTTGGCCTGCGCTATGTGATAGGCTTCTGCGCGGCATTGACGGCGGCATGCGTCTTCTTTGCGATTTTCCGCTTCAGCCGCTGGCCGTCGCTGGCCGCATTTCTGTACGTCGGCACCGGCAATTATTTCCTGGGGCTGAACATCATGCGTCAATATGTCGCGATCGGTCTTTTGCTTGTTGCGACGGGTTTTGTCCTGGACAGGCGCCCGTGGCGTTTCCTGTGCTGCGTCGCCTTGGCGGCGTTGTTCCACCATTCGGCCTTTCTGATGCTGCCGTGCTGGCTCCTGGGGAGGATGGATCTTACACCGAAGCGCAGCGTGCCGATCATCGTGGCGGCGCTCGTCCTTTCATTCGCCGCAGGACCATTCGTGCGCAAGGCGCTCGTCCTTGCCGGAGCGGACCATTATGCGCACTATTTCAAGTCCCAGGTCGCGGCGGATGGATTCGAGTGGATGTTCTTCTCGATCAACGTATGTTTCCTCGCTCTTGGGGCGTGGTGCTGGGACAGGGCATGCGCGGGAAACAGGCTCTTCGCCGTATGGTACGGCATGACGGTTCTCGGCACGGTCGCGCTTGCGCTCTCGGGATTCGTGCCCCTCATGAAGCGCGTCAACTACTACTACGCCGCGCCGCAGTTCCTGATGCTGCCGGAAATGCTGCTTGCGGAGGAGGACGTCAGGAAGCGACGATGGCTGACGGCGCTCGCGGTTCTCGTGTTCGCGGCGGAGACGGTCGTGGCCGTCTGCATGATGAACAAGAACGGAGTTCTGCCCTATCGCATGCGATGAGGTGCGCACCACCGCCGATTTTTGGTATAATCATATAGATGTTTCGCCGAATTGCCAAGCGTTTGAAGCGGCACCAGTTTCTCTTCGAGGAGCTGGTGAAGCGCGACTTCAAGAAGAAATACAAGGCCACCATGCTCGGTATGGGGTGGAGCCTTCTGTCGCCGCTGCTTACACTGTTTGTTTTGAAGATAGTTTTCACGCAGTTTTTTGGCCGTGGCGCTCCACACTACACGACGTATCTTTTCGCAGGCATACTCGTGTTTGGCTTTTTCTCTGAATCCACGAAGGGCGGGATGACGGCGCTTGTGGGAAACGCGGGGATATTTACCAAGGTGAATGTACCCAAATATCTCTTCCTCATGTCGAAGAATGTTCAGACTCTGCTAAATTTCGCGTTGACGCTCTGTGTCTTTCTCGTGTTTTGCGTAATTGACCGAATAGATTTCTCTTGGCGTTTCCTTCTACTCGTGTATCCCATCGTGATGCTTACACTTTTCAATCTGGGGCTCGGTCTTATCCTCTCTGCGCTGTACGTCTTCTACCGTGACATGACGTATCTCTGGAGCGTGACCATGCGTCTTCTCATGTACGGTTCAGCCGTGTTCTACAAGACGGACGGATTCTCCCCGGAAATGATGCTGGTGTTCCGCTGCAACCCCGTATACAATTACATAACCTTCATCAGGACGATCGTGATCGACAACACTGTGCCGGAGGCCTGGGATTTCGGCCTGCTCGCCCTGTTCGCGTTTCTTGTCTTTATAATAGGCGGCTTCCTCTACAAGCGGCTCAACACGGAGTTCCTCTACTATGTCTGACACCCCTAAGCATCCGGTAGTGGCCAAGGACGTGTGCATCCGGTACAAGCGTGGAGACTTCAAGCAGATAGGCCTGAAGGAGTACATAATGAAGCGCCTTACCGGAAATTACAAGGTGGAGGACTTCTGGGCGGACTGGAATGTGTCCTTTTCGCTCGATCCGGGGGACATGCTTGGCATAATCGGCACGAACGGCGCGGGGAAGTCGACGCTGCTGAAGGCGGTCGCCGGCATCATGAAGCCCACGAAGGGCTTCGTGCGCGTGCATGGCAACGTATCGGCGCTTCTCGAACTTGGATCTGGATTCGATAAGGATTTGACTGTAAAGGAGAACACCTATCTCCGTGGTGCCATGCTAGGATACACGCGGGCCTATATGAACGAGGTTTATAGGGAGATAGTCGATTTCGCCGAACTCAAGGAATTTGAGAACTACGCCTTTCGCCAGCTTTCCAGCGGGATGAAGTCGAGATTGGCGTTCGCCATAGCGTCAAGGGTGCGGCCCGATGTCCTGATCCTCGACGAGGTGCTTTCGGTGGGTGATGGCAGGTTCAGGAAGAAGAGCGAAAAGAAGATGCGCGAGATACTGGACTCGGGTGCCACGACGATACTGGTGTCCCATTCTCTGGAGCAGGTGGGCAATCTGTGCAACAAGGTTCTTTGGCTGCACAAAGGCAGGCAGGTTGATTTCACCGACGATGTCAAGGGAATATGTTCCAGATACAGGGATTTCTGCGAAGGCAACATTTCGATAGGCTAGGCTGCGCCCAAGCGCACACTGGTGAATTCTGGGCTTTCCCCATTTTTCATTGAGGGGTACGAGACACCGCAAGATAATCGCCCAATGGCGCGGTTACTTTCGCGCACGGCCAGACTGTAGTCTACCGTCCGCTCGGCGAGCTTTCCCGCCTTTGTCCCTTGTAACCTTTGCCTCCTTTCTTATCTTCGCCATACCCTTTGGGGAGATTTCATCCACGTAGGCGTCCACGACATACATGAATTCCCTGAACTTTTCCGTCGATTTCTCGTACGACACAATCTCGCTGAGGGGGAATGCATCTCTGGAACAGTTTCGTGTTCCAGCGGTACTGGAGATGATAGAACCAGCAGCCTTTCGCGCTGCACGAAAGGACACAAGGTGGCCTCTCGTCATGTGTTGCGGCTTTTTCAGCATTTCCAACAATCTGGCCTGCGCTTTCACAAAAGTGACGGACGCGCTCAAAAATTGCGCCTGGAACCCCTCTTGAAGGGCAAAAGAACGCGCCACGACCACTCGGATTGGCCGCTGGCCGCTGCCAAAACACTTCCAACGCTTCAAAAAATCGTGCTGTCCCGCGTCAGCGAGGAGAAGGATTTTTGATGTGTTTGGACCCGTAGGACACATCTCCTACGTAATTCGCCGTCGAGCCTTCTGATGATTGGAAGCAACCATTTGAAACAACTTACCTTTGGCGCACGGGCTAATTCGTCCGTAGTCCTGCACGCCCCTTGACAGTGGGTGCAAATTTATTGTATCATTCTTGAAAATTTTTTCACGGAATTGCTTTTGCTTTGAGATTGCTTACAGAAGAGATTACTGCGCTTTTCGAAGGTGGACAGGCTGCGCGTCTCGGCATGGGGTCGAGACGTGCGTGCTATGCTCTGCCCGGGGGGCGCCTGTGCCTGAAATGCTACAGGAGCGACGATGAGATAGCCGAAGGCAGGAATTCGCAGCGGCGCCGGTTCAAGCCGGTCGCCGAATCTGTTGCGCAGGAGATACGCCAGTCCCGCTTCGACGAGAAGAGAAACACGTGCTGCCAGGAATACCGCTACTGGATGGAGCTGAAGAATCGGCTCCCGGAAAGCCTCATGTCCGTGTTCCCCTCGGAGATGGAGCTCGTCTCCCTGCCGTCGAGAGGATGGGCCGTGGTGGAGGAGCTGGTGGCGAATGCCGACGGTTCGCCGGTCGTGAAGTTCCACGAAGCATGGAACGCCGCCATCTTCGACGAGGCCAGACGTTCCCTGCTTCTCGACGCCTTCGACTCTCTGGTGGCGGAGCTCGTGCGTCATGCGGTGAGGGTCTACGATCCGCAGAACATCCTGGTGCAGAAATGCGCCGACGGCTCCATACGTCTTCGCATCACGGATTTCGAACCGGCCTCGCGCGCGTTCATAGCCCTTGACCATCTCTCTCCCGCAATCGTCCGCATGAAGGTAAGGCGGCGCATCGCCCGCTATCGCAGGGCGTTCTCCATCTTCCAGAGAGCCAAGCTGCCACCGCTCGACGCCTCGCTTGTGGAGAAGGGCGTAAACGTCCTCTGCATGAAGTGGGGCGACTACTACACGGCCGACTACGTCAACAGGCTCTACGCCGGAGTGAAGCGCAACATGCATCTGCCGTTCCGCTTCGTATGCGTGACGGACAATGCGGAAGGTCTCCGCCCCGAAGTCGAGGCCGTGCCTTTCCCGCCCGATCCAAAGGTGCCTGGAAAGTATGTGCCGCGTCCGTGGCCGAACATCTTCGCCAAGCTCGCCCTGTTCCAGGACGGCTTTGCCGATCTCAAGGGGCCGACGCTGTTTCTGGACGTTGACGTTCTCGTCACAGGCAATCTCGACAGATTCTTCCTCTATCGCCCCGGCGAATTCTGCATAATCCACAACTGGGTGGAACGGAGGAAGCACCTGTTCAGAAAGATGCCCGACATCGGCAACTCGTCGTGCTTCCGTTTTGAAGCGGGCAAGTCGAATGGAGTCTGGGATGCTTTTCTGCGGGAAAAGGACATTCCCGGGCACAGTGCGCAATTCGCGCTCGGTTCGCAGAAGTTCCAGACGTATGCGATGATGAAGACGGGCAAGGTGAACTGGTGGCCTGATGATTGGGTCTGTTCGTTCAAGCGTCAGCTCGTGCCTGTCTTCCCCCTGAACAAGATTTTCGTGCCCTGGCGGCCGCCGAAGAAGGCTTCGATAGTGGCATTCCACGGCCAGCCGGATCTTCCGCAGGCGCTCGAAGGCTATTACATGAAATACGACAAGCCGGCGAAACCGCATCTTACGTGCAGGCCGACGAAATGGATACTTGACTATTGGCATGAGTGAGTCCGCTTTACCAGAATTGCATCTTTTTGTCATCTGGTCGTCAGCCCTGCCGCTGGCGGACAGGATGCTGGCCGACATGGCGCGTCATCTGGAAATCGTCTGGCGGCATGAATTCCCCATTGAAGGGCGTGCGCGCGACTTCTATCGCCGATTCTATGCGCACATGCGGCTTGACGGTACGCGCAAGGAAAAGTCCTGCGGGAAAGGCCCCTACCTGCTTGTCGTGGTGCGAGACCCCGCCCCCGTGTATGCCACGGCGCCAAACGGCTTCGCGGCAAATCGTACAATGCTGGAGCTGAAGGCGCGCTACCGGGAATGGGCCTTGCGCGGTTACCGTGTGCATGGCACATTGACGCGCGAAGAATTCGCGCGCGACATAAAGGTCTTGACCGGACACACTGCGGCGGAATGGGAGTGCGGCGTTCCAGACGGCGCGGTCAGGCCCTGCCTGCCGCCGCTCGCGACCTTGCCGCCCGTGCCAGGATTCTTTGAACGGATCCGATTGCGACGGGCACAGAAGAAGGCATGCGCCAAGAAGCGGAAACGCCTCTCGAAACGGATTCGCGCCGCTTGGTGGGACGTGATAACATCGGAGGGGCCGGCGCTGGGACTCTTTGATTGTCGCGTAGTACTTGAGAACAAGCTCGTCAACGACATCTTCTTCGAGGGCTCGTTCAAGGGCGTTCCCTGCATAGTCAAGTGCTCGTCTCGCGCGCCGGAGTCGATTGAGAACGAATATGAGATGTCGCGCCGCCTTGCAGCCGTGGACACTGATGTCTGCGCCGAGGCTCTGGCCAAATGGACGTCGGCAGACGGAAGTCGCGCCTTTGTCGTCACGCGCAAACTGCCGGGACCGTCGCTCACCGATCTCATTGTGCGCGGTGCCGGCCCCGACGAGGCAATTGGAGTTCTTGAGGATATGCTTCGCATAGCGCAGGCGCTTTTGAAGGCGGGCATCGTCTGGCGCGACATCATACCCGACAACTTCATGAGGGACTCCGACGGACACTACAAGCTCATCGACGCGCAGTTCGCCATAGACCGAAACGATTTTCACGAGCAGCCTTTTCTGCTGAAGCGCTGGACTTATCGCATGCTCGTCTTTGCCCACCATCCCATGATGGCCGGTCACGGTTGGAACGATGTCGCGATGATGCTTTTTTGCGTATGGAGGCTCTCCGACGCGCCGCGGGCTCTTGAACTGTGCGAAAGGCTGAGGTCATTGACGCCTGCTGCGGTATTTCCGGTGCCCTACGGGCGGTCAGATAGTTGGCGCATGCGTTGGATGCTCCTGGTCTTGCGCATTTGCAGACTTTTCGCATTTTCCCGGAGCAAATCGTCTGCGCTTGATACGCGTATTGCACGGGCAAAGGCGTTCCTTGGGAACGACCGGGAGTCATGGGCGCATATATTGCGAGGGCACAATCATAAGGAACGATGTCATGGTTAAGCTTCTGGTAAAGATCGCGACGCTGCTTGTCTTCTGGCGGCCTGCGAAGTGGCGCAAGAACTTCAAGGCGAGGTTTGCCTCGTCGCTGTATTCCATCGCCGTTCGCCGTCGCGCGAAGAAATGCGGCAGCTACGTGAACGTATTGGGCGAAGGCGTGAATGTCACGCCCTACACCACAATCGGCTACGGCGTCGGCTTCGGAAAAGGCGTCAAGATTCGCGGAGACGGCCCGGTCTTCATCGGCAAGTTCGCCGCAATCGCCGAAGATACCCTGATATACACACAGGTGCACGACTACGACCATTCCAAGATTCTCCCTTTCGGCGGCGGCTTCACATATCCCGAGACGCGCATCGGCGACTACGCATGGATCGGCATGAGGGCGATAATCCTCCCGGGCGCGGACATCGGCGAGGGAGCGATCGTCCAGGCCGGAAGCGTGGTGATGGGGAAGGTGCCGCCTTGTGCAATCGTTGCCGGTAATCCCGCCAAGGTCATCGGCTGGCGCGATGTCGAGCACTACAACAAGATAAAGACCGCAATCGGGGAAAAGCCTGTCATAATCGGGAGCGGCAAGTCGCAGGACGAAAGCCGCGTCGACCGTCGACTGTCGTCTGTCGTTTGTCCTTCTGCAACCCCCGCACGTGCCGCAGACTCGCGCCTCACTGATATATTCTGCCGCGTTTTCTCGGTTTCGCCCGAAGAGGCGTTGTCGATGGTGTACAAAGATCATCCGGCATGGGATTCCGCCGGACAGATGGCGCTGGTGGCCGCGCTTGAGAGTGAATTTGGCCTTTCTCTCTCTCCAGAGGACATCTACCGGCTCAGGTCGTATCAAGACGCGCTAAAAATGGTCGAGTCTGTTGCAAAACCCGGTAGGGCGGTCGCCCCGCGACCGCCGCGGCGGGCAGAGGACTGCCCGCCCTACCAACTACCAACCACCAACCACCAACCACCAACTACTGACTACCAACTATCAACTACCAACTTTTTTGACTTGGATCGCGACGGCACTGCCGTAATCTACGATGGTCGCGAAATATCCTTCCGCGAATTGAAGGCGATGGGCGACAAGTTGATTTCTGGGATTGCGCCACGTTCGGTGAAGTTCATAAAGGCCGCCACATCCCCTGAGACGGTCGCGCTTTTCGCCGCCTGCATCAACAACGGCATTGTTCCTTTGATGCTGCCTGAAAAGATCGATCAGAGCCTTTACGACAAATTGCATGAAATGTATGGCGGTGCGGCAGTTCACGACGATCTTGCACTTCTGCTTTCGACAAGCGGCTCCACCGGTTCGCCCAAGCTCGTCCGCACGTCATACGCCAATCTTGAGGCGGACTGCCGGTACGCGGCCGAAGACCACCATCTTTCGGCCGGCGACAGATTCATGGTTCCTCTGCCGCTCTGCTATGCTTTCGGCATACAGGTGATGTCCGCCTGCCTCAAGGTCGGGGCCACGATTGTAATCAGCTCCAAGGGCGTGATCGACCCCGGTTTCGGCGACGTGCTGGAATCGGCGAAGGCGACGCATTTCGTGGGCGTTCCATACATGTATGAAATGCTCGACAGAATCGGCTTCTTCAAGAGACCTTTTCCGTCTCTCAAAAACCTTTCAATCTCCGGCGGCGCTCTTGGTCCCGCGCTCCGGCGCAAATACGCCGAATGGGCACATGGTGCGGGCAAGGTGTTCTGCGAGATATACGGCCAGACGGAGACGCTGGCCTACATGGCGAAGCTGGAGACGAACGACCACCTCGATCGGATCGGCTCGATCGGGCAGGCGTCGTCGGGCGGACATTTCACCGTCAAGGACGATGGCGGACTCGTCTATCACGGCCCGATAGTCGCGATGGGGTATGCCTATTCCCGGGAAGATCTGCTGAAGGGAGATGAATGGAAGGGGGTGCGAGAGACAGGCGACATGGCGACAATTGACGCGGCCGGCTATGTCACTCTCACTGGCCGCGCCTCGCGTTTCATCAAGATCTTCGGCAACCGCGTCTCCCTCCAGGAAGTCGAAAACATCGTGAAGGACAATTTCCCTCAGACGCAGTCGGCCGCAGTCGGGCGCGACAATCATCTGACCGTATTCATTTCCGACGGCAGCCTGAAGCCGGACGTGGAGCGTCTGCTCGTGCAGACGCTGCATTTCAACGCCACAGCCATGGAGGTTCGCGCGCTTGACGCGATACCTCTCAACGCCAACGGCAAGACGGATTATCAGCGCCTCGAGAAGATGGTCGGATGAAAGGGGCTCTCCAGTGACACCGCGTACAATCCACTGCGTCTGGCTCGGCGGCGCTTCCAAGCCTCCCATAGTCGAGAAATGCATTGAGTCCTGGAGACGGTTCTGCCCCGGCTGGGATATCCGCGAATGGGGCGACGATTCGCTCGCCGACATCGGCAACCGCTACCTTCGCGAGGCGGTGGCCCATCGCAAGTGGGCATTTGCCGCCGACTACATGCGCCTCAAGATACTCAACGACTACGGCGGATTCTACCTCGACACCGATCTTGAACTGCTCAAACCGATAGAAGAGTTCTGTGCAAACGACTTTACGACCGGTTTCATCGATCGCAAGCCGAATGTCTTCCTCAACATGTGTTTCCTTGGCGCCTCCAAGGGCAATGCGCGTATCGCCGAGATGCTGGAGGAATATGAGCGCGTTCCTTTCGTGCGCGCCGACGGCGAGCTGGACCAGACGCCCAACGTCGTCCGCTTCGCCCGCTACTTCGCGTCAAAGGGCTTCGATTTCTCCGACGCGCACGCCACGGTGGAGATCTCGCCTTCGGAGCGAATCTACCCCGTGGAGTGGTTCAACTCGCGCGAGGGTTATGCCTTCCACCATTATGCCGCATCATGGCTCGATGACTGGCAGCGGAAGGTCTGGCTGCGTTGCGGCGGACTGAAGCTCGTCCGCTTCAAGCGCCGCCTCGAGGCCACGTCCCCGGTGCCGTCGCCCCTGCCCGGCGAGAGAGTCGTCTTTTCCCTGCCTCTGGGGCGTCGCAAGAAGGTTGTTCTGCTCAGGGGGCGGCAATGAAGATATCCGTAGTCGTTCCGCTCTGCAATGTGGCGCGGTTTCTGCCGGCGTGTCTTGATTCGCTGCGCGCGCAGACGTTCGTCGATTGGACGTGCCTACTGGTGGACGACGGATCGACGGACGGCTCTTCGGACATCTGCCGCAGATATGCCGGGCTCGACGCGCGCTTCTCCGTCCGCCGCACGGAAAACCGCGGCGCATACGCCGCGCGCAATCTGGGGCTCGCCGCCGCGGAAGGGGATTGCGTCTATTTCTGCGATTCGGACGACGTTCTTCATCCCGAATTGCTGGAGAGGCTTGCCGACGCGCTAGAATCCACATCTGCCGATTTTGCTTATGTCGATGCGGCGGAGTTTCCCGAAGACGGACGGCCGGAGTTCCGCCTTCCCCAGACGGAACCTGTTGTCGTCGACAATGCATTTGAAGCCTACGTCCGCCGCGATTGCGGCCTTGCCCTGTGGCACTGTCTTTTTCGCCGCGAGGTACTTGAAGGCCTGGTCTTCGCGGAGGATGTCCGAAGAGGGGCCGACAGGCTCTTCATGTATGAATTCCTCGTGCGTTCGCCGCGAATGGTGCGCGTGGATGCGGAGCTTTACGGCTACAGGCAGCGAAGTGGATCGATCGCGCATTCGGCTCTGGGCGCCGGAGCCGTAGACGGGTATGCGGGCGTGATGCGAAGGCTGTGCGGAGCCTACTGCGGCGACGCCCGTCTCTCTTCGCTTCGTGCAGGCGAATTCGTCTTCATGACGAAGTACATAGTGAGAGAATGCGAGAAGATGCGAGATCAGGCAGAACTGGCGCGTTGCAGGGAGATCGTTGGAAAGCTCTTCTCGGACGGTGTGCTCCGACTGCGCGACTTCGGTTTCAAGTGGGGATGGCGCGTCTTCAGATTCTCACGAAAGCCTCGCATCCGGTGAGCATGAAGAGGTTCCACAGCAGGCGCTTGCGGAAATGCAGCTTGTGCCTGAGGTCTATTCCGATCGTGTAGAGGCTTCGTATGCCGTCTCGCAGAGCGCGCGATTCGTTGCGCGTGAGGCGTACCCCGTGCTTCAGCGGAAGGAACAGATTCACGTGTGCCGACACGTCGAAGCCGTCGAGAAATCCCTTTAGTTGGCGTTCGTTGAGGCCCATCGCCTCCGGAAGCGTCGTCGCGAGGATCCTGAACGTCTCAATGTGCGAAAGCATTGAATCGGGACTCGGATTTAGCCATCCGCCGGCGGCTGTGGAGCGCCAGGCGTATCCTATCCAGTCGAGCCTCACGTACTTTCGGCATCGCGGCAGCGCGGAGTAGTGCCAGCGGAAATCCTGTTCCACGCGCACGCCCGGCGGGAAGAGGTGGTCTCCGAACACGTCGCGCCTGTACAGGTTGAGCCAAACTTCGCATGGAATCTGCGCCTTGAGCCCTGCGAGCCATTCGCATATTCCGGCGCGGTCTGCAATCTTGACCTCCGCGTCTGGCGCGGGACCGTCGTCCGGGAACGCGGGCTCTGCGTTTTCGTCGAACATCATCTTCCGGCAGCCGGTGATGTCGGCCTTGTGCATTTCTGCGAGGTTGAAGAGCACCTCGAGGTAGCGCGGATGGTAGATGTCGTCCTCGTCGAGAAACGCCAGATACTTTCCCCGGGCTGCGGCCATCGCCGTGTTGCGCGCGACGGAAGTGCCGCCGTTCTTCTGGTGGATGGCCCTTATGCGCTTGTCGGATGCGGCGAGTTCGTCGACGAGCGCTCCGGAGCCGTCCTTTGATTCGTCGTCCACGAGAATCCACTCCCAGTCGGCGAACGTCTGCGCCTTCATGCAGGCGAAGGTCCTACGTAGGAACTTGATACCTTTATATACAGGTGTTATTATGGAGATGGCTGGTTTGCTGTCCGGCATTGTCATTGTCCGCCGTTAATGGTGGTGATGTTGGAACGGCCGCGAAGGAGAGGAACCTTCGCCCTCAATTTCGCCCAGAACAGGCCCCATCGCGTATTGACCCCGTATTTCTTCATCTGATTTCTCAGTTTGTGGGCTTTCCGTTCTTTGTCCGTGCGGTAGTCTCTGACGGATATGCCAAGTTCGACGAGCGCTTTGGAAGTCAATGTGTAGCTTACTTCAGTCATTTCGTTGTGGTAGTCGAACCTGATTTCGGTCACGCCTTCGGCCGGGGTGGTTACAATGCGCTTGTCGTAGGGTATGTCCCGATCCATGATGAAGTGGATTATGTCGAATGCAGCGTTCGGGAAGGACGCCGCGATGTCGGCGCGGGCCTTGATGATTTCATCTGTCGTGGGTCTGGGATTTCCGCCTGGTCTGGCCCTGTCAAGGTACACTACAAGAACGCGGTCGGCCTTCTCGATGAGACCGAGAAGGCGTTTTTCACGGCGGGCGTATTTTGCGACGACTTCGGCATGGCTCTGTTCGATGGGGCCGTCGGTAAAATCGTGGATGTGTATGAAGCCTGTCCGGCGGTTCAGGAACTTGCCCATTCCGTTATCGGGGTTTACTCCCTCGTAGATGAAATCGTCCTTGTCGAGCCAATGGTCGAAGCGCCGGACGAGGACGGAGACGCGTTCCTTCAGGCTGGCGCGGCCAAGCCAGTCAAAGGGGAAAGATGCGAACTGAAGCCGTGCTGCGCGCAATGTTGTGGAACAGGCGCATGCCTGTCCAATGCTGAACGCCAGATCGTATTTTCCGCTCATGGTTTTGAGTTTGGCCCTTCGAATTTGAAGGCATGTTTCTTGGGAAGTATCTTCGCAGGGGCGAATTCGGTATAGAGGGCCTTCCAGCCGATTGGATCGCCTAGATTCGCCTTTGCCACGGCATTTCCTGGGTTGAAGGCCTTTACGGATCGGATGACGCGGTTAGGAGCGGCCAGGATCCTTCCGCGCGCCGCACGTTCGATCACCACCACAAGCGTATAGTTGCGCGCGCCGCGAGCTTCGAGCGCCTGCTGGACGGCGTCGATCCGTTCGTTGATGTCGTTTTTGAGGGCGATGACCGTATGCAGACGCAGGATGAGCGCCTTGGACGAGTCATCCGACAGGATGCGAGTGAACTTGTCGTTCAGATAGGCGTTACGTTGAGCCAGATCGACGCTGTCTTTTTCAAGCGTCTCTTTGGATGGCGGAGGATCGTTGGCCTTCAGAGCTGTCCTGCCGTGGAACAGAAAGCCGGTTGCATTGCATTTCCACATAAGGTTTTCCTGCACCCACGAATACCCTTCGCTGCCGATCCGTTCCGGATGCATCAACGTGTCCGCGATGTCTTTTGTGCGCGTGGTGAGGCACCAGGCGTAGGGATTTGAATCTACAAAACCCCATGACAGGGAAAATCGGAAGGCCGGTTCGCAGTTCATGCCGAAGGGGAACACGTGGTCGTATTTCTTTCTGCGCAGCCGCGCCAGGCTCACGCGGAACCAGTCCACGACGCGTTCGAGCTCCCTGCGGCGGCGTATCAGGAAATATTCCCATACGCTGTTCGCGCCGAGCTCCTGCATCTTCTGCCTGCGTGTCCGCTGCGGCGCGTCAGTGCTTTTCGAATTTGAAGGCATGTTTCTTCGGTAGTATTTTCCCTGGGGCGAATTCCGTGTACAGCGCTTTCCATCCGACTGGATCCCCTAGTTTGGGGTTCACCACGGCATTGCCGGGATTGAACGCCTTTACCGAGCGCACAACGCGGTTCGGGGCGGAGGCGATCTTTTCCCGCACTGCCCGCTCGGTCACCACCACAAGCGTGTAGTTGCGCGCGCCGCGGGCTTCGAGCGCCTGCTGGACGGCGTCGATCCGTTCGTTGATGTCGTCCTTGATGACAAGATGCGAATGTACGCGGAAAATGATGGCCTTTGAGGATTCGTCCGACAGGATGCGGGTGAGTTTCTCGTTCAGGTAGGCAAGGCGCTGGGCAAGATCGGCCTTGTCCTCGGCAAGCAGTTCGGGGGCTATGGTGGAGGCGTCTACGGGCAGCATCTGTTTGCCGTGGAAGGAGATGCCCGTCCGGTTGCATCTCCACATGAGCGCGGTGTCCACGAACGAAAAACCTTCGCTGCCGGTCAGCTCCGGATGGCGCAGAACTTCCGCGAGGCTGCTGAGATCAGAACACAGGGACCATGAAAACGGCGTTGACTCCACTCCGCCCCATGAAAGAGAGAACCTGAACGCCGGTTCGCAGTTCATGCCGAGCGACAGAACGTGGTCGTATTTCCTTGAGCGGATTCTTGACAGAATCATGCGCGGGATCATAAGCTCCCTCAGGCGGGCAAGTTCGCGGCGGCGGCGGATCATAAAGTATTCCCAGCTGCTGTTTGCACCTGCCGCCTGCATCTTTTTGAGGCGTGTACGTTCGGCCATGGCCTTTATCTCGGCGCGCGTCCTGTAGTCTCGAACTGCCGCAAGGGACTTCATGACGTCTGCGCACATCTGAAGGTTCACTGCGTAGTCGGGCTTGCCGTGGCGGTAGTCCTTGAAGTCGAAGGAGACATGCGTGAACCCTTCGCCAAGATCTTCGATGGTGCGATCCTTGAAGGATCTTCCGCTTTCCAGGGAGATCATGAGAAAGTCCACCTTCACGTGCTGGCACAGGGCCTGCAGGCGTCTATGGGCGTTCCGGCATGTGTCGACGTCCGCCTTGGCGGAGACGGGCGAATCCATGTAGACGGCAAGCATTCCGTTCTTGGCATCGGCCATCAGCCTCTTGAACCGCGCCACGCGGCGGTCGTATTTCTCCTTCACGGCCGGATATGATTCGTGCAGCGGCACGTCGCGCGGAAAGTCGTGCGGATACACTATGGGGTAGCGGAGATTCTTGTACTGGTCCTTGCCGTTGTCGGCCAGATGGCTCACGAATCTCAGGTCTTCTTCCTGCAGCCAGTCGTCGAATCCGGACTCCATTATGTGCAGCCTGAAGTCGAGGTCCGGTCCGTCGGACGTGGTGGCGAGCCAGTCCCATGGCAGGGAGAGCAATTGAAGTCCGGCACGTCGGAGGGCCTGCGAGCAGGCGCATGCGCGCCCTATTCCGAAAATGAAATCGTATGTCTTCATGTCTTGGACGTCGCCGTTTCAGTGTCTTTCGAATTTAAAGGCGTGTTTCTTCGGCAGGATCTTCTTCGGGGTGAATTCCGAGTAGATGGCCCGCCACCCTACGGGGTCGCCTTGTTCAGACCTTGTCACCGCGCCGCGGGGGTTGAACTTCTTCACCGTCCGCACCATCCTGTTCGGCGCTGACGAGATCCTCCCTCTGGCGGAGCGCTCCGTGACGACCACCAGCGTATAGTTGCGGGCGCCGCGCTCTTCCAGGGCGCTCTGCACTGAGGCGATCTGCGCGTTGATGTCTTCGGCGAGCGCCACCCGGGTGTCCACCCTGTACACGAGGGCCTTTGACGAATCGTCCGAGAGTATCCGGGTGAACTTCTCGTTCAGGTATGCGAGGCGGTGGACCAGGTCGGCCTTGTCGTCGGCCAGCGCTTCCGGGGCGAGGGCCGGGCCGTCTGCGCCCGCCTCGAGTCTGCCATGGAAGGTGATGCCGGTCTTTTCCGATTTCCACATGAGGATGTCTTCAAGGAACGAGAAGCCGTCGCAGGCGATGTGCTCAGGCCTGCGCAGGGCCTCGATGAAGGGGGCGACGTCCTTGCTGGAGGCCCAGGAGAACGGCGTGGAGTCCACGAACCCCCATGAAAGCGAGAATCTGAACGCCGGTTCGCAGTTCATGCCGAGGGACAGCACATGGTCGTACTTCTTTCTGCGGATGCGCGCAAGGAATATGCGCGGGAACAGCAGGTCCTTCATGCGCGCGAACTCGCGGCGGCGGCGGAACAGGAAGTACTGCCACAGGTTCGCGGCTCCGGCCTCGCGCATCTTTTCGCGCAGCGTCCGTCTGGGCTTCTTGATTCCGGCGGGATCCTTGTATTCCCGCACGGCGGCGACGGAGCGCATGGCCGCCGCGCAGAGGCCCGTGTCGACGGAGGCGCCGGACTTCGCGGAGCGTCCGGGTCTGAAGTCGAAGGCGATGCGGATGAAGCCGTCGCCGGAATCTTCGACTGTGCGTTCCGCGTAGCGACGGCCGGGCTCTAAGGCGATCATGAGAAAATCCACCTTGACGTGCGGGTAGAGCGCCTGGAGTCGGCGGCGGGCGTCCCGGCAGTCGTCCGCGACGGCATTGGATGCGTCGGGAGCGTCCATGTAGACTGCCAGCACGTTGTCTCTGGCGCCGTCCATCAGCCGCTTGAACCTTTCGACGAGGCGGTCGTATCTGGCCCTTGCCGCCGGATAGGCTTCGTGCAGGGGCACGCCCTTCGCGAAGTCGTGAGCGTAGACCAAGTTGCTGCGCCTGTTCCTGTACACGTCCTTGCCCGAGGCGCCGGCGTGAGCGGCGAGCTCGAGGTCTTCTTCGCGGAACCAGCCGTCGAATCCCGATTCCATTATGTCCAGCCTTGCGGCGAGGCCGCCGCCGTCCACGTCCACGGCGAGTCGGTCCCAGGGCAGAGCCAGCGCCTGCAGTCCGGCTTGGCGCAGCGCGGCGGAACAGGCGTCATCCCGTCCCAGGCTGAAGATTAAATCGTACTTCTTCATGATAGGCGTCATGCAGAGTATAGCCGTTTCAGTATGGAAAGTCAATCCCGTCTGTGGTATACTGTTATGAAAAGATGAAAAAACCGTTGAGAGATTTGATGTTTCCCCTGCTGCGCCTGCGCGCGCGTCTGCGCGCGCGTCGATTCGACCACATCGTGACGTTCGGCTACAATTGCGAATTGTCGGCGCGGTTCTACCAGAACTTCGGCTTCGTCGATTCCACGCTTTTCAGCTGGGCGGGGGCGGACTATCCTGCGGAGATGGCGTATGCCATCGAGCACTACGAGGACATTTTCACCGGCGAGACGACCCCGCCGTCGAAGACGTTTCCCATGTTCCGCTGCAGGAAGACGGGCGTCCGCGCGCACGGGCGGGCGAAGCTCGAGGTGTGGACCGCCGCCGAACCGCCGCCGCCGGAGTTCGTAGAAGCCGAACGCGCGGAGCTGGTCTCGCGCTTCGGGCATCTCAAGGAGAAGACGATGGGCTATCTGCGCGACGACAAGTCCGTCCTCGCGATAGTCAAGCTCCATCCTTCGTGCTGCAAGCCCGGCAAGGCCAACGAATCTGTCATGTGCTACGTCAACGCGCTCAGAAAGATCGGGGCGCGCAACATGACGTTCCTTGCGATCTGCGAGGAGGCCGGCGCCTCCGCGTTCGTGAAGCCGCACCCGGAATTCGAGCTGCGCACGGTGGCCGAGTACAACCCCGAGTCGAACGCCGCAGACCTGAAGCGCGGCGATTCGCGCGGATGGCGCCTGATCTTCGAGGAGTTCCGTCCTAGGACGATGAAGAAGCAGGCGCACAAGTTCAAGTTCGAGGAAGACGGCGCCCATTGATGAAGACGCTCTGCATAGTCCACGTGTTCTATCCGGAGTTCTGGCCGGAGCTCGCCGCCTGCATACGCAATGTGGACGGTCCTGTCGACCTTATAGCCACGTACGTGGACGAGACGAAGGGGATCCCGGAGATGGTGCGGAGGGACTTCCCCTCCGCCCGCTGCGTTCTCTGCGAGAACCGGGGCTTCGACATCTGGCCTTTCTTCAAGGCGCTCCAGTCCGTCGATCTTGCGGAGTATTCCATCCTCGTCAAGCTTCACACAAAAAGGGACGTCAGGCGCGACGGGCGCCCGCTGCTCTTCAACCACTGCGATTTCTCCGAGAGCGCCTGGCGCGAATATCTGCTTGGCTTCATTCACGATGAGCCGTCTTGGCGGGAGACCAAGGCGCGGCTCGCGCTTCCCGGCGTCGGCATGGTGGCCGACCGTCACGTGATTCTGCGTCGCGACGACACGCCCTGGTTCGGCACCCGCCACACCATGGACCGCGCTCTCGCCCTCGTCGAGGAGCTGTACGGCTTCCCCTCGCGCAAGGGGGCGCAGTTCGTCGCGGGCACGATGTTCGCGGCGCGGCCTTCAGTGTTCGCGAAGCTCCTGGCGCGTGGATGGTCGGCTGACGATTTCGTGCATTCCGTGCACGACAACACGGAGCAGATGGCGCATGTGCTGGAGCGCGCCCTCGGGGTCGCCGTCTCTGCGGAGGGCCTTCGGATAGATTCGCCGCGCGGCGATCTGCGGCGTTGGCGGATCGGGGCTGCGTTTCGCGACTTCCTCCTGTCGATTCCGGGTTTCATCTGGTCTGACGAGAAGAAGGACGGCCGCCGCATCGTCAAGGTCTGCGGCATCTCGATATACAGGGCGGGCCAGCGCCAGGAGCTTCCGGCGGAGGAGAACTGCGTTGTGGTGGACGCTCCGCGCGATCCGCTTGACTATGCGGAGATTCTGCGCACATACGTGCTGCGCGAGACGTCGCGGCATTCCGGCCACATCGCCCGTGTCATAGGAAGAGAGCCTTGCAATGTCCCGCTGTTTGGCGGGAACTTCATTCGCCGCGTCCGCACGCGCCGGTTCCTGAGAAAATACATCAAGCCCGCCGTCGGCAGGCCGCCGACAGGCTCTACGCGCGCGGACATGGGGCCAGACCCCATACGCGCCGCCAACTGCGATTTCTGCTGGCTCAGTCTGGTCGCGTCGCGTAACGAGACGAGAAAGTCCGTGTTCTGCCATTTCCGCTGGCGCACGAAGGAAAACCTTGCGGCGGTACGCGCTTTCGCCAAGGCAAACGGGGCTGTGGTGCGCTATTTCTCCGACGATGCGGGAAGCGGCGGCCCCATACAGTACGTAGACGCGGTCGCGAACGCCACCTGGGTCGTCACCGACACCGAACTCGGCAGATCGTTTGCCGCGGCCTTCGGAAAGCCGGTCCAGAAGCTGGATGTCGCTCCGCGGCGCGTTTTGCTCGTCTCGCATGAACTTACAGTCACCGGCGCGCCGAACTCGCTTCTGCGGCAGGCGGGGTATTTCCTCGAGGCGGGGTGCAAGGTGGATGTGTGGACCATCGCCGGCGGCGATCTGCTGCCTCGGTACCGGGAGGCCGGGCTGGATCCTGAGCAGGTGGCCAACGACCGCAGGGCCATCGAGGCCAAATGGGCGGAGAAAGACGTCCGCTACGATCTGGTGATATGCAACACGATCTGCACGTACAAGTTCGTAGATGTTCTGCGGCGGCGCAACGTCCCGGTCGTCTGGTTCATCCGCGAGACGAGGCTGCTGGACGAGGAAAGCTGGCTCAACCAGGACTTCGACCGCGTGTTCAGGTCGTTTCCGAACCTCTACACCGTGTCGGAGTACAACGCCGCGATCGTCAGGGACTACAATCCGCGCGTGCGAATCGTGGGGAATTCGGTGCCTGACCGGTTCGCCGGGTTCGCGCCGATCTCCGGCAAAGTACGTTTCGGCTTCATCGGTTCGCTCATCCCCGTGAAGGGGATCGACCTGCTCGTGGAGGCGTTTCGCCGCGTCCATGCCGAATTCCCCGCGACCGAACTCCGCATCGCCGGGCTCCTCTCCGTCGGAATTGGCGGACGGCTGAAGGCCGAGACGGCCGGAGACGATTCGATTGTCTGGCTCGGAGAAGTGCAGGGGGAGGCGAAGCAGGCGTTCTTCGATTCGATAGACGTCATGTGCGTGCCCTCTCTCGACGAACCCTTTGGCCTGACAGTGCTGGAAGGGGCCATGTACGGCAAGGCCGTCGTCACCACGGACCGCACGGGGGCCAGCTACGTCGTCGACGGCGACTCCGGCCGCATAGTCCGCGCCGGTGACGTAGACGCTCTCGCGGCGGCGATGCGCGAACTGGCCTCCATGGACTCCGCCTCTCTGCGCGCCATGTGCGAGCATGCCCGTCTCCGGTACCTGGATCGAGCGTCGCCCGCGGTGGAGCGAGCCGCCGTCCTCCGCCTGATGACGGACCATGCGGGGCGCGTGCCGCACGTCTGGAGGCGCATGCTCTACGAAGGCGAAGAGCCGTTCATACGCGAAAAGCGGTACGACGACGGGCGCAGGCTGTTCTACATAGGCGACTTCCGCGTATGGCGGATAGATTCGGGGGGGATGAAGCGAAGATGAGAGTCGGCATCCTCACTCTGCACGCGCAGACAAACTACGGGGCCGTGCTCCAGGCCTACGCCTTGAAATCCGCGATAGCGGCCATGGGGCACGACGCATGCGTCGTCGACCGCTGGCGCGACGACGACTGCGCCCGCCTCAAGGGCATACTCGCCTCGCGCAGGCCAGGAGAGTGGCTGAAGTGGCTGAAGGCGGCGGTGTCGTGTACGGGAACGGTGGCGGAGCTTCGCAGGCGCCTGGCCACCATGCGCTTCATCCGCGAAAACCTCAATCTGACGGACTACCACTTCCGCCATTGGAAGGATGCGCCGCGCGACATGGGACTTGACGCGATCGTCGTCGGCAGCGACCAGGTGTGGAACGCCGTGAATGTCGTTCCGGCTGACTATCTGCTGAAGGAGACGCCGCCAGGGCTGCCCGGCATCGCGTACGCGGCGTCGATGGGCATGACGGCCATTCCGGACGATCTCAGAAGCGAATACGTCGAGGGGTTCAGGCGCTTCAAGGCGCTTTCAGTGCGGGAACGGGCTGCCGCCGCGATGGTTGCGGACTGTGGCTCCAAAGCCGACGTCGTCGTCGATCCGACATTGCTCGTGTCCCGTTCCCTCTGGGACCGTTTCAAGCCGTCGGCGCCTCCTCCAAGACCGTATCTCACATGCTGCTTCCTGCAGGAGGACATAGATTCCATGAAGCCCATGCTGAAGAGCTTCACGACCGGAGCTGGCGTGGACATTGAGATGTTCGTGGGGGGGTATTGGCGCTGGCCCACGCTCAACCCCGACAAGATACGCAAGAACCTCAAGGATTTCCGCCGTTGGCGTGAGGCGGGCGTGAGGCTGCGGCTTGCCGCGGGGCCGGCGGAGTTCGCGGCGTCCATCGCGGGATCGGCGGGCGTTGTGACGAACTCCTACCACGCGCTCCTGTTCGCGCTCATCTACGGGAAGAACGTCCGCATCCTCCAAGCCTCCGACCCCTCGCGGCGCGTGATGTCCGCCAAGTTCGACGAGGCCGCCACGTTCGTCGAAGGGCCGGTGTTCGCGGATTCGCTCGAGGATGGCCTGTCTGGGGCGCTGTCTGGAGATGTCGTGCGGATCGATGCGGCGATTCTGGACGAACGCGTCGCGTTTTCGCGCGAATGGCTCAGGAAGGCGCTGGATTCCGTCGCGGGGGAGGCCACATGAACCTGATGACTCCGTCAAAAGGCGACTTCTGGCGCGGCCGCCGCATTCTCGCGGCGGCGGCATGGCGGCTCTCGAAGGTGCTGCCGCCTCTGAGACGGCATTTCGAGCGCCTGTTCCGGCGGAAGCAGGCGGCTTTCTGCTCCCGGGTCGAGAGTATTGTCGGCGACGCCTCCAGGCCGCAGGTGGCATGGCGCACGGTGATGTCGAGCGAGTCGCCAGTCGGCGATTTCTTCATGGGCGTTGACGATGCGGCATACGAGGTTAGGCTTGTCAACGACATCTGCAGGGGCGAGACGCCTGCGGAATTGTGGAAGGGGCGGCTTACAGGCGTTTTCCCGTTTGCACCCCGTGTCCGGGAAACGACCGGATATTCCGTCAGCCCGGTTGCAGGTGGCCAGCGTCTCGTGTATTCCAGAGGCAATCCCTTCAGATGGATAATGCTCGTGTCGCAGAAGCGTCTGCCGCCGGTCTACGCCCTGGAGTTCGACTACACGCCGCATACTGCTTTCCGCGAACAGCTCCAGTTCGACTTTCTGGTGCGGTCGCTGCACCAGCGTCTTCGGTTCATGCTCCGCCACAACGAACGTTTCGTGTTTTCAGTCATTGACGGCGGATTCTTCGCCCCCGACAGCCGGTCCGTGCCCTTTTCGTTCAAGATGGGCGAGACCGTCCGCGTGCGCTTCGAGATAGTGCGCGACGTCTTTGCGCTGATCGTCGACGGAAAGACGGTCATGTGCGTCAGGGCCGCGGGCGTCTGCGGAAGCGGAGGCGAATCGTGCGCGCTCATATTCTATGACCAGGAGCCGGACGTGGAAATAGACTGCGAAATAGCAAACTTGACTTACGAGGAGCCAGACTGTGGCTGACAGACTCGAGACGGGGAGCAAGATGGAAAAGCAAAAAGGCAAGATCGAATACCGCAAGGAGTTCTTCGACCGCGAGTACACCGTGCGCGAGGCGTACCGCCGCGTGTGGAAGTACGCGAAGAAGTACAAGCTGCGCCTCGCCGTGGGCGTGATATGCGGCATGGCCACCGCCGGCACGCTCGTGCCGTTCTTCCAGATAGTGCAGCCGGCGCTCCAGCACGTCGAGTCGCACGACGCCAAGGTGGAAATGGCCGAGAGGGCGGATGCCGCCGAGAACGTCGAGCGCCGGGCGCCGGCCGTCGAACGCTCCGATTCTCCTGCCAAGGCGGCGCGCAGGCCCAGGAACGACTTCGAGAAGCAGATAGAGAGGAACTCCAAGCTCCCCGGCTGGTATCCCAAGGTGGAGAAGTGGGCGGCGAAGCTCGGCATAAAGCTTCAGGACGAGAAGGGGGGCATGGGCGGCGCCCTTGTCCTGGTCGTGTGCATCATAGTGCCTTTGGTCGCATTGGTCCGCCTCGGCCTCATGTACCTCAACCACTACTGTCTCAGCTGGTCCGGCGCTCATGCCGTCACCGACCTCCGCCAGGAGATGCTGGAGCACGTCCAGCGGCAGAACATGCAGTTCTTCGGCCGCGTTGACATGGGCCAGCTACTGTCCCGAATCTTCGGCGACCCCCACCAGATACAGGTGATCCTCTCCACAATCCTCTCCGAGGTGGCGCTGGCTCCGTTCGAGATATTTGTGGCGATAGGCTACATAGTCTGGTTCGCCGTAGCGAACGACATGGTTCCCACGCTCTGCCTCATCGCCATCGGGTTCCCGCTCTTCGTCCTTCCGATCCAGATGCTCGGGCGCAAGATAAAGAAATGGGCGAGGAAGACGCTTGAACGCGCTTCTATGATAGGCGCGAAGATACACGAGATCCTCACGTGCGTGCGCGTCGTCAAGAGCTACCACACGGAGGAGTACGAGAACGTCCAGTTCGCGAAGACGAACAAATACATGCTCAAGTCCACCATGCGGGCGCTCCGGCTCGGGCTCATGGTGGGGCCGACGGTCGAGACGATCGGCATAATGCTTCTCTGCGCCTTCGTTGTGTGGTGCTTCATGAAGGGGGTCAAGATTTCGGACGTGGTGCCGATGCTCGCGCCGCTTCTCATAATCTACAAGCCCGTGAAGCAGCTCTCCAAGCTCCAGGTGCAGGTCGAGAACTCCCTTGCCGCCTTGAGCCGCATCTACTCGCTGCTCGATCTTCACATGGAGCTTCCAGAGCGCGAAGACGCGGTCCGCAAGCAGACCTTCGACTCGAAGATAGTCTTCAACGACGTGTCGTTCCGCTACGAGACCGCCGACCGCGACGCCGTCTCGCACGCTTCCTTTGAAGTCCCGCGCGGCAAGATGATCGCCGTAGTGGGCGGAACGGGGTCAGGCAAATCCACGATGAGCGGGCTCCTCGCCCGTTTCTACGACCCGTATGAAGGCAATGTCACCATTGACGGCACGGATCTTCGGGATGTCCATGTCGGCGATCTCCGCAGTCTTGTCGGCGCGGTCATGCAGGAGACGCTCCTCTTCAACGACACGATCGAGGCGAACATCCGCTACGGAACGTTCAACGCCACGCATGAGCAGGTCGTCGCCGCCGCGAAGCTTGCGAACGCGCACGACTTCATCATGTCGCAGCCCGGCGGCTACGACCGCATCGTAGGCGAGAAGGGTTTCGCCCTTTCCGGCGGCGAGCGCCAGCGCATAGCGATCGCGCGCGCGATTCTCAAGAATCCGCCGATTCTCATCCTCGACGAGGCCACGAGCGCGCTCGACACCGTGACCGAGCGTCTCGTCCAGGACGCGCTCGAGAATCTGATGGCCAACCGCACGACGTTTGCCATCGCGCACCGCCTCTCCACGATCCGCCACGCGGATCTCATCCTGGTGATGGACGAGGGAAAGATCGTCGAGCGCGGCACGCACGACGAGCTCTTCGCCTTGAACGGCATCTACCGCAAGCTCTGCGAAATGCAGCAGATGGCATAGCCTTTCCGCCATGAAGACGGCCCTCTTCACAATATTCCGCTGCACAAACTACGGGGCCGTCCTGCAGGCTTGCGCGCTTGCGCGCGTTCTGCGCGGAATCCTCGGCGAGGGGGCCGTCGACGTGATAAACCACCGGATGGATCCGCGCGACAATCATCTTCTCGGTAAGGTCACGAACCCCAACACCCCCTGGTTCCAGCGCTGGCGCAACAGGCGCAAAGCCGCTGCACGTTATTTCCATCCCGAACTCTTCGAGGCGCGTCGAGCCAGTACCATCCGCCTCATCGACGAATGCATACAACCCACGGCGGCGCTGTGCAAATCTCCTGCCGAACTCAAGAAACTGCCGCAGTACGCCACGGTCGTCGTCGGCAGCGACCAGGTGTGGAATCCGGGGCTCAACCATGATTTCGGGCACAACCAGTATCTTGGAGCCGATCTTCCCGACGCGCAGGACCGCGTCGCGTACGCGGCCTCCTTCGGCGTATCGGAGCTGCCTGAGGAGTGTCGCGGAGAATACAGGGCCGCGCTTTTGAAGTTCCGAAAAATCACGGTGAGGGAGGAGACGGGCTCGCAGATCTGCGTAGATCTGCTTGGCCATGGTATGGACGCCCCGCAGGTCGTTCTCGACCCGACGCTGCTCCTTGCGGCCGACGACTGGCTGCTGGCGACTGGCGCGAACCACGGCGGCGAGCGCTCTGGCGCCGCCTCGCGGGGGCCGAGAGGCCGCTATGTGGCGGCATACTGGGTGAGGTCGATCTCCGCGGACGACGTGGCGGCGCTTGCACGCATTGCGCGCGCCAACTCCGCGCCCGTCTGCCTCATGAGCGCGGGCCCGCTTCCCAGGCTCCCGTTTCCTCCCGAGGTCGCGCCATACGTGGAGGCCGATCCGTTCGATTTCGTCCGGACCATTGCTTGTGCGTGTTCCGTGGTTACCGATTCCTTCCACGGGCTCCAGTTCGCGGCGCACTTTGGGAAGCCGCTTCTTGCGCTGGGGAACGTGTCGGATCCAAGTTCGAACGCATCTCGCCTCGTGGACTTCTGTTCGCGGTACGGAATCTCCGGCGGTGTGCAGGACATTGAAGACTTCCGCGCGCGCAAGGCGTGCCCGTTCGCGGACATAGACTCGTCGGTCTCCGAAAGAATCGCCGCCGACCGCGTCCGCTCTCTCGAAACTCTCAAGGGGATGCTGCCGTGAGAATCGCCGTCTACAAGGACAGCCTCTCGACGGGCCGCGGCGCCGACCGCGCCGTGAGGAACTTCGCCGCCGGACTGGCCGAGCGCGGCCATTCGGTGGCGCTGATGGAAAAGGCCGAGTTCTTTGCTTGCGTCCTGTGCCCGGCGCCAGGCGCTGAACGTTCCGCCGAGTTCGATGTAATAGTGGCCACGGGATCGAATGAGATCGTCGACATGGACATGGCCGGATATTTCACGCGCCCAGGCCGTGCAAAGGTAGTTCTCCAGCTCCACCTTGCTCCACGCGGATTCTTCAAGTGGAAGCACCCCATCCGCAATCGCCGCATCCGCGCCGCCTTCGACAAGCCAGACGCCGTGCAGCTGCTCTGTTCCTCGTATGAGGAGGAATTCCGCCGCATTGCTCCGCATCCCCGCCTCTTCACCATCGGAAACTACACCACCATCTCTCCTCCAATTCTCGAGTCTCAATCCATGATTCCCAATTCGACGACGATTCTCTATCCTGCGGCCGCCGTCAATCGCGTGAAGAACCAGAGGCTCCTGATAGAGGCGTTTGCACTTCTGGCCAAGGATTTCCCCGAATGGAATGTGCGCCTTCTTGGAAAGGACACGACGTCATACGCCGCCGGGTGCCGCAGGCTCATTGTGCGGCGAGGGCTTGCCGGGCGCGTCGAACTCGTCGGGTTCACGGACGATCTGGCATCCGAATACTCCCATGCGGCGTTCATCGCGTTCCCGTCGACGCTCGAGGGTTTTCCTCTCGCCATCCTCGAGGCCGCTCGCTTCGGCCTTGCGGCCGTGGCCCAGAAGTCTCTTCCGGGCGTTTCGGACATAGTGGGCGACGGCGAGACGGGCGTGATAACGGAATCTTCGGTCGCCGCATACGCAGCCGGGCTCCGCCGCATGATGTCCTCTGGCGAACTTCGCGGCCGTCTTGGCGAGCGTGCCCGCGTCGTCTGCGCCTCCCGCTATTCTCGCGCCGCCATACTGTCCGCCTGGGAACTCCTCATCTCTTCAATCACTAACCACTAGCCACTAACCACTAATCACTAACCACTAATAATCCGCTTGCGGCGTTCCGCGCAATGGGGTATAATCTATTCAGAAACAAACCACGAGAGGTGTTCAATGGCGACTTTCCAATATATCGCCCTCGACGGCGCAGGCCAGGAGCAGCGCGGCACAATCGACGCTGCCGACCGGGCGGCTGCCATCGCGGCAATACGTGCGCACGGTCTTTTCCCGAGCGCGCTTGGCGAGGTGAAGAGCTCTTCGTCCGCTGCGCCGGCTCCCGCCAAGGGCGCTGCGAAGAAGAAGGCGGCCGCGCCGGCCGCCAAGCCCAAGGGCAAGGGCATCGAGATCAAGCTGCCCAAGTTCCTCCGCGGACGCGTCAAGGCGAAGGAGCTCACCACGTTCACCCGCCAGCTGGCCACGCTCGTCAACGCAGGCCTTCCGCTCATGCGCTGCATCGAGGTTCTCAAGAAGCAGAACCAGATACCGGCTCTGGGCGACTGTCTGAACGGCATCTCCGAGGCAATAGCCGGCGGCGCCACGTTCTCGGAGGCCCTCACGGCCTATCCGAAGATATTCGACAACCTGTACGTCAACATGGTGAAGGCCGGCGAGGCGGGCGGCGTTCTTGAAGTCGTCCTGAACCGTCTCGCCGAGTTCGCGGAAAAGGCCCAGAAGATCAAGAACAAGGTCAAGGGCGCGATGATCTACCCGTCGGTGGTGCTTTTTGCCGCCATCGGCATCACGGCGTTCCTGATGATCGCCGTGATTCCGAAGTTCCAGCAGGTGTTCAACGACATTCTCGGCGGACAGTCCCTCCCGGCCGTCACCGAGTTCGTCATGGGATGCTCCGAATTCGTCCAGCACAACGGGCTGCAGATGTTCCTGGGGGCGTTCGCGGTCTGGGTTCTGTACAAGCTCTTCGGCAAGACGAAGAAGGGCGCATACGTGCTCGACGTGATGCGCATCAAGATGCCGGTGACCGGCACGCTCGTGCAGCGAACGGCGATATCGCAGGTCACGCGCACGCTTGGCACTCTGCTGGCCTCGGGTGTGCCGATTCTGCAGGCGCTCACCATCGTGCGCGACACGACGGGCAACAGGGTGGTGTCCAACGCGTTGCAGACCGTCCACGACGCGGTAAAGGAAGGTGAATCGATGACCGACCCGCTTGCCGCCTCGAAGGTGTTTCCCCCGATGGTCGTCTCGATGGTGCAGGTGGGCGAGGAGACGGGCGCACTCTCCGACATGCTCACGCGCATAGCGAACACCTACGACGACGAGGTCGACAACGCAGTCGCCGGTCTAACAGCCGCCATCGAGCCTGCCCTCATCATCTTCCTCGCCGTCGTTGTCGGCACTATCGTCATCGCCATGTTCCTCCCGATGATCAAGATCGTGTCCTCCGTCTCGGGCGGCGGCGGAATGTAACTGGAGAAGTCAATGAAACGCGGCTTCACGCTCATAGAGCTGCTGATCGTGGTGGTGG